>Ga0209083_1000452_pt1 | contig 60834 bp, 60 predicted proteins | sample AM7aDNAmetaG_FD_184132 | JGI IMG/M metagenome (GOLD analysis project Ga0209083, IMG submission 184132) | Freshwater microbial communities from Finland to study Microbial Dark Matter (Phase II) - AM7a DNA metaG (SPAdes) (version 3) | ecosystem: Environmental > Aquatic > Freshwater > Lake ... | reverse complement strand
CGTGGTATTGCGGATTAACCGTTAGTCCTCAACCCTCGACGCTAAACTCTAGACAATCGACTGGAGACCATCGACTTGAGACTACAGACGCCAAACCACAGACTAAAGCTCTAAAGTCTTTCCGCAGTCTAGAGTCTAACGTCTTCAGTCTTCAGTCTCAAGTTTAGAGTCTAAAGTTACTACTGCCCTTCCCGTTATCACTGTTCTTGCGCGGAGCTAAAATTAGGAGTAAAATTCGTCTCATGATCAGTCAGACCTATCGCTACATTATTACCCTTCCCGGGGTTCGGTCCGGCCACCCGATTGTTGAGGGAACGCGAATTGGCGTCCACGATGTGGTGGGCGTTATCCTCAATGGCAGCTCGATCGACGACACCATCCGCTCTTTCCCATCTTTGACCCGCGCACAAATCTATGAGTGCTTGGCGTATTATGAAGATCACCGAGCTGAGATTGATGTCGTGGTGGCCCGGCAAATGTCCGAAGCCGCGCCATGACGTTCTTGCTGGATCATGATGTCCCAGCGGAAATTGACCGGATCTTGGTTCAGTCGGGTCATGTGGTTACCCGACTGGCGGAGGTGCTGTCTACGACAAGCGACGATCAGGAAGTTCTCCAATACGCAGCCGCTCAGCGGCTTATTCTTGTGACCTGCAACCGAGATGACTTCCTGCACTTGGCACGCATGCGTCAGCATTGTGGTATGATTATCCTGATTCGACGGCGAACGCGCATCATGGAGTGCGCCAATATTCTCCGGCTGATTGAGCAAGCTGGTACGGCGGGACTGACTGAGAATATAAATTTCGCGTGAGTCGCTGCAAACCAGGCGCTGTTTCACACTCAACCTTCATCCCTCTTCTGCCGTCTGACCTCCGACCGGTGACCTCAGGTCTCACGTTTCATCATTCACGTTTCATTTCGTTGGGGAAGCGCGAAGAACGGGAGTTGTTCTCTATCCGGAACGTCGGGATGAGCAAGCCTCCGCCATCAATGCCATCGTTGACAAAAGCCCTGAACTGACGCGGACATTTGATGAGTTTGTGCGCGCGGTGGAAGTGAAGAGGAGATGACCCTTCAGTCTGGGGTGGTCTTTTCTCAACCAGGTCAGTGTTGCCATTTGCTCTAATCAACCTGCTTTGCGTTCTTTTGCGGCTGAGCACTTCGTGGTTAATCTCCGTGATCTCTGTGTTCTCCGTGTGAAACCGCGCCCATGATCTCTCAACCCTGACTGCTGACCGCTGATCTCTGATCGCTGGACTCTAGCTTTTCTCACTATCTCCAAACTTCTTCCCCAAAACTATCTGCGCCATCCGCGTGATCCGCAGTTAACCAATTCATGTATAATTCGCATTTCTTTTTTGCGCTTTTTGTGTTCTTTTGCGGCTAACAGCATTGCTGAGGACAGCGTCTCGTCTGACTCGGCTTCGTGGTCTCCGGTCTAACGTCTAAAGTCTAATGTCTAAAGTCTCCCCTTTGCGTTTCTTTGTGTTCTTTCGCGGCTAAATTCAGCAGCGTGCTGCCCGCGCCCCATTTGAATACCTGACCACCCGCGTGCGTCAGCACCGCCAATTCCGCACGCAGCCGACGACCAGCGGTTACCGACAACAGACGCATCGCCACTACCTGGCGGGTTGGGAAAATATCGATTGACGAGACGTGATTACGGAGCCACAGTTTGCAGCGAGGAGACAACAACATGTACGCGATTGTAGAAGGTGAAGTGAAAGACGGGAAAGTGATCCCCATGGAGACGGGGGTTCTCCCTGATTCCGGACATGTCCTGATTGTGGTGCTTTCCGGCACGGCCAACCGCGCCAACTGGGAAAGTTGCCGAGCCTCTCTAGGCTGGCTCAAAATGCCCACCGATGCTGCCGAGTGGGAGCGTCAGGTGCGTGGGGAATGGAATCACCGACCATGAGGTATCTGGTCGACTCCAACATCTGGATTTATGCCGCCAGTGGAGCACCGCTGGCCATTGCCTTTTTGGATAGAACTGTCGTTGCCGAATGGATTGGGTATTCCGCCATCTCGCGTCTGGAGGTGTTTGGCTATCCCGGCCTACAGGCGGACGACGCCACCAAGTTGAACAGTCTGCTCCAGTGCTTTACCGAGGTGGACATCAATCGCGCCGTCATCAACCGTGCGATTACCGTGCGCCAATCCAGCCCGATCAAGACACCGGATGCGATCGTCGCCGCCACCGCGCTCCTGATGAATGCGCGTTTAGTAACACGAAACACCGCCGACTTTCGCCGTGTCAGTGGATTGGAACTCGTGAACCCGTTCGACCTTGCCGACTAAACAACCCCGTCAATGGTCATTCATCTGCGCCATCCGCGTGATCCGCGGTTAACCCATTCGTGTCTATTCGTGTGGATTCGTGGCTACTCTTTGCATTCTTTTGCGGCTCAGCATTTCGTGGTTAATCATCCGTGTCCATCCGTGTGCATCTGTGGCTAAGACTAGACTTTAGACCATAGACTTTAGACCGCAGACTGGAGACCACAGACTTCAGACCGCTGACCTTCACCGACTTTGAGTCGGGACCCGACATCGGATGTCGGTGACTGTCCTTTGCCAACTGACCGCTTGCCGCTCGACCCTCAGCAATCAGCCCTTGCTTCTGTGAACCGCAAAACCTATACTATATCATGATGAAAACGAGCGATATTCTCGAAGAACTCCGCCATTTGTCAGCCCCCGAACGGCTGGCGGTCCTCGAATCCACTTTGCATGAATTGCGCGTGGAGTTGATCCCTCCAGCACCTTCGACCGAGCAACTGCGTCAAGCGGCGGAAGCCCTACGGCAGGATTATTTGACCGACTCGGAACTGACGTCCTACACCAGCCTGGATGGTGAGCCAATTCATGCGTAGAGGCGAAATCTGGCTGATCAACTTGGACCCCACAGTGGGCGCTGAGATTCAGAAGCTCAGACCAGCCGTCATTGTCAATGACGATGCCGTCGGTGTTTTACCGCTGAAAGTGATCGTACCCATTACCGACTGGAAAGACCGGTATACGGTCGCGCCGTGGATGGTGCCGCTGATTCCGGACGGTCGCAATGGCTTGACCAAACCATCCGCCGCCGATGCCTTTCAAGTCCGGTCCGTATCGCAACAACGATTTGTCCGCCGCCTTGGCGAACTGACAACGACGGATCTCGGAAAGATTACAGGCGCACTTGCCGTGGTATTGCGGATTAACCGTTAGTCCTCAACCCTCGACGCTAAACTCTAGACAATCGACTGGAGACCATCGACTTGAGACTACAGACGCCAAACCACAGACTAAAGCTCTAAAGTCTTTCCGCAGCAGTCTAAAGTCCAAAGTCCAAAGTCTAGAGTCAAGCCCATGCGCGATTACACGAAAATACTTTCCTGGCAAAAGGCCGTCCAAGGTAGACCATAGACTACAGACATGAGACTGAAGACACCATAGAACACAAATGAGAGATTATAATAAAATCATTGCGTGGCAAAAAGCCGATGACCTGACGGTGGCGGTTTACACCGCAACCCGATGCTTCCCCAAAGAAGAACTTTACGCGCTCACCAGTCAACTCCGCCGGGCTGTCTATTCCGTTCCCGCTAACATAGCCGAAGGCTCGGCGCGTGAGACACAGCCGGACTATCTTCATTTCCTGCACATCGCCCGAGGTTCGTTGGCGGAAACAGGCTATTTTATTCATCTTGCCCACCGTTTGGGATACTTAACAAGTGAGCGCCGTGATCAGCTATCGAAACAAACGGATGAGGTTGCGCGAATTCTCGCTGGTCTAATCAAAGCCGTTAAGTCCGAAGTCCAAAGTCCAAAGTCTAAAGTCTAATGTCATGAGCAACGAAGTTGCGATAACTGTCGAAAACCTGGGCAAGCCGAGTCCGACGAGACGCCCCCACGCTGTTCGGGGGCAAATGTATCCGCCTTCGCCAAACAACGGGCTACGGCGGACAAGCCGGATCGGCACTCACCAGCAGCACCCCAAGAGCCTCCGGGAAGCGCTGCAGTGCGTTGCCCGCGCAAACCTTGTGGAGATTTCGGCGTTGGCTTTTCGAGCAGGGTGCGCTACAGTGAACCAGCCATGAAATCCACACTCGACCGCAAGACGATCCTCGAAATCGAGGTGCACCGCGTCGTCAAGATCCTGGCGGCTGACGAAGCCACTCTGGGAATCATCCTCTTCGGTTCGCTAGTCACCGGCCAAGTAACGGACCACTCGGACGCTGACATTCTGGTCGTCAAAGACACTGCCGCCCCGTTTTTAGACCGACTCAAGAACCTCTACCACCAGCTTCGCCCGCAGGTGGCGCTCGATTTTCTGGTATATACCCACGCCGAACTAACGGATTTACGCGAGCATCGACCCTTTGTCCGAGAGGAAATTCTGAAGCGCGGCAAGATTCTTTATGAACGAAAACCCGGAACGCTGGCTCTACTTTGCACGTGAAGACTTGGCCGCTGCCCAGTCCGTACTTGCCTCGGGAATCTGGAACCAAGTTTGTTTCCATTCCCAACAATGCGTGGAGAAAGCCCTGAAATCGGCACTCAGCCAAGGGCCCCAACCTTTGCCCAAGACGCATTCCATTGCGGAGTTAGTAGCGCGGTTGCCCCAGATCGTAGCCGCCGCCCTGCCTGCAACCACTACGGATCTTGACGCCTATTACGTTCCGACGCGCTATCCAGATGCCCTCCCCGGTATGCTGCCGAACGGCTTGCCGACCGAAAGCGACGCACGCGCGGCGTTTGACATTGCCCAACAAGTTCTGAAAACGATCGAACATCACACGCCGTGAGCCAATTAACCTCTCGTTGCACGTCATGGGGACAAGCAGCCGAAAATCCATTTCTGAGAATATTTAACTGAAGCAGTTAACTCCGCTCTGCGAAGCCAAGGAAGATCCCTCGATCCTTCCGCGCCTTCAATCACTATTTGCCAAACATCACGCCGGCTAACCAATCTCTTGCGTTGCCGTCCGACGGCGACCTGGCGCAAGGCAGGGCCGGAACTCGAATGCATCCGTGCCGATGACATTCGTCGGACTGATACGGTCGTTTTCATCCGCGCTTTCGAGGGCTTGTTGCCCGCGGTGCTCGCCAGCCACCGCCGCTGCCTGGTCCGGTTTGGTGGAACAGCGGCGGCTGTTCGAGAGGTGTCGCCGTGAATGAACTCGTGGAAGCGGCCCGGGAAATTCAGGAGGTTGCCGGGACCCTGATCCTCGGCTAATTTTTCAGACCGGTTGATTTCCTCAACAAAATGAAGACCCCCCACGTTCTGTGCCAGAACTACAGTGTGGATCCGATCTTTCAGAATCTGCGCCGACTGAGGTCAGTCGGCCTACAAGTCAGCCCTACTCGCTACGCCACACAAAAGTTGTAGGCCGCAAGCCGAGTCCAACGAGACGCGGTCCTCCGCAAACCTCACGCGGTGGTTGCCGATAATTTCCCATCGAAAATAATTCTTAGCCGAGGATTTGGGCCGGGAGTTGCCACTGGCGTTAGCCGAGAAGACCTGCTAGTTTCCAGTCATCCCCCATGACCTCTCAACACTCGACTCTCGTCTCTCAACACTGAAAACTGTCTCCTGTCAACCGTTAACTATAAACTGCCCTCAGTGACCTCAGTGTTCTCCGTGTGAAACCATTTCCATGAACTCTCAACTCTCAACCCTCGTCTCTCAACACTGATCACTGACCACTGACCGCTGACCTCTAACGCCCTGTTGAAAAAGTCGGAATTTCGCCATGTGAGTTCACATGGTCTACAACATTCTCGAAGAAAACTGCAATTTATGCAGGCCGCGTCACTGACGCGGCGCATATTTCAACAGACTGCTAACGCCCTCGCCTCTCCATGAACCCTGAACCCTCAACTCTGAACCCTCAATTGCCGGCGGCTCCGCCCCCTCCCGTCATCCTCATCGAAGCCGTTCACAAATGGGTGCCGCTGAATCTACACGAGGTGTGGGAATTTCGCGACCTGCTCTACTTCCTTGTGCAGCGCGAGATTAAAGGCCGTTATCGCCAGATGGCGCTCGGCCCGCTTTGGATCGCGTTGGCACCGCTGTTCAATATGGTCATTTTCTCTGTCATTTTCGGCAGGATTGCCAAGTTGCCGTCCGACGGCATCCCGTACCCGCTGTTCAGTTATGCCGCCTTGCTGCCATGGACGCTGTTCACCACGGTCGCGACTGGCGCCTCGAATAGTCTCGAAAGTTATAAAAGCATCATCTCAAAAGTCTATTTTCCACGGCTCGTTGTACCATTGGCGGGACTGCTTTCGAACTTGATTGACTTCCTGTTTTCGTTCCTGATCCTCCTCGGCATGATGGCCTGTTACGGTTATTGGCCGCATTGGGCCATTGTTACCTTGCCCTTGTTCCTCTTGGTAGCCGGTATGGCAGGACTCGCGATCGGACTTTGGTTCGCGACGTGGATCGTCCACTTCCGCGACGTGGCCCAGATTCTAAACTTCGGCCTGCGCGGATTGATGTATGCGTCGCCAGTGGTCTATGCCATGAGCGTCGTTCCTGCCAAATGGCTCGCCATCTACCGCCTCAATCCGATGACCAATGTAATCGATGGCTTCCGTTGGGCCTTACTCGGCGTCGGCGCACCTCCCGATCGGATGTTCCTGTGGTCGACGCTGATCGTAATTCCATTCCTGGTCTCCGGCGCCTACTACTTTCGCCGCACCGAGCGAACGATTGTCGACATCGCTTGACGACGAAGGCGTCAGACTGTAGATATCAACCGCTGATAACGCTGAGATCGCTGATCGCCGCAAAAGAACGCATAGCTCACAAAAAGTACCGTCTCCGTGTTCTCTGTGCTCTCCGTGTGAGATTTACTCCTATGTCTGACATCGCTATATCTGTCGAAAACCTGGGCAAAATGTACCGGATCGGCGCCCATCAACAGCGCCCGAAGAACCTCCGGGAAGCATTGCAGCGCGCTGTCCGCGCCCCCTTTGAATACCTGACCACGCGCGTGCGTCAGCACCGTCAATTCCGTGACCTGTCAACTCTCAACCCTTTACCGTCAAAGCCGACAGCCGTCGGCTCCCCGATCGAAATCGGGGCTGTCAACCCTCAACCCTCCACTCTCAACCCTCAACCTCCCCCGTCCGATCCCACCATCCTCTGGGCGCTCCGCGACGTCTCTTTCGAAGTCAAACGCGGCGAGGTAATCGGTGTCATCGGCCGCAACGGGGCCGGCAAGAGCACGTTGCTCAAGATCCTTTCGCGCGTTACGGATCCGACAGTGGGGCGCGTGAAGATTCACGGTCGCCTGAATTCGCTGCTCGAGGTGGGTACTGGATTCCACCCCGAACTAACCGGGCGCGAGAACATCTATCTGAGCGCGGCCATCAATGGGATGAAGAAAGCGGAAATTGACCGCAAATTCGATGAAATTGTTGCGTTTTCCGAAATCGAGAAATTTATCGACACACCGGTCAAACGCTATTCGAGCGGGATGTACGTTCGTTTGGCGTTTGGAGTAGCTGCCCACTTGGAACCCGACATTCTCCTCGTGGACGAAGTGCTGGCAGTCGGCGATGCCCAATTCCAGCGCAAATGTATTGGAAAAATGGGGCAGGTCGCACAAACTGGTCGCACAATTTTGGTTGTCAGCCATAATATGACAGTCGTGGCGAGCCTCTGTAGCAAAACCATATTCTTCGACAATGGCAGATTGCTCAAGGCCGGCCCGACGGCGGAAGTCGTCTCAGCCTATATCGCCAAGTCTTCGTCTTCCACCGGCGCAGTACGTTGGGAAGTTGGCGACCCACAAGCCGACGCAGGATCCTTGCGATTTGTCCAAGCCCGGATCCTGCGCGATAACCAACCGACAAATGATGTCCAAATTGATGAACCGTTTACGCTGGAGCTGGATTTTGCACTGCAGCAGGACAATTTGAATGTGACCACCAGTATTCATGTCTTCGACAAACAGGCAGCTTGGGCTTTTTGTGGGGGCGCTCTGAGTCGGAATTTGTCAGCGGGGATGTACCGCCACACCTACTGTTTCCCCGCCAACCTCATGAACGACGGTCCCTATACCATCACACTCATTCTAGTGAAAGACACCACGCAGATCGCCCTGACTCTTCACCACGCGATTTCGTTCACGGTCCATGAAAGCCATGGCCGCGAAGAGTACCTCGGCGTCGTCGGTGGCTGTGTCCGGCCGCGGCTGGAAGTGATTGAAACAGTGCTTAATTAGCGGTTCAGAGGCGATTATGAAAGTTGTCATTCTCTGCGGTGGAAAAGGAACGCGATTGCGTGAAGAGACGGAGTTTCGGCCCAAGCCAATGCTCCCGATTGGCAACCGGCCCATTCTCTGGCACATCATGAAGACCTACGCCAGCCAAGGCCACAAGGACTTCATTCTCTGCCTCGGCTACAAGGGCGAGATGATTAAGGACTTCTTTCGCAATTACCAATGGCTGACCAATGATGTCACGATCGGACTCGGCCGGTCACCTTCGTACAAATTCCATAACCATCACGATGAGCAGGATTGGACGATTACACTGGCTGACACCGGCGAGAACACCCTCACGGCCGGCCGCATCCAGCGCATCGAACGCTACCTTGGCAAAGACCAACATTTTTTCCTGACCTATGGGGACGGAGTCGGCAATGTGGACGTGAATGCCAGCCTCGCCTTTCACAAAAAACACGGGAAAATTCTCACTGTCACGGCCGTCCACCCACCCGGCCGTTTCGGCGAAATGGGGATGACCGGCAGTGCCGCTGTCACCGAGTTCAATGAGAAACCACAGGTCGAATCGGGCTGGATCAATGGCGGATATTTCGTCGCGTCCCGCAAACTGTTCGGCTATCTCAAGAACTACGATGACATCATGCTCGAACAAGAACCAATGCGGCAAATTGTCGCCGATCACCAGTTGATGGCCTACAAACATACCGGCTTCTGGCAGCCGATGGATACGTTCACGGAGTATACGCTGCTGAACCGCCTCTGGAACGACGGGAAAGCGCCTTGGAAGATTTGGTGATGTTCGCTTCCGCATTCCATAACAAGACTGTCTGGCTATCCGGTCACACCGGCTTCAAAGGTGCCTGGCTTGCCGAGTGGCTCTTGAAACTCGGTGCCCAGGTTCACGGCTATGCCCTGCTGCCAAGCACCCAGCCGTCATTGTTTGACCAACTTGGCCTTTCCAGTCGCTTACACCATCAGATCAACGACGTCCGAGACGCTGGCGCCGTGCACCGGTCGATCCAGGGAACCCAACCAGATTTTGTGTTTCACCTTGCCGCTCAACCACTAGTGCGCCTTTCGTATGAACAACCGGCCGAGACTTATGCCACGAACGTCATGGGAACCGTCCATGTTCTCGATGCGCTGCGGTCACTGAAGAATCGCTGCGCGGCCGTGTTCATCACCACTGATAAATGCTACGAGAACCGCGAATGGATTTACGGCTACCGCGAAGAAGATCCGCTCGGCGGCTACGACCCGTATAGTTCCAGCAAAGCGGCCGCAGAAATAGTCATTGCGGCCTACCGTCGTTCATTTTTCAAGAACCATCCTGTGAAGATTGCTAGCGCCCGTGCCGGTAATGTCATCGGTGGCGGTGACTGGGCCAAAGACCGCATTGTACCCGATTGCATTCGCGCGCTGCAAAACAACCAACCCATTCCAGTCCGCAACAAGATTGCCACCCGCCCTTGGCAACATGTGCTCGAACCTCTGAGTGGCTATCTCTGGCTCGCCGCTCTTGTCTCTCAACCTTCAACCCTCAACCCGCAACTCTGTTCCGGATTCAACTTCGGCCCCACCCACGAGTCCAACCGGACAGTCGCTGAATTGGTTCAGGAAATCCTCAAATACTGGCCCGGGCGTTGGGAAGATAAGAGTGATCCGCAGGCCGTCCACGAAGCCGGCTTGCTACAGCTCTCCACCGACAAAGCCAACGCACTTCTTGGTTGGTCGCCGGTCTGGAATTTCCCGACAGCCATCGAACAAACCGTGCGTGGATACCAAGAAATGTCACGGGAACTGATTCTGAACCAGATCTTGCAATACGCTGCCGCTGCTAAACAATTAGGATTGCCTTGGGCGAAATCAATATGACCAAGGAAGCTGAAATCCTGCGAAGCCAGATCGCTGATCTGGTCCGTCAATATCACGCCGCGGCGTTTCCGGTGCCGGAATTTGTCCCCGGCCAGACCGCGATTCCCTATGCTGGGCGCGTGTTTGATCATACAGAATTGCAACACGCAGTCGAGGCGTCCCTCGATTTCTGGCTGACCACCGGCCGGTTCGCCGACCAATTTGAGAGCGCCTTCGCCAAATTCATGGGCGTCCGCCACGCGCTGCTCGTCAACTCCGGTTCCTCCGCCAACCTCGTCGCGCTCTCCGCGTTGACCTCCCCCAAACTCGGTGACCGGCAGCTCAAACCCGGCGACGAAGTCATTACTGTCGCCACTGGGTTCCCGACAACGCTCAATCCGATCCTCCAAAACCAACTCGTTCCGGTCTTCGTCGATGTGGTTGTGCCCACCTACAACGTGGATGTGACACAACTCGAAGTCGCGCGCTCACCGAGGACCCGCGCCGTGATGATCGCCCATACGCTCGGCAATCCGTTCGATCTCGACGCCGTCACCGCATTCTGCCGGCAACACAAATTGTGGCTCGTGGAAGACTGCTGCGACGCCGTCGGCTCAACCTACCGGGGTCAAATGGTCGGCACGTTTGGCGATTTGGCGACCACGAGTTTCTATCCTGCCCATCACATGACCATGGGCGAAGGCGGGGCGGTCTTGACGAACACGCCACTCCTGAAAACGCTCGTCGAATCCTTCCGTGATTGGGGCCGGGATTGCTGGTGCGCGCCCGGTAAGGATAACACGTGTGGTAAACGATTTGACTGGCAACTTGGCGACCTGCCGCGCGGTTACGACCACAAATACATTTATTCACACATCGGCTACAATCTGAAACTCACCGACTGGCAAGCGGCCATTGGCGTGGCGCAGTTGAAGAAACTGCCGGAGTTCATCGCGGCGCGCCGCCGTAACTTTGTCGCCATGCAGGCCGGATTGGCCGAATTGGCGGACGTGTTCGTTTTGCCCGAAGCGACACCCGGTAGTGAGCCAAGTTGGTTTGGCTTTCCGATCGCTGTTCGTCCAGAAGCCCCATTCAATCGCGAGCAGGTGATCCGCCATCTGGAATCAGCCAAGATCAGCACGCGACTATTATTTGGCGGCAACCTAGTCCGTCAACCGGCGTACCGGGATATCGCCTGCCGGAAAATCGGTGCATTGACGAATTCCGATTTTGTCATGAACCAAGTTTTCTGGCTCGGTGTCTATCCGGGGTTAACCCCGGCCATGCTCGAATACATTGTGCAGACGCTCCGCGATTTCGTGAAACGCCGGTAGCGCAGATACCAGAGGTCAGAGACCAGCGATCAGATGTCAGCGACGATGAGAATGGTGCGACGGACGGGTGCAGATCGAAGTTTTGGGCAAGGTGGGGTAACATTTGCGGAGAACCGCGTCTCGTCGAACTCGGCTTGGTTGCCCAGTGTTGCAATGAGCAAGCTGGAAGTCCGAGACGGACTCGCGACTCCTTTCGGAGCTTACTCAACTCTGCAACAACCGCTCTGCCCAAAACTTCGAGCGGCTCTCGCGACGGACACTTGGCTCGACTTTGTTAAAGAAGCTGGCTACATCACGTCGGAGCAACACACGACGCTTGCGTTAAACTGTCATAAAATTGGCAAGATGCTTGGTGCCATGATCAAGAACCCTAAAAAGTTCCTGCGGACCTCTGACCTATGGCAAACACTCCGGTCTCCCGTTTCAGCAGTCAAGTTTCCCAATGCCCATTGACTGCCCGCAGCCCACAGCTGCTGGACTGGCAACCGTCCGTCTAATCTGCTAAGTTAGCCATCAGGAAACATAATTATGAACACTATGAGCCTGGAATTGCCAGCGGAAGCGGTCGAAGCCTTGCGATTGCCTCGTGGGGAAGAGCAATCACGCCTGCGTCGAGAACTGGCCATTCGTCTGTACGAGAAAGGATTGCTCTCCTTCGGAAAAGCGCGCGAAGTGGCCGGTCTAACGAAATGGCAGTTTCATGAACTCCTCGGTGATGAACATATCACGCGGCGCTATGACAGGGAAGATCTACAGCAAGACCTGCGCACCTTGGAGTCGCTGGATTGAAACCGGTCTCGAATTCATCGGTGCTGATCGCCTTGAGCAGCATCGGTCAACTCGCCCTGTTGAAACAGCGCTTTCCGGAGGGAATTCTGATTCCTCCCACCGTCTACGAAGAAGTGGAGAGTTCGCTCGATAGTTATTAGTCTTCCGACCTCTGATCGCTGACTGCTGACGTTTCAGGTTTCAAGTTTCATCATTCAGGTCTCAACCACAATCTCCCAACTTCTAACCCTCGCTGCTAGACTTTAGACTCTAGACCTTCGACTTCAGACTCAGGACTACGAACTAGGGACGCAGGACTTTCAATCGCCTACTCCGCCCTTCAACTGACCGCTGACTTCTTTCACTCAACTTTCGTCTCTCAACTCTCAACCCTCCCCATGAACCCCCTCGCCACCGACCTCGATCACATCCTCGCCCATACGGACGGGTTGTGGGAAGAGCTGCGCGGCCAGCGCATCTTCATCACCGGTGGCACCGGCTTCTTCGGCTGCTGGTTGTTGGAAAGTTTCGCATGGGCGAACGACAAGCTCGGTCTGAACGCTTCGGCAGTGGTTTTGACGCGGAACGTGGACGCCTTTCGGCAGAAAGCGCCCCATTTGGTCTCACATCCGGCAATCCAGTTCCACACTGGCGATGTGCGGACGTTTGCATTCCCAGCGGATGGATTCAGTCATGTCATCCACGCCGCGACTGAAGCGAGCGCCAAGTTGAATCAGGAGAACCCGCTGCTGATGCTCGACACCATTGTCGAGGGCACCCGGCATACGCTGGACTTTGCGGCGGATTGCGGAGCGAAAAAGTTTCTACTCACCAGTTCGGGTGCCGTGTACGGCAAGCAGCCGTCGGACATGATGCAAATTCCCGAGGAATATACTGGCGGACCCGACCCCCTCGACCCGGCATCTGCCTACGGCGAAGGCAAGCGCATGGCCGAATTACTCTGCGCTCTCTACCAACAGCAACATGGGCTCGAAACCAAGATTGCCCGCTGCTTTGCCTTTGTTGGTCCATACTTACCATTGGACGCCCATTTCGCCATCGGCAACTTTATCCGCGACGCGCTGCGCGGTGGCCCAATTCAAGTGAATGGCGACGGCACACCGTACCGGTCATATCTGTATGCCGCCGACCTTGCGATTTGGTTGTGGACGATTCTTTTGAAAGGCGAAGCTTGTCGTCCATACAACGTGGGGTCAGATGATGATCACACTATCCATAAAGTCGCCGAACAAGTTGCGGATGCATGCCGCCCACCGGCGGGGGTGCGGCGGGCTCGCAACCCGTTACCCTGTCAACTGGTGACTCGCTACGTTCCGAGTACCGCACGAGCACAGACGGAACTTAGTTTGCACCAGTGGATCAATTTGTCGTCGGCCATCGAGAAGACACAGATCGCAGCAAGGGACGCACGATGAACCGGAAAAGAATCATTTTGACAGGCGCTTCCGGAACGCTTGGCTATAATTTGGCCACGCAAATCGCCGCCATGCCCGAAACGGTACTTCTCTGTTTGCAGCGTCCGCATTCGCAACATCGTGCCTTACCCCATGGAGTCACGCATGCGAATGTTGATTTTCACGACAAGACGGCGTTGCGCGATGTGGTGCAACGGTTTGGTCCCGACTGTATAATTCACTGCGCTGCTAGCGGAACCCAGTTTCCGAAGCCTGACTGGTTTGCGTTGGTGCGTTTCAACGTGAACGTGACGCTTGATTTGTGTGAATGTGCTTCGGTCGTGGGCAACTGTAATTTTGTGTATGTGAGTACCGGGTTGGCCTACCGCAACCAAAGTCGGCCGCTAACCGAAGAAGATCCGCTGGACACGTTGCACCCGTACGGGGCTAGCAAGGCAGCCGCTGACCTGCTGGTACGAGCCGCCGCCGCAGAATTTCACGTGCCGCTAACAGTGGTCCGGCCGTTTTCGTTCACCGGCACAGCTGACGATGGCAGTCGCCTCTTTCCAGCGATCCTGCGAGCTGCTGCTGAACAGCAACCGATATATTTGTCGCCAGGTGATCAGGTACGCGACCATTGTGCAGTGCTTGACATCGCCGCCGGTGTGCTGGCAGCGGCGTTTTACGGAGGCGGCAGTCCGCAACCGCTTACCGTCTTCAACCTCGGCAGCGGCGATACGACGCCCCTGAAATCGTTAATCGAACACGTCGTCGCTGAACTTCGGCTCAAGGTTCAACTGAATTTTGGCGCCCGGGATTACGCGCGATTCGAGCCGCATTTCATGGTGGCTGATGCGACGCGGGCGCACACGTTACTTGGCTGGCGCCCCCGCATAAACCTGGCGTATGCGGTGTATGAACTGGCTTGTGCGTCGTTTCCGTCACTAAAACTGCGGCAACCATCCGAGGAATTCTGCCGATGAAACCGACCGCCGTCGAACTCAGCATCGTGTTGCCGTCCTACCAGGAAGCGGACAGCCTCCGCCAGATGTTGCCGGTGTTGAATGATGTCGCACGCTCACTGGCGGCCAGCTATGAAATTGTTGTCATCGATACCGAACAACCACTCGATGATACGCCGAGAATCTGCGCTGACTTTGGTGTGACCTACATGGCACGCCGGGGCGGTGCGTTGTACGGGCACGCGATCCGGACAGCGTTGCAAGAGGTGCGCGGCCAGTACGTGATTTTTATGGACGCGGATGGCTCGCATAATCCGCGGTTCCTGCCACAGTTGTGGGCCGAGCGCGACCAAGCCGAGTTGGTGATCGCTTCGCGCTATGTCCGCGGCGGCAAGACCGAGAACCCGGCTGTGTTGATTTTCCTCAGCCTAATGGTAAATGTCGTGTTTCGTGTTGTGCTCGGCTTAAAGTGTTACGACGTGTCCAACAGTTTCCGGCTCTACCGCGGCCAAGCGCTGCGGCAATTGGAACTCGAATGCGATAATTTCGACATCATCGAGGAAATCTTGATCAAACTCAGCTACGCCCAGCCCGGCTTTCGCATCAAGGAAATCCCGTTCACATTCGAGAAACGTAAAGCCGGCACAACCAAGCGGCAGTTGGTAGCGTTTGCGATCGGCTACCTAGCGACGCTGCGCCGGCTGTCCAACTTCAAACGCCAGATGCAGCGCGCATCCAGGAGCCGACGATGAACTACTTGATCACGGGCGGGTGCGGTTTCGTCGGCAGTAACATCGCCGCCCACCTTCTGGACCACGGCGAAACCGTCACGGTGTTTGACAACCTCGGGCGGCTCGGCGCCGCGGAAAATCTCGCCTGGCTCCGCACGCTGGGCCACGTGCAGTTCGTTTATGGTGACACCCGCAACCAAAACGATGTCGCCCAGTTGTTCGCCAGCACGAAACCCAACGTTATTTTTCACCTTGCCGGCCAAGTCGCGATGACGACTTCAATGCAAGACCCGCGCAAGGATTTTGAAACTAACGTGCTCGGTTCGATCAACCTGCTGGAGAACGTCCGCCAGCGCTGCCCCGAAGCGACGGTGGTCTATTCGTCCAGCAACAAAGTCTACGGCGAACTTACCGGCGTGCGGTTGCGCGAGGAAGCGTTGCGCTACGTCGCGCCTGACCACCCAGACGGTCTGGACGAGACGATCGGACTCGACTTCCAGACGCCGTACGGCTGCTCCAAAGGCGCGACTGACCAGTATATGCTCGATTTTGCGCGCTGCTACGGCCTCAACACCGTCGTTTTCCGTCATTCGACGATTTACGGTGGTCGGCAGTTCGCCACCTACGACCAAGGCTGGGTCGGGTGGTTCTGCCAGCAGGCGTTGCAAACCAAGGCGGCGCCTACCCGCCGTCCGTTCACGATCTCCGGTGACGGTAAACAAGTGCGCGACCTGCTTTTCGTCGAGGATGCGATCGCCTGCTATCTCGCCGCGGCCAACCGAATTGACCAAGCCCGTGGCAACGCCTTCAACATCGGCGGTGGTATGGCTAATAGTTGCTCACTGTTGGAACTCTTCGCCATCCTTGAAACCGAAGTCGGCGTGAAACTACAGTATGAGCGATTGCCGTGGCGGCACAGTGACCAGCGGTTCTACGTCGCCAACAACAACAAAGCGGAAAATACGCTAGGTTGGCGCCCCGCTGTTTCTAAGACTTGCGGTATCCAATCTACAATCGAATGGGTACAAAAGTTGATGCACTACTAACATTGTAAGTCTGAATCTAAAATCGATTAACACGACACAGCACGGTCAAATGGCCACACCACTTTGCAACGCCAAACAGTTTTGGACGGCCTTGATCTGCACTGGTGTGGTTTGTTTTGGGATTCTTGGCTGTGTCGCCTACACGGGGCCGCTTCCGCAAAACATATTCGGCCATGATCTGTTTGCATTGTTAGATGGTGGCTGGCGATGGCAATGGGGCATAGTGCCGCATGCTGATTATTATTCCCCGATGGGGGCACTTTCCTATCTGTTAGTATTCCTAGGAATTTCGGCTAGTGGTTCTCTCGCGGATGCGCTCCCAACTGCTGTGTGGTTATTCGGACTGTGTCTGCTCCCCTTCCTGCTATATGTGACGTTTACCCGAATGGTGCCACTTGTCGCAGCGTTGGCATGTGTGGCCGTTTTGGCCGCAGCAGTTGCGCCGCATCAATTACGCTTCGGCAGTGAAGCATGGTCTTATGCAGGCATTTACAACCGGTGGGGTTATGCCCTACTCTCCCTAGCTCTCCTGACCATTGCCGTGACCCCATTCAATCAAACCATCTGGAAGGAAATCGGTGACGGCGGGATCACTGGTGCGTGTATTGCCCTGCTAGTGTGCCTTAAGATATCCTACGGCTGTGTGGCAATCGCTGTATTTGGAGTCTGTACGATTATCAATCGGCGAAGCCTTAAGTTTTACATCGCCTCGGTGGTCGCCATGGCGACGTGGGCCGTTGTTTTTGGATTCCTGATTCACTGGGCGTTTGTGTCGTTCAGCCACGATATGCTCCTGGCGTTTCGAGCCAGGGATGGTCTTGGTCTCGGCGCAGTTTTTCATTCAATGACCTTCTTGTATGATCCCCTTTTCAAAATGGTGTTGTTAGTTGGGTTGTCCTACTTATCGGCCAGCATCTTTTTGGGTGCAGCCGCAACGTCACGCTTGCTCAAAGGTCTCCAGTGGGGCAGTTGTTGCGCTATTTGTGCCATCATTATCCTAATGACAAATTCTCCGCTTGGAAGTTTGCCCGAAAGCCCGGTATTAGTGCTCGGGGCATTGCTCTTAGGAAGTTGGATCGTGGAAGACGGCGCTAATAAGGCTGTGGTTGGAGCTCCGTCGCACTCGTCTGTCCGATCCACGATCACACTGATAACCGGGCTGGTTGTCCTCAGCCTGCTCGTTCCCGTCACTGGTCGCAATTTGGCTGGATTGCTTAGAGCTGCCGCGTTCAAACATCGCGGAAAACACCTAGCTGCCAATGAGATGTTCCAGACTGGCCCGCTTCGAGGCATCCAGATCCTGGGTTACGGAGGCGACCCGCCGTTGCCGACAAGTTACATTGGCAAGTTACAAGACGGACTTGACCTACTACGCGAGACTGGCAATTTGAATACACCGGTCATCACATTCGATTTCACAAACCCATTTAATGTGGCACGGGGCGTTCGCCCCTGCCGGGGGGGGCCACCAGCCTGGCAACTAGGATTCCTTTACTCCGCGAAAGTTGCGCCTCGCATTGAGCAGGTCTTTGATGGTGCGACCGGTGTCATGGTGCCCAAACAATTTGGCGATGGTAATCAAGCGAATCTTGAGGTACTCATGCAGCATTATGGGTTCTACCTTCAAGAGCACTTCCGCGCTGCGGGAGAATCACCGCAATGGCAGTTGTTTGTACCGAAATCGGCGATTCTAGCGCCCGAGGGGGTCCCGTCACGCTGAATTCGAAGCCAACATGACACAAATTTTCCTCTCTGATTACATCGCCGAGAAGCTGGCGCAATACAGCTACCAACACACATTCCTTGCGACGAGCGGCGGTACGTTGCGTTACTAGAGCGCCTTCGGATGTTGGTAAGAGCTTTTGTGAGTCAGCTGTTATCAAGAGTAAGCATGTGTGATGGCGGTAGGCAACAAGCGTAAATGCATAACGATGGCTTCATGACAGCAACGAGCAAAAAAGCACTGCGTAGTTGCCCGATCTGCGGAGGGCGTGAGGTCGAACTGCTGCGTCAGCAACGGTTCGTGTTGCCCGATCATCATCCGCTCGTAGATGGTTACGATGTGGTTTGTTGTCTGCCGTGTGGTTTTGTGTTTGCCGATACTGCTGTTACGCAAGCTGATTATGATTCATTTTACGCACACCTATCCAAGTACGAAGATCAGCAGACTTCGACCGGAGGCGGTGACGCTGCATGGGACGCCGAACGGTTACATCAAACAGCAATGGATCTAGTGCGCTTGCTCCCCGATCGCAAGACCCGGATCCTGGACATCGGCTGTGCGAATGGCGGCTTGCTCCAGGCCTTCCAGCGGCTCAGCTATGCAAACCTGCACGGCATCGATCCTTCCTCTGCCTGTGTGCGCAATACCAGGGCGCGCGGCCTTGCGGCCAGCAAGGGATCGCTGTTTGCGATGCCAGACGGGCTGGGAATGTTTGATTGTGTGATTCTCTCGCATGTGTTGGAGCATATTCAGGAACTGCGCCCCGCCGTCGAACGCCTGACGGACATCCTCTTTCCGGGCGGCGTGCTGTATGTGGAGGTGCCTGATGCTTCGCGTTATGCGGAGTTGCTGACAGCGCCCTTTCAGGACTTCAACACGGAACATATCAACCATTTCTCACCACAGGGCCTGAACAACTTATTGGCCGTGGCCGGCTGGCAGTGTCAGACGTTGCAGCCGAAAACAATCCTCTCCGCTCCCGAGATGCCCTATCCCGCCGTATTCGCGATTGCCCATCGCGCTACCCCGGCACATTGGGAACCGGATCGAGAGTTGCGCGGCCGGATCATGGAATACATTGGGCGATCGCAAGCCATGCTGGATCGCATCGACCAGATCCTGCGCCGTGAACTGCCGGAACATGATGGGGTCATCGTTTGGGGGACAGGCCAACTGGCGATGAAGTTACTCGTCGAAACTTCCTTGCGCGAGGCCCGCATCACTGCATTCGTTGACAGCAATCCAATCAACCAAGGACAATGCCTGCGGGGTGTGCCCGTTTTAGCTCCGGAACAGATCCGCGGACGATCTGAGCCAATTCTCATCACCACAATCATTCACCAGCGCGAAGTTTTTCAAGCGATCCGCGAAAAACACAAGCTAACCAACCCCGTTATCCTGCTTGGCAACTGAACAATTGCAACCATGAACCACCCCATCCGCCTTGCCGACTACATCGCCGAAACGCTGGCCGCGCACGGCGTGCGCCACGTTTTTATGGTTACGGGGGGCGGCGCGATGCACCTCAACGATGCGTTTGGGCGATGCAAAGAACTACAATACGTCTGCTGTCATCACGAGCAGGCGTGCGCGATGGCGGCAGAAGCTTACACGCGGGTCACGGGCAAGGTGGGCGTCGTCAACGTGACCACCGGTCCCGGCGGCATCAACGCTCTCAACGGCGTCTTTGGCGCGTGGACCGATTCCATTCCCATGCTCGTGATTTCCGGACAGGTCAAACGCGAAACCGCGCTCTACAAACACAACCTGATCGGGAAACTCCGTCAACTCGGCGACCAGGAAGTGGATATCGTCGGCATGGTCAAAGGCATCACCAAGTATGCGGTGACCATTGATGACCCCAACTCCATCCGGTACCATCTGGAACGCGCACTGCACCTCGCGCGTAGCGGGCGGCCCGGTCCCTGTTGGATCGATGTACCGGTGGATGTGCAAGGCACGAAAGTCGATCCCAGTACCCTACCGGCTTACGATGCGCAAGCAGACATGATCCACTGGGAAACGCCTGATTTGCCGGCCGCCTGCGATCAGATCCTCGACAAGATCCGCGCTGCCAAGCATCCCGTTATCTATGCGGGCTCGGGGGTGCGCTTGAGCGGGGCGTACGATGATTTCCTGAAATTGATCGAGCGACTGGGTGTACCGGTGGTGACGGCTTGGAACTCCAACGACTTGCTCTGGAACGAGCATCCGCTGTTCGCTGGCCGTGCGGGGTCAGTGGGCGACCGCCCCGGCAATTTCGCGGTCCAAAACGCTGACGTATTGCTGGTCCTGGGCTGCCGCTTGAATATCCGCTTGGTCAGTTACAATTGGGAGAAATTTGCCCGGCACGCCTACAAAATCGGGGTAGATATTGACGCCGAGGAAATGCGCAAGCCGACCTGCCGGTTCGATCTGGCGGTGCACGCGGACCTCGCGGAAGTGTTCCGGTTGTTGGGGGTCAAACCGCTGCGCCCCCCCGCCGCACACCACGCGCAATGGCTGGCACGCTGCCAGGACTGGCGCCGGCGTTACCCGGTGGTATTGCCGGAGTACTGGGCGCACCAAGGCACCGTCAACCCGTATTGTTTGATGGAGGTCCTGTTCCGGCACCTGCGCGACCACGAGATCGTGGTGACCGGCGACGGCACCGCCTGTGTGACGGCATTTCAAGCGGCGTTTATCCGGCCCGGCCAGCGGCTGTTTCACAATTCGGGGGCGGCCTCGATGGGGTACGATCTACCGGCCGCAGTCGGGGCGGCAATTGCCAAACCCGGCCAACGCATTGTCTGCATCGCAGGCGATGGCAGTCTGATGATGAATCTGCAGGAATTGCAAACCATCGCCGGTCTGAACCTGCCGATCAAAATCTTCCTGCTGAATAACCGCGGCTACCATTCGATCCGTCAAACGCAATACAATTTCTTCCCCGATAACATCGTCGGCTGCGGCACCGAGTCGGGTGTGACGTTCCCAGATTTTAGGAAAGTGTCGCTGGCCTTCGGCATGCCGTTTGTGCGTTGCGGGAACCATGCTGAGCTGGAATCGACGATAACCGCGACACTCGATTCTCCGGGGCCGGCAGTCTGCGAGGTTGGCCTGGACTTGAACCAGCAGTTTGCGCCCAAGCTCAGTTCGCGGCGGCTGACGGACGGGCGGATGGTAACAGCGGCCTTGGAAGACATGGCGCCATTCCTGAGCCGCGAGGAATTGAAGGCCAACATGCTGGTGCCCCTGGTAGATGAATGAGCCACCCCGCCGCCTTATGAAAACCACCGCAATCGTTTGCGATCTGGACGGAACGCTCATCGATTCGCACCTGGGCATCAAGGCAGCGATCCGCTGTGCCTGTGACGAAGTCTTGCCGCGTCAGGTTTTGGCTGATCTCGACGTCGTGATCGGCCCGCCGATTCGTCAAATGCTCCGACAAGCTCTGCCAACTGTCGACGACCCAGTAATCGAGAGCCTCGCTCTTGCTTACCGGCGACACTATGATAGCACCGGCTGCCTATCCTATGTCCCCTATCCGGGCGTCAAGGAGACGCTGGCGCTGCTGGCGGCGCGGGGGGTGTCTTTGTTTGTTTTGACAAATAAGCCGGTAATCCCCACTCAGCGAATTCTCACCGACATGGGCGTTGATCAGTTATTTCGCGGTGTGACGTGCATTGATTCTCGGCAACCACCGTTCAAATCGAAAAATGAAACCGGGATACACCTGAAGGCCAACTACGGTCTGAATGCAGGCTCAACATTCCTTGTTGGGGACAGTGCGGACGACTGGGAGGTGGCGACAGCGTGTGGGTTTCGTTTCGTCGCCGCGACTTATGGATATGGCAAGAACTGGAATTTGACCGGAAGCGACTATAACACAATTGGGATCTTTGCCGAACTACTAGCCGTGGCAGAAATGAAAGGAAACGCACAATGATAGCACGCGATATTTTTGAAGACTTGTTTGTGCTGGAGATGACCAATAATCATCTCGGTAAGTTGGAGCGCGGCTTGGAGATTATCCAGCAGCATTCGCGGATCGCGCGTTTTAACAATGTCCGCGCCGCCATCAAACTGCAATTCCGCGATGTGGACAGTTTTGTGCATAAGAACTTCCGTGACCAACTCGATATCCGCTACATCCGCCGGGTAACTGAAACCCGCTTGTCGAAACAGGACTACACGACATTGGTCGAGGCAATCCGGAAAAGCGGCTGCATCCCGATGGCCACACCCTTCGACGAGAAGTCGGTGGACTGGTGCGTGGAGTTTGAGATGCCAATCATCAAGATTGCCAGCGCGGATTCCACTGACTGGATGCTGCTGGAAAAGATTGCTCGAACCAAGAAGCCCGTGATCGTCTCGGTTGGCGGCACGTCCCAGAAGGACATCGATGACATGGTGACCTTCTTCGAGAACCGCAATATTCCCCTGGCGATCAATCACTGCGTGGCCGCCTATCCGCATGAGGCCGCGGAGTGTGAGTTAAACCAGATCGATTACCTGCGCCATCGGTATCCCGATCACACTATTGGTTACTCCAGCCACGAACACAAAGATTGGGTGACTTCAGTCACAATTGCCTACGCCAAGGGCGCCCGGACGTTTGAGCGACACATTGATATCAACACGGACGGCGTCGAGATTGCAAAGTATTCGTCGCTGCCGGAGCAGATCGATGTCTGGTTCAAGGCATTCAAAGAGACTCAAGTTTACTGCGGCACCTCCGGCACAGAGCGCAAAGTCCCGATGCCTCGCGAGACCTCGTATCTCGATAGTTACGTGCGCGGCGTTTATGCCGCCGCGGATATGGCAGCCGGCCAACGTTTGTATGACGAAGACATCTACATGGCGATCCCCCTGTTGAAGGGACAGATCTCCTGCCGGGAACTCATGCTGGGGCGCTTCGGGCACAAGCTGACCAAGTCCGTCAAGAGGGATGAGCCAATTCTGATCGACATGCTCGACACTCCGTACGCTCAAGATGAAAACTTGAAACAGACGATCTACAACCGCGGCCTGGATCCAGCGTCTCCCACTCGCTGAAGTGGAGGCGGCCCGCCTACCGTAAAAAGCCGTTTGGCTATTCCCTCGAATGTCACTCCGCGGATCCAGGAGGCCCACGAATTTATCTGGCATTACCTCTGCGGCACCATTGAAGCCCGCTTGTTCCCCGCTGCGCCGCATTGAACATTGGCGGTTTGAGGTTGAGCGTTGAGTCATCGGTCTACAGTCTCCAGTCTAAAGTTTTCGGTCTGCAGTCTAAAGTCTCCGGTCTTCAGTCTGCAGTCTCCAGTCTAAAGTCCATAGTCTAAGGTCTAAAGTCTATAGTCTCCCTCTTCCCCCATGTCCTCACCAACCGTCAGCATCATCATCCCCACCTGCAACCGGCCGCAATATTTGTCCGAAGCGCTGGAGTCGGTCCAATGCCAAACAGCTCGACAGCAAATTGGACAGGTAATCGTCTCAGAGAACGGCGGGACTGATGATTCGCGGCAAGTCTGCGTACGGTTTCCCGAACTGCCGATCCTGTATCTGCAGCAGCGTCCGCCAGTGCCAATCATGGATCATCTCAAAGTCATTTGGCCTCACGTCACGGAACCGCTGGTTGCCATTCTGCATGATGATGACTGGTGGGAACCCGAGCACCTTGAAAAATCCGTGAAGATCCTGCATTCGGACCCTGACTGTGCGGCAGTGTATTCAAGCTTATGGTATACCGAGGGCGCACAGCATCCACGCAGAGAAGCAACTATGGCTTTTGTTGTGTGGCTCGCAACCGGCTGTGATTTTAGGAGATCAGTCCTAACACTTACCCAGGAACAGGTCACATTAGCATGCTTGATAGGAACCGCTTTTCATTACTCAACTGTCGTTGGCAAGGCAGGTGCCATTTATGATGCCTATTGTAAAATACGTGACGCTAGCAATCTCTTCGACAACGACCGAACGTTCCCAATATTTTTGACAACCCATGGCCATCTCGCTTACCTCACACAACCGACGGCTTATGTTCGAATACACGAACAGCAAGATGTTAAACGGTATCGCGAGACAGCGCACTCAAGGATGGCAGTGACCACGCGGTTTATTTCGAAAACCTGGCCAGATTGGGTGGGGAGTGCAATTGCTCATTTTAATAGAGTTGCCGATAATCTGGATCCATTCGACCTTGCCATCTGCACCCATCATATTCAGGGGGAAAACCGGGAGTGCCTGATTGAGGAGTGCGGTTTGAATTTTGGGCCACCGACATCAGAATCTAGGAACTGGCAGTGGTTTATCCAGCAACTCTGTCCGCCTTGTTTTTATATAATGCTTAAGAGGGCCACATGGTATTTGCGATACTTGCAGAATCCCCAGCTGTTTCTGACAGTTGTGCAAGCCATATTTCACAGCAGAAGATCACAAGGCAAGAAACCAGTAACCGGAGTAGTCCCTTGAATGTGGCAAAGAAAGTAGTTTACTGATGATCGTATTACCTTTAATTTCAGGCACACAAAAGCAGTTGCCACCGATTCAAATTCCAACCCCCGCTCAATCACGGGAATTTTCAACGGCCATTTAATGCGCTTGCTTTTTCTGTCAACCAATGGCGTTTGGGGCGGGAGTGAGTACCTCTGGTTTGATACCGCCACGCGGCTTGCTCGTGCTAACAAAGCAACCATTGCCTTTGCCGGTAGTTATTTTGTCAATGAAGGTGCGCGGCGTGACCAACTTTGCACTGCGGGTGCCACTTGGCTCCCTTGCGGAGGACGCACACTGCGGCTGCCACGGTGGCAGACGCTCGCAAATCGCATGCTGCCTATGTCCTATCAAGCTGTGCCGAGCCGGATACCGGCCTGGGCCGCATTTGATGAATTTTGTCCGGACGCCGTTGTCTTGTCGCAGGGCAGTTTGGGGCTGGGTGCAGTTTGGGGATCGTGGCTCTGGAACCGGCAGTTGCCTTATGTCACTGTCGAGCAACTCGTGGCGTGGCATCATCAACCGCACTTGCATAATCAATTAGCCGAGGCCCGTAATTATTTTATGCGGGCACGCCTGACAGCGTTTGTCTCCCAGAACAACCGAGAATTGGCGACCGCCTTGCTTGGTATGGAAATCCCCAATGCTTGCGTGGTTCGCAATCCGACCAAAAGTTTGATTGAGTTCTCTCCGATTGCAGCGGTTGGGGCTGATATTCGCATCGCCTGCGTGGCGCGGCTGAGCCCGATGCACAAGGGGCAGGATCTTCTGCTGCGAATTTTGGCGCGACCACAGTGGCGGTCCCGTGGAATCCACACGTCGTTTTGTGGCGAGGGGGAGAGCCGCCAGGCGTTGGAAGACTTCGCCAAGCTGCTGGGAGTCGCGAATATTGATTTCAAAGGTCAAGTCGCCGATGTCAATGCCGTCTATCGTAACCATCAGATTTGCGTGTTACCCTCCCGCACCGAGGGCCAGTCGATTGCGCTGTTGGAAGCGATGCTGGCCGGCCGCATTGTGGTGGCGACCGATGTAGGCGGCGCAGCGGAACTGATTGTTGATGGTGAAAATGGATTCCTGTCCGATGCCCCCACTGTTAACGGCGTTGACCAAGCCATGGAACGGGCCTGGGCAGCTCGCAGCCGTTGGTCCGCGATCACCAAGAACGCTGCCAGTACCGCCCAGGGGTGGATAGGAGACGACCCAGTTGGCGATTTCATTGTACGCCTTGGTCAGGCCTTTGGTAATCCCAACCTGGCTAATTAGGGTAATCTCTAGTTGCATCTTTTGCATGATGTTTATCCCGAAATACATCGTCATTCTCGTCGTGACGATCATTATCGATTACGTCGCTGAAATCTGGTTGGAGAAGCCGGGGTTCTCCATTGGCGAGAGCGCCCTGCTTTCTGGTCAGGCGGGGAACGCTGGCAAAGCTACTGAATGACCTATCCACTCGCAATCTTTGTCCAGCATATTGGGATCCGGTCGGAGACGTTTATCCGGCGTCATCTGGAAGAGTTGCAACCGGGCCGGACTGTGGTGGTCGCGAGAACTATCTGCGGTCCTCCGGCTGGCGACTGGACGGTGAGTTGTCCGTCTTTGCTGCTGGATCGAACTCCCGGGCCACGGTTGCGCCAACAGTTGCTCCGGGCCATCCCTGAAAAATTGGGCTGGCACTTTGATGATCCCACCGCCCAGGTAGTGAAGAAGTTTTTAAAAACCCATAACGTAACTGTAGCATTGGGGGAGTATCTGGATTGGCCCAGCCAGTGGATCGAAGTTTGCCAGACACTCGGCATTCGGTTGTTTGCGCATGCTCACGGGTACGATGTGTCCATGAACCTGCGCGAGGAGCAATGGCGGAATGCGTATCGGCGCTATCAGGCAGCGACTGGCGTCATCACAATGAATGCAATCAGCCGGCAGCGCCTGCTGGAGTTGGGATTGCACCCCGACAAGGTGCATGTCGTGCATTACGGTGTCGCCGTTGCCGCCATCGCGCCGCAACATGCGGCCACGCAATTTGTGCGCTGTTTGGCGGTCGGCCGGATGGTGGCCAAAAAGGCGCCGCTGCTGACACTCAATGCTTTTCGCCTGGCGGCTGCGCAAGATCCACAATTACGTCTGGACTATGTTGGGGAGGGGGCGCTCTTTTCAACGGCCCGCGATTTTATCCGGGTCATGAATCTGCAAGACAAGGTTACGCTGCATGGTGGACAATCCAGTGAAATCGTGCAACAACTGATGATGCGGGCCGATATTTTTCTTCAGCACAGCGTCACGGATCCTGAGACTGGTGACGAAGAAGGCCTGCCCGTGGCCATCCTCGAAGCTATGGCTGCTGGTTTACCGGTAGTTTCCACGCGGCATGCTGGGATCCCAGAAGAAGTGCTTGATTCATCCACGGGTTTTCTCGTCAGTGAAGGTGATAGTCAAGGTATGTCCGAAAAAATAGTCGAGCTCGCCGGCAACCCCAATCTCCGCCAACAAATGGGACAGGCCGGCTGGCAGCGCGCCAAAGAAAACTTCTCTGTCGAGAAGGAGCGCACAGAATTATTGCAGATTTTGGGCCTTGAACAATAGTTTCGTCAATCAACTCTTGATGGACTGGAGACCCTTGACTTTAGACTCTGGACAAAGGACATTGTCTAACTGCTGAACTTTGAACTCTAACCGCGGACTTCTTCTGCCGACCATCCGCGCCATCCGCGTGATCTGCGGTTAACCGATTCGTGTTTATTCGTGTGGATTTGTGGCTACTCTTTTGCGGTTAAGGATTTTGTGGTCTTATGTCTCAAGTCTAACGTCTCTTCTCCGCAGTCTAAAGTCTAAGGTCTATAGTCCCCTCTCCCAATTCCCATGTCTTCACCTCTCGTTTCCATTATCATTCCCACTAAGAATCGGTGCGCTCTGCTGCAAGAAACCTTGGCCTCCATCCGGCAACAAACATACCCGCATTGGGAAGCAGTGGTTGTCGATGATAGCTCGTCAGATGGGACAGCCGACATGCTGGCGAATTTGACGGTTGCCGAACCGAAGATTCGCTTCATACCCCGCACCGGGGATGTCGCTGGCGCAAATGTGTGCCGCAATCAGGGAGTTACTGCCTCAATCGGCCATTACATTATCTTTCTTGACTCCGACGATCTTCTGGCACCGTTCTGTCTGGCGCAAAGGGTGAATGTCATGATCGAGAAACCAGACTTGGATTTCGCGGTGTTCCCTTGCGAGGTTTTCAAAAAAACACCGGGAGATGTCGGTTTATACTACAATATTGAGACAAACGAACAGGATTTGGACCGGTTTTTAAGATTGGATAACCCGTGGCAAATTCATCATCCCATTTGGCACCGACCTGCGCTGCTCCGAGTAGGGCCATGGGACGAATCTCTCCCAAGTTGGCAGGATTGGGATTTTCATCTGCGCGCGATTATTAATGGGCTCCGATATCAGAAATTCCCGAGCCGAGACTGTTATTGGCGTATCACCGAATCAGAGCGAAAGTCAATCGGGGCTGAGTATTATCGTAACCCATCGCATCTCAGAGCAGCCGAGGCGCTTTTTTCTGAAGTCATAGCCATGCTCAAGGACCATAACCTATTTAGTTTGACCAGACGTCGACTGATGGCAGGTTTATACTTTGCGATATCAGACCTCTGGTGGGGATGCGACCGCCATCCCCACAATGCGAAGCGGCTTTGGGCGGTCTGTCGCAAGCAGGGGTTAATTGGGCTAGCCGAGTATTACGAAAGTCTGCTGTATCTAAGCCGTCCTCAATTTACAGGTAGTTGGCGCCTTCACCATTGTCTGGAAAGACGCTTGCCTCAGCGATATGCCATATTTGGAGCTCCAAAAACTGTGATGAAGACACCGGTCAATCTCCACATTTCAAGCTCCCACCTTCCAACTTCGCGTACCTAATTCTCGTGATCGGTAAACCGAAAACGTACACCCATCAATCTCAGAGCGAGTTTCAGAATTTCCCATGAAAATAATACATGCGTTTGGATCCACTGCGAAACGTACTGTTGGTTTTCTGCGTCATGAGATAATTCTCAAGCTGCCTCTCACAGCATTGGAGCGTCGTGTTCCGCGTGATGTCATTGCATTCGTGTATCATGTCGTTGCAGACGAACCGTTGCCGCACATTCGCCATTTGTATAATTTTAAAACAACAGCTGAGTTTGAGGCGGATGTAGTTTATCTTAAAAGTCGCTATCAACTCCCATCTTGGAAAGAATTCATCCGCAATCGTGGCGAGCGGCATGCATCTGGCCGCCCATCCGCAATGCTCACTTTCGATGATGGGATGTCCCAATGCTTTGACTGCGTACGCCCGATTTTGAAAAAACATCGAGTTCCTTGTATCTTTTTTGTTACCAAACACTTTGTCGACAATGAGCATATGTTTTATCGCCACAAAGTTTCCTTGTGTATCGAACGCATTAATGCTGGGTCGCGAGACGAGCAGACACGAGTGCTTCGCAAACTAGGACAAGAATATGGTATTGGAGAATTCTCGCGATGCGGTTTCACAACTTGGATAAAAGGGTTCGAGATTGTTAATGAAGCGATCATTGACCATGTATGCGAACTGTTGGAAATAGACATCAAGAGGGAGTTGAATTCTCGCAAACCATACATGACCGCACAACAAATTCAACAGCTGGCACAGGACGGTTTTACCATCGGTGGACACTCGATACGGCATGGGCATCTGCAGCTACTTGGAGACGCCGAATTAGAGCAGGAAATCACAGATTCGTGTGATTACGTTCAAGAATTAGTCGGTGCTCCTGATGTGCCGTTTGCATTCCCGTTCTGGGGAAACGGTCTCGACCGTGGGCTGTTGGGTTCGATTATGCAGCGGCATCCTTCGATTAAGTTCATGTTTGGTATGGAAGGTTTAGTGGCGGACGCTCCGTTTATAATCAACCGCATGTCAGTCGACGAGCCGACCGAGGGACGATCTTGCCGCAGTGGCCTGGAGTGGGTGACTCGCTTGCACTACATCAACTGCCTTCAGTGAAAGTGTGGCAGTCTTTAGTCTCAGCTCTTCTCATCCTCATAACTGTCAACTGTGAACTGTAAACTGTCAACCAGATCGCCTTTGGTGAGCATTATCATTCCCTGTTATAAACAGGCTCAGTACCTTGCTGAAGCAATTGACTCTGCACTAGCGCAGACGTATTCAAGCGTCGAGATTATCGTCATCAACGACGGGTCGCCTGACAACACTGCCGAAGTCTGTCGTTGTTATGGCAGCCGAATCCGCTATATTGAACAGGAGAACAAAGGCGTTTGTGAAGCCCGCAACAATGGGATCCGCCAAGCCAGCGGTGAGTACATCCTGACGCTTGATGCCGACGATAAGTTGACAACAATATTTCTTGACTCCACCGTGCCCCCAATTGTGACCAATCCGAATATTGGATTCATCTACACAAACCAGAAAGCCTTTGGTGGTTCCTATCCTGCTGAAGGGACAGCGGTTCGGAATTGTCCGTGGAATATCGTCGACTTTTTAATGGCCAACATATCCGTCACTTGCACAGTGTATCGGAAGTCTGATTGGGAGCGCGTTGGTGGCTATTGCAATCAATTCTTACATGGAATTGAAGATTGGGACTTTTCAATGAGCCTCATTGAAACGGGTAAAGTCGGACACCATGTTGACATGCCGCTATTCTACTACCGGCGACACTCTACCGGCAGCCGCCACACACAATGTATGACGGCACATTTTTCCGAAGCCCACGCCTTGTTGGTAGAGCGGCACCGGCCACTCTTTGAGGAGCACTGGCCAGCTGTGTTGGCTGAATGGTGCAAACGCTATCAAGAAAGCTTTGCATACATCCTAAAAGTGGAGCCGCTTTTGGAAGAGTACTATCGCCTGCGTCCCGGTCGATTGGAGAAGTGTGGAGTACCGTCTCCAATTGCACGGCTTATACGAAAACTGCGCAAGTTGTAAAAGGTATCATGCTCCATGAGGTTATAATATGCAACATTTGTCCAATCTAGAATCTACGCTTGTTCAAAAATCGCGAATCCGAATTCACCAACTGTTTCAGAAATTCGGATTTGATGTTTTCCGCCATCCGCTTCCGGGATATGATTACCTGTGCCGGAAGGAAGTGCGTGCTCCAGTGCTTGCCGAACAACAGATCACCTTGGTCCTCGATGTGGGTGCGAATATTGGTAAATATGCACAAGAGATTCGCCGGTATGGCTATTTGGGTAGAATGATCTCGTTTGAGCCATTGGCCGCGGAATACCAATTGCTTGCACAGGCCGCCAAACGCGATGGGCAATGGAAATGCCGGCAATTAGCCTTGGGTGGTTGTGATGGCCCGCAGGTGTTTCACGTCGCAGCAAATTCGCAAAGTAGCTCGCTTCTGCCGATGTGTGAATCCCATCGCGAAGCCGAACCCCAATCTGCCTATGTGGGAACTCAGCAAGTGGCGGTGGCTCGACTAGATTCAATCGCCTCCACAATCATGACGACGGACGACCGTATCTGGCTTAAACTTGACGTCCAAGGTTACGAATTGGAAGTATTATCCGGTGCCCCCCAGACCCTATCCCAGGTCCGCGTGATTGAGTGTGAACTTTCATTGGTCACCCTCTATGAGGGCCAGCCCCTCTTTGCGCAAATGGTGGAATATTTCGAATCCAAAAACTTCACGCTGGTATCTCTTGAAAATGGATTCAGAGATCCTCGATCCCATCGTCTTTTGCAGTTGGATGGTGTTTTTGTCCGCAATTCTTAGCGTGTGTTTCAAAAGTGTTACTGTTGGACGCCTCGATACAGTGTCGGGGTTTGGACCTTATAATTGCCAGAGGGTCCGGTTGTAGGAATGGCATGCCCGACGGGTTGCCCGCCGTGGCGTGGGTTTATGAGATACTTTCTAACAGTTACGAACTGCACGGAAATACTTGTGGCCCGTTGACTGGGAAAGCAATGGCGATAAGTCTGAAACATCCGAATCGTTTATTGCTCTCCGTATCCAGACGGATTGAGCGGCGACTCACGTCAGTTGGCGTGGTTAAGTGTCTTGGCGAAATACTATTTCGATCTTTTGGCTTCAGGCACAATCAGAAAGATCGCCTATTATCTAAAGCCTCGACAGTGCTCATTCTGCGCTTGGAAAACGGAATTGGCGACGTAGTGCTCTTTACGCCTTTTTTACGTGAAATCCGCCGCAATTTACCGTCCGCATGGATTACGCTGGTTGTTGCACCGGTAGTGTACGACCTCGTTGAATTTTGTCCGTATGTAAATGAGGTGCTCACATTTGACGGGAGGGCGCCTGACACAAACTTTCCAACGCTGATTCGCCATTGGCGGGCACTCAGGATGGTTGCGACACATCTGTGGCGACGGCGGTTTGATCTGGCGATTGTCCCCCGGCGTGGTCAGGATTGGTATCATGCGGTATTTCTCGCATATTTTAGTGGGGCCCAGTGGCGTGCCGCTTATTCCGAACGAGTTACGCAGGACGCGCCAACTGCAAAACCGTACTTTGATAGGTTGTTGACGCACCCGCTCGAATTAGTTGGTCTGAAACATGAAGTGCAGTACAACTCGGATGTTCTCCAGGCACTCGGTTTCTCTGTTAAAAATGAGGCGGCCGAATTGTGGACAACAATAAACGATGAGCGAATTGCTGAAGAATTGTTACATGCCAATGGCATAATTGGAGAGGAATCCATCATTGCCATTTGTCCGAGCGCAGGCGTTCCTGACAAGGTCTGGCCGCTGGCGAAATATCGAGAGCTGATCCAGTGGATTCACCAGGATCTTCGGATGCGAATTGTTGTAGTTGGCGGACCTTCCGAAAAAAAAATGGGCGAGGAATTAAGAGCTGCACTTGGTTGCAGTGTAATTAACTTGGCCGGCAAGGCTACATTGCGTGAAACCATCAAACTGATTTCCCGATGTGTACTATTTGTTGGGAATGATTCAGGCCCAATGCATTTAGCAGCTGCAATGGGCGTGCCTGTGGTTGAGATTTCTTGCCATCCGCGCACAGGCTGGTTGGACCACGCGCGCTCGCCAGTTCGATTTGGCCCTTGGCAAGCTTCAAAGATCGTTCTGCAACCCGATCAGCCGCTGGCTCCCTGTCAGGGATTCTGTACCATGACAGTCCCACATTGCATCACTCAGATAACTGTCGAGCAGGTCAGTCAAGCTGTTGATCAAATTACTCGGTCAGTTATAGATCGCGCAGGACCTTGTCTACCAGTTAATAGCCTCGTTAAGAACAGAAAGATTACATTCATTACATTTGGCGGTCCCTCGCGCAATTACGTAAACCGTGTTGCCCAATTATGTGCCCAAGCAAACTATTTAGAAGAGCCGTTTTTTACAGATATCTATGGATTTACTCACAAACACCTAATGAACGACCCGTATTTTTGGAAAAAATACGGAAAGTTTCTGCAAAACAACCTGCGAGGATATGGTTATTGGTTATGGAAACCGTACCTTATCCATAAAACGCTAAACCAATTAAAAGACAACGATGTATTAATATATGCCGATGCAGGGTGTACTTTTAATTTTTCAACAATCCAAGCCATAGAACGATTATACCAATACTTGGATTTAATCGATAATTCGCCATTTGGAATATTAACATTTCAAATGAAATTTGTGGAATATAAGTATACTAAAACACTTACTATACAAACCGTTTGCGAAAATATAAATGATGTCAGTACGGTCATTAATAGTGGTCAATGTATGGCAACGGTAGTTATATTGCGAAAAAATGCACATACCATCCATCTAATTAATCAATGGTTACAATATGCCGAACAATTCGATTTAATTAATGACACGATATCAAAACACGAACATCCGGATTTTATAGGCCATCGCCACGACCAATCCATTTATTCTTTATTGGTAAAAATACTCGGTTCTGTTAAAATTCCAGATGAGACTTTTTATCAAAATTGGAAAACAAACGGGACCAATTACCCTATTTGGGCAACACGGCTTAGGTAGAGCTGATAGCAGGAAATTACTATTGGGGACCGAATCACGCTTTTGCAGGGGGTAAAAGGGAACCGAAAAACTGTTTAAAGGGAACCCGGCAATGGTCGAATTCGACGGATTCCGCTTAATTAATTAGCTTGTTCCAGCGTCATGCTGAACCCCGTTCTGCCTGCAGGGTGCCTACTATTGATCGCAAGCTGAACCAAGGGGCGGTGGGCGAAGGTCAAGAGGCGCTAACCGCGAATTGGTTTTCTGCCGAGGGCTCAGGAATAACGCGAACTTGAAGCCAGAGCGACTAAGTATACGTTGCCAAATTTTGAAGTTGTTCGTGCCAAGATAATTCTTCACGCCGCCCAAGGCTTTTCCAATGACCAAATCGCGTGCGGTGGTGTGCATCCAGACACGCTGGCAGTAATCCAAGGTTTCCATGTGTATATAACATGGCCCATAGTCTATGAAAGACTGACCGCCCATAGCAGGTAAAGTGTAAAATTAATACTATGCGAAAAATAATTAAGATTGATTTTGTAAATTATTGGTTTGAGGACACGCTCGAAGCCAAAAAAAATAATAGTCTCTACATTTTTTTAAAGTACATGCTGAATCCTTATTACAATATCGAGATATCCGATAGTCCGGATTTCTTGTTCTACTCAATTTTTGGAAATAACCATCTCAAACCTCGCTATAATCATTGTGTGAAGATTTTTTGGACGCAAGAGAACCAGCGAGCCGATTTTTCCGAGTGTGACTATGCATTCACTTTTGATCCGCAGCAGACCGACCGTCATTTTCGTCTGCCATTCTATCGCACGGATATCACAATGTATCCACGTCTGAAGGTTTCCAGAGATCAAACAGCGATTGCCCAGCAAAAGACAAAATTCTGTTGCTTCATTGTTTCCAATCAAGATGCAGCTTTCCGGATTAAATTCTATCATGAATTATCAAAATACAAGAGAGTTGATTCTGCCGGGTCTGCGCTCAATAATCTTGGGTATAATGTTCCCCCCGGTTGGGAGGCAAAAGTAGAGTTCATGCGGCCGTATAAGTTCTGCATAGCTTTTGAGAATGCCGAGCAGGCGGGGTATACAACGGAGAAGATTACCCACGCATTTGTAGCTGGCACGATTCCAATCTATTGGGGAAATCCCATAGTGGGTAGTGATTTTAACGCGAAGTCCTTTATCAACTACTTTAATCATGGTAGCATCGAAGCCACCATTCGAGAAGTCATTCGCCTTGATCAAGACCCGCTATTGTATGCCAAGTACTTGGGAGAATCACCCTTGATTGGCGGTCAAGACCTGCCAGCATTAACTGATGAAGCCATCGCAAACCGCTTTCGTAAAATTTTTGAGTCAGGAACAATCCGGCGCAATCAATACGCACGTATGAAGTCTATCGTCCGGTATAAAGGCCTACAACTTAGAAAACAGGTAGCTTGGTGGCTAGTCAAAATTCCGAATGTCACACGGTTTCGCAAAAAAATGATTCGATAGGATAAGCAATGCTCTCAGATACCTGTGAAACAATTTCAGTGTAAATATAAACCTCTTCTGATGTGCATAATATCAGTGTAAGTCATTTAGCCTGTATGTGTTATCGCGATAAGTATAATTATGGCGCTCGTCCGATTACGTCCACAAATATTTCCGGTGGGGGCGCAGGCATTGCTCCAACCATCAGATTAAATCGAGCGGGATGCAGCACCGCCCTAATTTTAGTAACCATAGCTCTCGCTATGTATATCGAGAGAGCGACGTGCTGCTTCGCGCAGACCGCTGTCGCACCCAATGTTCTTTACGTCGCACTCAATGGAGATGATTCCAATCCTGGCACTCTGGATAAGCCTTTCGCGACTCCCCTGCGGGCTCGCGACGCGGTCCGCCAGTTGATAGCCAATGGACTTAAGGAGGATGTGCAAGTGTTCCTACGAGGTGGCGTCTACTACCTATCCGAACCGCTTATTTTTGATCATCGAGACTCAGGTGCAAAATTAAGGTCAGTTACTTATTCTGGTTATCCGGGTGAACATGTAACCATCTGTGGTGGTCGTCGTATAACTGGTTGGAAACAAACGGAAAGCAGCGCATGGTCTGTGATCATTCCAGAGGCAGTGGCTGGGGAATGGTATTTTCGGGAGTTATATGTAAACGGAAAGCGAGCGATCCGAGCGCGGACTCCGAATGCCGATGCCAAAGATCCTTATTATCAATTAGAAGGGTCGAAGCTCACCAATGACCTTGACTCATGGGAAATGAAAATGAAGCCTGGCCAAGTCGCAAATTGGAAAAATCTCAAAGACGTGGAAATTGTTGTGCTAAAGACTTATGAAATTATTAGAAAGAAACTAATTGATGTGAAAGTCGCCACCGGTAGATTCCTGTTGAAGCCGCCTAATTTCATCGCCTGCTCTCCAGATTTTTATAAAATCGAAGGGTACAAATGCTTTCTTGAGAATGCGATGGCTTTCTTGGATCAACCTGGAGAATGGTATTTAGACCGGGCCACAGGCGAATTGCGTTACTGGCCACAAGTTGGCGAGGCCATCAGTTCAGTCGAATGTATTGCTCCAGTTTTATCAAGATTAATGATTGTCCAAGGAACAGAACATCAGTTAATCAATAATCTGCATTTTACCAATCTCGCTTTTTCACATGCCGCTTGGAGCCTGCCTGAAGTCGGATACGTTGGCAACCAAGCAGCCTTTTACCACGAAATTGGACCGGCTGAACAGCGTCGATATTTTGAACGAATGAGTGCTAGTGTCTCTTTTGAATACACGGACAACTGCAGCGTTGAGGATTGTGAGATTGCCCATACCGGTGCACATGGTGTCGAGCTTCGCCGTGGTTGTCGTGCCAATGTATTACAAGGCAACCATATCTTTGACGTTGGTGCCAATGGAGTGCTGATTGGGGAGCCTCGCGGTGGGAGCAATGCGACAACTTTAGTATGCAATAATCGTGTCGTTAATAATTTTATCCATGATTGCGGCGTGAGCGTATTTGGCGCAGTTGGCATTTGGTGCGGAATGGCGTCCCAGACACTAATTGCCCATAACTTGGTTCATAATATGCCATATACAGGGATTTCGGTGGGATGGGTGTGGGGCACAGGAGAATCGGAATGCAAAAACAATCTAATTCTATCGAACCATGTCCATCATGTGATGAAAATGATGTCGGATGGTGGAGGAATTTACACCTTGGGCAAGCAGCCTGGTACGATAATCAAGGGCAACGTAGTTCATGACCTTTCGCAACCGTCTGCTGCGAGCCAAAAGGTGGGTACCTTTGGAATTTATTTTGATGCGGGGAGCAGTGCGCTCTTGGCAGAGAATAATGTAATTTACAATATCGCTTCAAAACCATGGGTATTTGGCTGGGGCACCGACTCAATAACTCTGCGTAATAATATCGCAGGCCGACAGGCGGTGTTTACAAAAGGTGTTGTGGGTTACGGGATGGTATTTAATGATAATGATTATCTTGACACCCCTCATGAGCCAAACCTTGAACCGACGAATCTTACAGTTGAAGCTTGGGTTAATTTCATCGAGTTCCCCACCGGCGGCGATCCTACCGTCTGGATTGTGAGCAAAAACGCTAATGAATTCACTGCTGGAAATTATGCCCTGGCAGTCAGCCACCGCAATGTGGGTGCTTACCTGAATAACGGCGGCGGCCGCGAGGGTTGCTATTCGTCGTGGAGTATCAACAACCCGATTCAGACAAATGCCTGGAACCATCTAGCGATGACATACGACGGTCATGACCTGAAGGTTTACTGTAATGGTGCCTTGTCAGGTAGCACAACTGTCAATCCCCCCGACAGCGGCTGTCGGGGGACCCCGACATCGGATGTCGGCGGCTCTCAACCCTCAACCCTCAGCCGCCCCAGATCAACTGGCTCCGGTCTCCTCCGAATTGGGAAACGTGCCGACGACTATAATCCGGCTTTCCACGGATTAATGGATGAGGTCCGCATCTATAATCGTGCTCTTAGTGCCGAGGAGATTGCCACCCGGTTCACTCAACCCTTCACCCTCGACCCTCAACTTCAGCGCAGCGTGGTTGCTGCTTGGCCTTTCGACGACATGAAAGAGAAGATGGATCGAGTGATTGCTGAGGCTGGTCCACAGGAACCATACCGGAGTCGATTTAAGGCAGATCAAGAGTCGTGGGACGAAGGTTTAGAGCCGGCGACAATGAACAAAGCTCAACCCAGGGCGGGCGCGCCGGCTCCGCATACTGCTATTCGCTGACTGACTAGCAAACCGATTTATTGATACAACGCTCCAAATGAATCTTGCGAATATTAAGCAATTACTAGTCAATAACGATCGCAGTTTTTGGCCCGAATTGATCGCGCTCACGCACCAAGCTGAATCGTTCGATGAGTTACTAATTCTTTCGTCGCTACGCAAAAAAGGTGCTGCGCGCGGCCTGATAATTTCCGATACTGAAAGTAAACGATTGAGATTGGCAATTCTCGGTGGTTGTAGCCTATATCCGTTGCATGAATTGTTGACGCACCTGTTGGCGGTGGAGGGAGTGGTTTGTGAACTGTTTCTCGGGGATTACGACAATTACGTCGCCGAGATCATGGAGCTGGATGGTGCGCTCTCAAAATTCCAGCCGGAGGTAGTTTGTGTGTTACCGGGTCCCCAACGCTGCTTATATCGTGGATCACTAACGGATCCTCGGGAGAAGGTGCAGGATGTCGGGATTGCAGCCGCCGCGCAGTTATTAGATTTGTGTCGGACACTTCATGAGCGGACTGGTGTGGAGGTGGTTTTGGGGAATTTTATCCTGCCGGCCCGCCATGATCTTGGGACCTTCCGATCGCGAACGCCAGCGTCGGATTGGAATTTTCGAAAATGGGTCAATCTGGAACTGGGCTTAAATGCGCCTTCATTTGTTCGTATTTGTGATCTGGAATTCTTGGCGCATCGCCAAGGCGCGCTTGTAGCAGAAGATGCGCGCGGTTGGTTTGAGAGTAAGCAACTCTGTGCGCCGGGACTTCTCGTTAAAGTCTGCCGCGAGCTGACTCGCCTCATCCTGGCGTTACGGCAACCTCCGAAAAAGGTGCTCGTGCTTGATCTTGACAATACTTTGTGGGGCGGCACGGTGGCGGATGACGGTCTGGAGGGAATTGAAATCGGGGATACTTCTCCGCGTGGGGAGGCTTTCAAAGCTTTTCAGAAATATATCCATTCGTTAAAAGATCGGGGTGTGCTATTGGCCGTATGCAGTAAGAACGATCTCGTCCGCGCCCAGGAAGTGTTCGCGAAACACCCAGAAATGGTTTTGCGCCTTACAGATTTCGTAGCATTCAAGGCAAATTGGGAACCGAAAAGTGATAATATTCGCCAAATTGCGATGGAACTCAACCTAGGGCTCGATAGTTTGGTGTTTGTCGACGATAACCCGGCGGAAATCGAGATCGTTCGGCAGTTTGCGCCAGCGGTGACGACGATTCTCCTCGGTCCTGATCCAGCGGAGTACGTCGGCCAGTTACAGGATTGCCGGATGTTTGAACCGCACTCCATTACAACCGAAGATGTTCAACGGACCGGCCAGTATCGCGCGGAACAGGAGAGGCATAATCTACTCGCTTCGGCGGCCGATATGGGCACCTACCTTGCGTCATTGGTGATGGAGGCCACCATTACTGAATTCGTACCGATGGATGTCCCACGGCTTTCACAATTAATCAACAAGAGCAATCAGTTCAATCTGACAACGCGCCGGCGAACGGAGGCCGAAGTACAGTCCTTGATTAATCAGCCGGACCACGTCTGCTTTTCGGTACGTTTAAAAGATCGGTTTGGGGATCACGGGCTGATCTCAATTATTATCGGCCGAGTGCGCAGTCCGGAGTTGGAAATTGATACTTGGCTAATGAGTTGTCGGGTGCTCAAGCGACAAGTTGAGGAAACCGTGCTCAATGAATTGGTCCGGTTTGCACAGGTGAAAGGGTGTACGCGATTGGCGGGTGTTTACATCGCAACCCCAAAGAACGAAATGGTCCGCGACTTTTATCCGCGCCTGGGTTTCCAACCCAAAACAGTGACGCCCACACGGGGCGAGTTCACTTTAGAACTCGCAGGGTTTCAATCAAAACCGACAAAAATAACAGTGATCCATCACGCTTATGAACCAATCTGAAATCTTGCCGAGACTGCAGACAATTTTTGACGACATATTTCTGGAGCCCCCCACGCTAACTCCTGAGTTGACGGCCAAAGAAGTGCCGGAGTGGGATTCGCTGCTGCACATCTCATTGTTGCTAGCAGTGGAGAAGGTGTTCAATATCCGCTTCCGAGTGGGTGAGGTAGAAGGAACGAAGAGCGTCGGCGAATTCGCCGACCTGATCGCCAGGCGTATGGCGGAGAAGTGACCGGATGCAGCCCGCATTTTCTTCCACGCGACAAGCCATCGGTTTTAGCCTGCTGGTAAGTATAATTATTTTACTGCCGGCGATCGCAGCCCGAACGGGTTGGTTTAAAATCGAAGGGCGATATCCTTCAATATCTATCGCCCGCGGGGGGGTGCCCACTCTCCAACAAGAGATTTTTGACAATACGAACACGGTAGATGTCGCTTGCGTGGGATCATCGCGAATGTTAACGATCGATACGCCGTTCTTGGAAAATGAGTTCAGCGAACATTTGCATCGCCCAGCGAAGGTGTTCACACTGGGATGGAATTGGAGCGGTTTTGATATTTTGTATTTCGTGGTTCGGGATCTACTGCGCCAGCGGCATGTGAGAATGTTGGTGGTCAACGATGAAACGCAGCGCACGGCAAAACCAGGGCAAATTGAATACGTGTTTCGCCAGCATAGTTATCCGCATCGGCTTGCGACATACTGGTATTGGCGCGGTCAAGACGTTGTGGCGTTAGGTTTGCTCGATCTGCCGCTAAAAGATGTGATTGCAGCCTATGGAGCAGCGATTATTGATCTGCCGCGCTATTTGTTGGATTGGGCACGGCCGAGCCTGCCATTTAACCTGCCGCGCTGTCCGCCGATGCAGCAGTTCGTTGCGAATCGTGGAGCCGCGTTGTGGGCATGGGGGTGGGGTGAATCACCAGAGACGTTTTCGGCATACGATGTGCGGGAATTTCCCGCTGCACCAGCAGATGTTGTAGTGTATTCAGACGCAACAAGAGCGATGTTCACGTTCACAGGGCCGCCCAGGGATGCGTATGCCGAGTATTTTGCCAAGGAATTGACGCGGCTGTGTCAGGAGCAGGGCACGAAATTGGTGGTACTACATATGCCCTCGCCGACCGAAGGCCAACAAGTGACAATCCCCGATCCGCAACACTGGTCGCAGGATTTTGGGGCACCGGTCGAATTGATCGGCATTCCGGGCATCAAGCTGTTCGCAGGGCGTGCTCCAGCCGAAGTGCGGAAACTCTTTTTCTCGGATGAATTACATTTAAACAAGAATGGATCAGATCTATTAACCCGCCTTATCACGCCGACACTCCTCCAGTTTTATGACGCCTCCACCAACCATTTCTAAAATTGTACTCGGTCTCGCAATCGCCTTGGCATTACTAGCGCTATTGGCTGTTGCGTTAACGAAGGATTATCTGTCGGGGCCGCCGGTTTACCAGGGGTTCTGATGACTCCCAAACAACTAATTTTGGTTGTTTTCGTAGGCGCTTACATTGCGTTGGGGCGGCAGCTGGTACGCTGGACGGGGCGCAGGCGGGACGTTGTCTTTGGGCTCCTGACGCTCGTCGCAGTGTTCAGCGTGTTTTTTACAACGAACGATGCTGATCTCCATTATTCCAAGATTTATTGTCTATTCTTTATTGCTTATTTGGCATTCGTTTCAGTTCAATATCTCGCACTTCGGAACTGGGGCGAACGGACGGATTGGCGGGTCTGGGGTGCGTTTCTTACGCCGATTGCATTTTTGATTATCGTTCGGTCTGTGCCACCGAGTGCGGTGGCCTCCTTCGCAAGGGCGTTGCGGCATAAGAGTCATGTCTACCATGGGGGGGGGTACTACTTTCTTGGCCTCTCCTACTTAGCGTTTCGCACGAGCAGCTTGGCAGTGGAAGTGCGCAATGGCCGTGTAAAGTGCCCGGGATTTTGGGATTACCTTGGATTTGCGTTTTTTTTGCCAACGCTGTCGGTGGGGCCGATTACCCCCTACAGTGAGTATCATCGCGCGTTCACGCAGACTGACCGCCCCGCGATTCCTTCGGGTCGAGCGCTGTTGCGAATCCTAGTCGGCGCTGTAAAATTTGCGTTTCTAGCGCCGTTGTTGAGCCAGCTAACATATTCGTCATTGTTGCTGGACGGGCGTTGGCATCATTGGATGGATCTAGTGATTGCTGTGCTGGTGTATTATCCCTATTTGTATTGCAATTTTTCTGGGTTTTGTGACATCGCGGTCGGCTGTGCCGGGCTGATGGGCATTTCGATGTTGGAGAATTTCGATAACCCCTTTGCAGCGCGAAACATGAAGGAATTATGGAATCGATGGCATATCGGCCTCTCACTTTGGATGCGGGATTATGTCTTTTCGCCACTTTCGAAGACATTAGTACGCGCTTGGGGCCCGGCCGCAGTCAACCACGCCATTGCAGCGACGATTCTTGTGGTGTTTCTATTGGTTGGCTTATGGCATGCCGTCAGTTGGAATTTCGTGGCGTTCGGGGTAATGAATGCGGTGGGGGTTGCGACGACACATTACTACTCGATCTTACTCAAGAAGCGGTTGGGGAAGGAAGGGATTGCGTCATACAATTGCAACGTTATTATTCGGATGATTGCGATGATGCTCACCTATGTCTATTTTTCGGCAAGCATGTTTTTCTTTGCCAATGACATTGAGGCGATAAAACAAATCTGGTTCACGCTTTTATGGCGCTAACATGCTGAGTTTGGTTGCCATTCGATTAATCGCCTAACAGGCTGTTGGGGTCGTAGCCAAACCTAATTTCATTACATAGAATGATAGAAAAGATGTTATTGATAGTTAAAATAGTTGTGGTTTGCGCGGTGCTCGATACAAACCCGAAATGAAAACCTTTTGGCAATTAACCGCATTGGTCTTCGCGCTAGTCGTCACAGTTTGTGCGGAAGAACAAAATTCGTTGCCAGCTACGGAAAGGCTGTTTGAGAGGGTACTCCCATTAGTTTCGTCTGCCACATCTGCTCCCGAAGAACTACAGGTCGTTACTGGCGACAAGATCGTCGCAATTGGTGACTCGATTGTCGCTGAAGGCTCGTTTTTGCATTACATCGAACAAGTTTTAAAGGCCAATTATCCGGCATTTAATAATCTCCGAATTGCGAATGCCGGCGTAAGTGGACATGGTGCCAGGGACTTGGTTTCCCGGTTTGAGAGAGACGTGATCATGCGCAAACCCACGATTGTGATCATCAGTGTCGGGCTTGCGGATGTGCTTTTTAGTTTGAAAGGGCCGCCAAAAGTGGAGGCCGTTCTCGCCTATCGGGAAAATATTTCCAAAATTGTTGTGCTGGCTCAGCAAGCCGGTATCCATGTTATTCTGCTGTCGCCCACCATTCTGCAAGAGGATCCTAACGCTGAAGGTAACCTACGCCTCGCCTCCTATGCGGCTGCTTTGGGAATGGTGGCCCATTCCCAGAAGTGTCAGTTTGTTAACCTGCGGATGATGTTTCTCCACGCCTTGGAGGCGCGTCCGTCGGAGACGAAGCGGTGGCTCACTACGGATGGCATTCATATGCAGCCGCTCGGCAGCGCGATTATGGCTCTCGGGGTGCTGCGGGCTCTGGGTGTGCCGGACAGCAAAATTGCGGCAACAGAAATCGTTGTCGGCATGAAGTAATCAATTCACCTCTGACATTCGGGATTATCGGCTGTTGGAACCTAAATTGATAGTTTGCGCGGCGATTAATAATCGCCAAGTCAATTGATTCAACAGGATTATCTTTCTAGCTGTTCTAAAGTCTAAACGCGGGCTCGCCATGCTCTTTAATTCTTGGGAATATTTCATTTTCCTTCCGATAGTATTGTTGCTGTACTACTCGCTGACCCACCAGTGGCAAAACCATCTATTGTTGGTCGCAAGCTATTTCTTCTATAGCTGGTGGGATTGGCGATTTACGGTATTGCTCGTAATCTCAACCGTGGTAGACTTCTACCTCGGTTTGGCTATCCATCAAGCCGAGGATCCGCATAAACGTAAACGGTGGTTACTGGTTAGTTGCGTTGTCAACTTCGGCATGCTCGGATTTTTTAAGTATTTCAATTTCTTCGCCGACTCCGCAGCTCATCTATTGCAGGCGCTCGGGTTGCAAGCCCACCCGGTCATATTGCAGATCATCCTGCCCGCTGGGATTTCTTTCTACACTTTTCAGACGATGAATTACGTCATTGATATCTACCGTCGGGAGATGCAGCCGACGCGAAATATCCTAACCTACGCAACATTTGTTTCATATTTTCCGCATCTGGTGGCTGGTCCAATCATCCGAGCGGAACTACTGTTGCCACAATTGGAAAAGGAGCGAGTGGTCGACAACGAAAAGTTTCGTGGTGGCTGTCTCCTGATCCTGATCGGCTTGTTCAAAAAAGTGGTCATTGCCGATAGCTTGGCCCCTGATGTCACGCCCTATTTTACCAATCCGACCACGTATTCGTCGTTAGCCCTGCTAAAGGGACTATATTATTTCTCGCTGCAAATCTATTGCGATTTCTCCGGCTACACCGACATCGCCCGTGGCACCAGCCGACTGTTGGGCATTGAACTACCCGAGAATTTCAACCAGCCGTACTTATCCCAAACCATTACAGAGTTTTGGCGCCGCTGGCACATCTCGCTCTCCTCGTGGCTTCGAGATTACCTTTATATACCGCTGGGTGGCAATCGCAGTGGCCGGCTTCGGACCTATGGCAACCTCATGCTTACCATGGTCTTGGGCGGGCTCTGGCACGGTGCCAACTGGACCTTTGTGGCTTGGGGTTTTCTCCATGGGCTGTACCTAGCGGCACATAAGCTTATCCTCGAACTCCGACCGGCTCCCGAACTCTGGTCTCAGGTCTCAGGTTTCAGGTCTTTCTTGTTCCCACCACTGGCTCTACGTCTGATAAAAATCATCATCACCTTTCACCTGGTCTGTCTGACATGGATCTTTTTCCGCGCTGCAAACTTTGTGACCGCCTTCGCATACCTAGTTGGAATTATCCATTGGCACGGCGGCTTCCCGGTTGCGACAGTTGCCAAACCTCTGTTTTGGATTCTGCTCGTGCTGGCCTTGGATGTGCCGCAGGATCTAGCCAAGAGTCACACAGTGATTTTGCGCTGGCCCTGGTTACTGCGTGGAGCGGTGTATGCCGGGATGATCTTTGCGTTGGCAATGTCGCGGACCGAACATGCGATTCCCTTCATTTATTTTCAGTTTTAAAACCTTGCGGATTCGGCGGAAAGTTCCACTCGGGCTACTTACAGCTTTCGTTCTGTTGGCAATCCTTGATGGTTCCGTTTCGCGGCGTGAGTGGCCATATCACTGGCTGTACGCCCACGGAGAGTGGGGATATGTAGAGCATTACTTACAAACCGAACGCGCGATTTCAGAATATGAGACGGAGCCACGCATCGTCATCTTTGGCGACTCACATGCAGCGCAAGGTATTTTTGCTCCGATCCTTGCCAAAGAATTAAACCTGCCGGCAAGTTCTGTAATTAATGCAGGAGTGGGTGGTGGCACCATCTACGATTGTGTATTATTTGAGAAGAGAAACCTTCGGCGATTGCAGCAAGCACCACTAATTATTTACTGTGTGGATATTGGTTACTTCAAGAATGGGAATTCAGGCTCAGGTTTCCAATTTGGGCATTTTGCCAATCTCTCTGACCGTTTGACTTGGAGTCCATCCCCGTACAACCTTTTGGTGGGAGTGTTTCGCACCGTCGACAAGCAACTCTTATTCAAAACACTTTTGGAAACTGTTAAACGCACAGCCCGTAATTACTTATCACCACCATCTAGATTAGCTGCGCCTGTCATCGACAAGCGTGAAGCTTACAACACGCGCGAAAGAGTGGACGCTTGGTGTGCTACATTTGAACTATCGCTAACAGAATTAGCTCAATTCAAGCAACTACTGAGCCGCCGTAAAAACGATGGTCAACAAGTCCTGTTGCTACAAGTGCCCTGCCGCGCCGATTTCATGCGTGAACTTTCCGAGCGATATTCTACTAAGTATGCCGCGTATAAAAACGCAATTCGTCAAATGGGGGAACCGTATCTACTTTGTGAGGATGCGTCGATTTGCGGACTGCAGGATCATGATTTTCGTGATTGCGACCATTTAGCACATCGCGGGGCATTTAAGTTCGCTTCGTTCCTTGGTGATTGGCTTAAGCGACGCCACCCGGACTTGGTCGCCGCAGCCCAAGCAGGGATCGGTCCGCAGACCACCGACAGCAGACGTTAGACAATAAACTTTAGTTGCTCCCATCTCCGTCTACTGACTTCTGATTGCTGATCTCTGGCTTTTCCCACCATCTCCCAACTTCCACCTCCAATCTCCTATCTGTCATGCCCCCCCTCATCTCCATCTGCCTTCCCAATCTAAACACCCGACCATTTCTCGATGAGAGAATGGCGACGATTCTGGCGCAGACAATCAAGGATTGGGAATTGATCATTTGCGATAGTTATTCCGATGACGGCGCTTGGGAATTCTTTCAGAAATTTGCTGGCGACCCACGAATTCGACTGCACCAAGTGCCGCGTGCCGGCATTTATGGCGGATTCAACGATTGTTTGCGGCGCGCCACCGGCAAGTACTGCTACATTGCCACGAGCGATGATACGATGCGACCAGACTGTCTGGAAAAACTCCTGTCTCCGCTTGAGCAGATTCCGGCCATCAAGCTTGCCTATTGCGACTACGAGAAGATTGACGCTCGCGGAAAACCTGTCGCGATTGAAAAGGACTGGCGCCGAGAGTTTCTCGGTCACTGGATGGATACTACCTCAATTCATCGGAGTCAGACCGAATTCATTCTGCATTGCGCCTTAAATATCACCTGGGTCACCATCACCAGCATCCTTTTTCGTCGTGACCTATTGGATCGGATCGGTCTGTTTCGGACGGATTGCGGCTCAGCCGGCGATTTGGAGTTCGCTTTGCGCGCAGCCTTAGCCACCGATATTGCCTATGTGCCTGGTAAGCTATCGGCGTGGCGTGTCCACGATCAACAGGGCACGCCCAAGTTTTTCGAATGGGAGTTTATGGGCAAAGTCTTAGGGATGTTTCAAGCCGTGCTTTACGATCCCCAGGCCGGAGTGCCAGAAGAGTGGATGAAAATCCAAGACTGGGACAAGGAGTTGACGGCTGTCTGGGAGATGGAATATCAGGATAGTTTTCACCTCGACCGCGGCTATGCCCGTCGCCAGCCGGGTAAATTTCTTCGAAACGCGTGGGCCGCGCTATGGCGCCGTCCTGGTTTGCTTCTTAGTCAAACTGCGCGCGGGTTTGCTTGGTCGAAACGGTTCAGTCCCAACCGAGTCGAGGCGGCCAAACGGATGTTTGCACTATTTCAACCACCTTGGCCACCGGAGAATGTTTCGTTTGAATAGAACAAAATCCCGCAACTGGGGAACAGATAGGAAGCGCGGTAGGGACACCGCGCCCTACCTCGGGCTCCCCGGTAGGGCGGGCTGTCCCAGCCCGCCGCTTCGTTTGCGACTGGTTATGTTACGTCGGGCATGAACGAGAGCATGAACCCAGAACGGGTCAAACTTAATTATCGTATCGGCAATGCCATTCAGTGGCGGCTGGCAGTGCTGCGTGCTGCTTTGCGCGACCGGATTTACAATACTCTCGGATCTTGGGGGAGCCGTGCCTTTGTCCAGTTGCGTTGGCTGTGGCCGCTCCGGAAACCTTATCAGCGCCGCCAGCTACTGCTTCGGCCGCCGGGGGTGGGCATTGGGGACAACCTGATGTGCACACCGATCTTCCGAGAGATTAAACGCCGCAACCCAGACTGTCATATCACTTTCCTGACGCGCTATCCGGAGTTATTCCAGGATAACCCCAATATCGACCAGCTTACCGCAAATGCTACCCCCCAGAAAACTGCCAAGGCGATTCGCCTCGGTTACGACCACATGGCTCCACGATTTGTTGCCGACCAGTTGCTGGCCAAGGGCCTTGATGTCTATCGACAAGCCGCAAAAGGGCGACTTTTTTATGGTTATGTGCATCCCAATCCTCCACCTCGACCGCTGATGTCGATCATGGCGGAATGCGTCGGCTTGGAGTTTTATGACAATCAGGTTGAGTGCGCCGTCCCAATGGTCACTCCCGAATTTCGGACGATAGTTTCACAAATCGCTCGGCCAATAATTGTCATTCAACCTCACGCCAGCGATTGGACTCCGAATAAAACGTGGCCGGCGAGCTATTGGCGGAAACTGGTCGAAACACTGGTGGCGGATTATAACGTGGTGGAAGCCGGTACCCGCGCCGAAATCGGAGCCGATTTTCAGCATCCTCGCTTTCACTCCCTGGCGGGGTACACTTCAATCAGCGAATTCATTCACTTAGTGAGTGAGGCAGACTTATTTGTCGGTCCGGTCTCTGGCGGCATGCACCTTGCCAACGCTTTCCATGTTCCCGCCATCATCCTTTATGGCGGCTGGGAGTCACCCGCTGGACACCGGTATCCAAACGTTATCCCGCTCTACAGTCCGATCGAGTGCGCTCCCTGCTGGCTGACGACCCCCTGTCCTTATCAGACCAAGTGTCTGACGATGATTTCGCCAGCGCAGGTCATGGCGACTGTGCGCCAAGCGCTTTCTAACGATACCGGCTCCAAACCAACTACAGAAAGAACCAATGAAAGCCTTGTGGGATAACCAACTCGTGCGCGGTGCGTTACGAAACAAATTAGTTGCGGCCTGCTGGAAACCAATTAGTCCCATCTGGGGGGGGGGGTGACTTGGTTTTATCGTCACGGCATCCGCAAGGTGATCGGACCATACACCTTTCGAATCGGTGTGGAACACCGGCGGTTGACAACCACTCAGTATACCGAGGAAGTGGGTTGGATGCTGCGGTCATTTCGCACAGGTTTGTGTGTGTTCGATGTCGGAGCCAACATCGGCATCACCAGCTTGGCATTTGCAAAATCTGTCGGTCCCACGGGCAAGGTTCTGGCCTTTGAGCCCAGCCCTAATTCATTCAAGTCTCTTAAGAATCAGATTCGCCTCAATCATTTGGAGGAGATTATTACGCCTTTGGACTATGCGGTGACCAATCAACAGGGGTTAATGGAATTTTGGCATAGTGAAGATCCCTATGATATGCAAGATGGACCCGCAACTGGACCGGGGGAGCATCGTTGTAAGATCGAAGTGCGAGCGATTACTTTGGACTCGTTTTGCACGGAGCGACAGTTGCAGCCAGACATCATTAAGATTGATGTGGAGGGTTTTGAACCACTGGTGCTGGAAGGCGTTACTAAGTTGATCCAAAACTCACCGGATCTCATCCTGTTCGTCGAACTGCATCCGTGGGTCTGGCCTTCGATTGGCTATGACGAACAAAAGGTCTTGGCAATGTTTGCGAATTTGGGGCTGCAGGCGGAGCTGCCGGACGGCTCACCACTCCAGGCGATTCCCGGCCGCCAACATGTTCGGCTTAGCAAACGATAGCCGGTTATCAATCAGAACGTAGCCGCGCGCGTGAGCGCGTGGTTCATCCAAGTGCCAGTCCACGATAGCGCCACCGCCTCACGGCGGCGGCTACGCGGTGTTGACGACGAGGCTCGTGGTGCCATCGCTAAGACTGACCGACTCCTTCTCTAACTCAAATCCGCAATGTCCGACCATCTCCAAGTTCTTATCCTCAGTGCGGAGCCACCTTATCCCCCGACGTATGGCGGTGCGCGGATTCGATTGTTTCATTTACTCCAGCAACTTGCACCTCGTCATGACATCACGCTATTGACCCTCTTGGAGACGCCCGAGGATCGTGATTTCTTGCCGGCGCTCAAACCATATTGTCGCAAGATTCTGGCGTTTGATTTTACCCCGCCTGCCAAGCGTCCCACGTTGCGGGAGCGACTGCGCGCCCCCGCCTACCGACTGGTGGACAGTCCGCCGCTGGCCGCGGCGCTGGTCAGCGAATTGCGCGACGGGCATTATGATCTCGTGCACGCGGACACGTCCCGGATGGCGGTTTACACGCCACTTCTTCGTGGCCATCACAAAATCATTGCTGCCACCGATTCATCCACGCTGGCCCATCAAAACCAAACCACTTTGGCCCAGGGACTGCGCGCCCAAGCCCGGGCCCGGTACCTGCAATGGCTCGTCACTCGGTACGAACGCGACAACTACCGAGAGTATGATGCCGGCGTTGTGGTGGCCGAACGGGATGCCGCAGTCATTCGTCGGTTGTGTCCGCACTTGGCGGTACACGTTATTCCGAATGGCGTTAACCCGGACTTCCTCAATTTTCAGCCTGCACCGCCAGCCGCTCCATTTCAGTTACAGTCTGTTTCAAAAGTCCTCCCGGCGGACGCCTCGACACGGTGTCGGGGTTCGCGCCCAACAATTGCCGGGGAATCCGGTTGTAGGGCTGGCATGCCCGACGGGCTGCCAGCCGCGAGTTCCGACTTTCAAAACACGCTCTTGGTGTTTACTGGCACGCTGGATTACGAGCCGAATGTGGACGCGGTATTGTGGTTCACACAGCAGATTTTACCGCTCATCCGCCGGGACATCCCGGCCACACAATTCCACGTAATTGGCCGGAATCCGACACCCAAAATCCATGAGCTGGCCAGTGAAAATCCGAACGTGAAAGTCACGGGTTTCGTTCCGGACCTGCGCCCGGCTTTAGCGGCTGCGACTGTCTATGTCTGTCCTTTGCGGCTCGGTGCTGGTTTGAAGAACAAGGTACTCGAAGCCATGGCCATGGGCTTGGCAATTGTGACCACCACCGAAGGTGCGAGCGGCAATGCCGGTCGCGACGGTCAGCATTTTCTCGTGGCGAATGATCCAGCCAACTTCGCTGCTGCTGGGGTGAAACTACTGTGTGATCCCCACCTCCGGCAGCAACTGGGAGCCGCCGCGCGCCAGCTTGTCAGCGAAACCTATTCCTGGGAACGAGCCGGCGATGCTTTTCATCAATTGTATCTTGAGGTGGCAGGTAAGGGCCAGTTAACAGGTGGCAGTTGACAGGGGACAGTGGGAAAGGGGCGGTTTACAGGTGACAGGTGACAGGTGACAGGTGACAGAGGTCAGCGGTCAGAGGTCACTGACGGCTGAACTTTGAACCTTGAACGTTGAACTTTGAACTTTGAACTCTAACTGCTCGTCTTTCCGCCACCAACTTCCAACTCCCATCTACGCTGTTTTCGCATACTGACCTCCCTTCGACACGCTCAGGGCCTTCGGCTGACCGCTGATCGCTGACTTCTGACCTCTGTTCTTTAGCTCTCAACACTCATCCCTTCACTGACCGCTGATCTCTGCCATCCGCCGAGGACCTCCGCCCGGATCTGGCGCATGCCGGAGATTGACCTTCCATTTTTAACTGTTTCAGGAATAATAATCGAAATTGCCATGACCCTACGCCGAGGCTAAATTAATAATATGAGCAACAAAGAGATCGTCATTGATGCCGTTCGCCGATTGCCGGATGATGTTTCGCTGGAGCAAATCACTCACGAGATCGAAATCCTTGCCGGCATCCGCCGCGGACAAGCTGACGTTGCTGCAGGCAGAGTTGTCCCCCATGATCGCGTCCGTGAATTGGTGCGACAATGGACCACGAAGCAGTCTGGACGGCGAACGCCCTGCGCGATCTGGAAGCAGTGGTCGCGCAGGTTGCCACAGAAGATCCGCGCGCCGCAGTGCAAGTAGGTGAGGAACTGATACACCATGTTGAGATTCTTCATTCATTTCCACGGATCGGACCGATTTACAGGTGAGCGCAGAGCCCCGGAGTACGGCACATCATTTCTGGCGACTATCATATTTTCTACGAGGTCGTTGCTTCGCCGCCAGTTGTGAACATCCTCCACGTCTGGCATGGTGCACGTCAGGATCCAGACATCTGAACTACTTACTCTTTCGTCCATTTTCGCAGATCTCGCTGATAGAACTTTGATTTCGGTCATCCGTACGATCCGCGCCCGCCGAGGTAAGCTCCGTGGCCTCTGTGATCTCCGTGTGAGAATTCCTTCCCAACTCCAGTCTAGCGTCTTCGCTCGTTCGTATATTTGTTGCATTGCTCCAAAGCCTACAGTCTAATGTCTTCAGTTTTTTGGATGGCTACGCCATGTCCTCCCCAACCATCAGCAGTCGCATCCCCGCGGCTACCCAATTTATATGTTTGACAGGCATTATGTTTGTCATGCATAGTATGTCGATATGAAGACGTTCTGGAATAGAAAGGCCGAGCAGGAGCGGTTGCGCGCTTTCCTGGCAACGAAAAGCGGCGGGCTGGCGGTGGTGTATGGCCGGCGGCGTTGTGGCAAGTCCACGTTACTGCAACGGGTGCTGGACCCGCAGGCCGTTTATTTTCAGGCCGATCAACGGGAAGCACCGCTGCAGATGCGCTCCGTGCTGACAGCGTTGGCGCGTGTTTTGCCGGAGTTCGATCGGGCTGCCTATGCGAATTGGGATGACCTGCTTTCCGCGCTGTACACGCGAACCTCCCAGCGGCTTTGCGTGTGTCTGGACGAATTCCCGTACCTGGTCCAAGGCGCTCCCGAATTGCCCAGCATCCTGCAACGCTACGTGGATCATCCGGAAGTGCCGATCCAATGGATTCTGTGCGGATCGTCGCAGCGGATGATGCAGGGACTTGTCCTGGATCGGACCGCACCGCTCTACGGCCGGGCCGCCGAGATTTTGAAACTCGAACCCCTGGGTGCCGGTTGGCTGGCACAGGCGCTTCGGTTGACCCCGGCGGAAGCAGTGGCGGCCTATTCAGTCTGGGGTGGTGTTCCGCGGTATTGGGAACTGGCCGCGGGGCATAAGGATCTGGAGTCGGCTGTGCGAGCGCTGGTCTGGGACCGATTCGGCGTATTGCACGAGGAATCCCAGCGCCTGTTGCTCGACGATATGCGTGGCGGCGCGGTTCAGCTTTATTCGATCATGTCCTTGATTGGTGGGGGCTGCCATCGCGTCTCGGAAATTGCCGGCCGGTTGGGAAAGCCGATGCCCAGCCTCATGCGTCCGCTGGCGCAACTTTGTGAACTCGGTTATGTGCGGCGGGACGTTCCCTTCGGAGCGAACCCCAAAAATTCCAAGCGGTCCTTGTACCGCTTGCGGGATTCTTTTCTCCGGTTCTATTTCCGGTTCGTCTTGCCGTATGAGTCGGCGCTGGCCCAGGGGGTCACTGGCGAAGCCCAGCATGCGTGGCGTGCGGCGCGGGTGCACCACGTGGCGGCGTGCTGGGAAGATTTGAGCCGAGCTTCCGTGCCTTGGCTCAGTTGGGCAGGACAGACGTGGGGCATGGCCTCGGCGTGGTGGGGTGGCGCGGGCGGCCCGGTTGAATTTGACGTCGTGGCGCTCTCTTTGGATGGCCAGGAATTGCTGATCGGCGAGTGCAAATGGGCGGAAAAAAAAGCGGCGGTGGATGTGACCAAACTCGCCGCCCAGCTTCGGGCGAAGGCGTGCGCCATTCCGGAGGCGAAAGGCCGGCGGATTGTGACGGCCTGCTGGTTGGGTGGCGCCGCAACGGCTCAGGGACAAATCGACCACCTCTTCCATTCGAAAGACGTGCTGACCGCCTTGGAAAGATAGCGGAGTGGACCGGACGGGGCAGTAGATTCCAATGGAAGTCAAACCTTCAACTCTCGTCTCTCAACCCTCAACCTTCGACCTTCAACCATCGACCAGACTGCGGACGTCCTAACTCCCAACTCCCTCAGAATCGGTTGACCAGTTTTTAGTATGATGCAAAATAGTCTTGACCGGTTTTTAGTTGGATGCATTATGGTCACATGATCAGGCGCGATATTTACCTGGCCGTTTGGCGGGAATTGGCGACGGCCAAGAGCATGGTCTTTCTCACCGGTCCGCGGCAGACGGGCAAGACGACCTTGGCAGAAGCGATCGGCCAAGACTTTGCCAATCGGGTCTATTTCAATTGGGATTTCCCGGGGAGCAAAGTTCTGCTGACCGAGCAACCCACGTTCTTCGAGCAAGTCAAGCGCGCGGACTCCTCCATTCCCTTGGTGGTTTTTGATGAAATCCACAAATACAAGGACTGGAAGAACTACCTGAAGGGCCTCTACGACAAATTCCACCGCGACTACCGCTTCCTGGTGTCCGGCAGTGGCCGGTTGGATATTTATCAGCGGGGTGGCGACTCGCTGGCCGGCCGCTACGATCTCTTTCATTTGTGGCCGTTCACGCTGGCGGAACTGGGCGGGAACCGCCGGACGCTGGACGCCTTCCTGAAGGACCCGCTCGAGACCAGCACCGACCGCGAAAAGGAGAACCGCCAGATCTGGGACCGCCTCGGCGCGCTCAGCGGATTTCCGGAACCGTATTTGTCGGGCAAGGCGGCTGCATGGCGGCGCTGGAGCAACGGGTATACGCGCCAATTGATCCGTGAGGATATTCGCGATCTGGCCGGCCTGCAAGCGGTGGAGACCATGGAGACGTTGTACGCCCTGCTGCCAGGGCGCGTGGGTAGCCTCCTTTCGCTGAATACTCTCGCGACGGATCTGCGGGTCTCCTATAACACCGTGAAGTCATGGCTGGACACCTTTGAACGCTTCTTCCTGATCTTTCGGATCGAACCGTGGACGCACCAGATTCGCCGTGGCATTCAGAAGGAGAAAAAACTGTATCTGTTCAATCATCCCCTCATCGCGGATTCCTGCGCCCGATTCGAGAACGCGGTTGCGCTGGAGTTGTTTCGGGCGGTTAGCAATTGGAATGACCTCGGCCTGGGGCCATTTTCTCTCCATTACGTTCGCAACAAGGAAAAGCAGGAGGTCGACTTCCTGCTGGCGCGTGGGCGGACGCCGGTCCTGCTAGTGGAAGCCAAGTTAGCGGACGAACATCCTTCGGCGGCGCTCATGAAGTTCCAGCAGGTGCTGGCGGTTCCGGCGGTTCAGGTGACTGCGCAGTCCGGCGGGTACCAGATCATTCAGAATGGCGCCCACAAGATCCTTGTGACGCCGGTGTGGCAGTGGGCTGCAACCCTGCCGTGAAAAGCGACCGGCCATGATCGGTCTCCAGTTTTCAGAGACCAGAGGTCAAAGGGGTAATAAAAATACAGATTAACCGCGGATTACACTGATAACGCTGATCGAATCCGTCCGTCGCTTATCATCCCTCATACTTTCCGAAACCATCTCCCAACTTCAGTCCAAAGTCTAACGTCTTATCTCTTAGCTTTTTGCGTTCTTTTGCGGCTAACATTTCGTGGTAAACATCCGCGCCATTTGCGTAAGCCGCAGTCAACCGCTCGACCCAAATCCTCGGCTAATTTTTCGAACCGTTTGATTTCCTCAACAAAATGAAGACCCCCACGTTCCGTGCCAAAACTACAGTGTATCGATAACTCCCGGTGGGCCAAATCACCCCAGACGGCGTGGCGAAGGCCCGAGCCCGCCGTTCGCACCGAAAATAATTCTTAGCCGAGGATTTGGGGCTCGACTCTCACCCTTGACATATGGTGGCTACGTAGCTACTGTAGCGATATGAAAACCGTTGGCATTAAACTTCTGAAAAACAACCTCAGTCTGTATCTCAGGGAAGTTCGTTCGGGCGAGACCGTGCGGGTCACGGACCGGGATGAAGTGATTGCCGAAATCCATCGCCCCAGCGCTTCGATGCTTGGAAAAGTCAGCCGCTGGGAAGTCTGGTCGAACGCGCAGGAACGGACCGGCAGGCTCCGCCGTGCCAAGACGGGGGGACCTTCACTACGGGCAGTTTGGGAACTTCCCGCGCCGTCACGACCCCTGGACCTGCCGGCGCTGCTCGATCAGACTCGCGCCGATCGTTCTTGATATGCCAAGTTATTTCGATTCAAGCTTTCTTCTCGCCAGTCTGCTGGATCAGCCGGGCCGAGACAAACTGGTTCCGCTCTGGGATGATGAACCCACCCGGGTCTCCTCGATCCTGTTGGAAGCGGAGTGTATCACCGTTCTTCGTCGCGCCGCCGCCAGCCAACCCGCCGCCGATGCAGAATCCTTTCTGTCATTACGACTGCGTTTTTTGGAACAATACCTTGCCGTTGTGAGCCTCAAAAATCATGATGAAGAGGTGAACCGTTACCTGCGCAATGAGCAGCGACTCAGGTTGTGCCGGACCTTGGACGCCATTCATTTGGCAACAGCACTGCTCTTTCAGGAACAGTTCGACTCACCGTTGACCATCTGCTCACTGGACAAACAAATGCGCGCAGTGGCGGCGGACCTCGGATTTTCACTCGCGCCATGACCAACTCCTAACTCCACTTCATGAACCCAACCCTCAACTCTCAACCTTCGACCTCCCAACTCCAAACTCTGCTACGAGTAATTACGAGATCTTATAATTGACCAGGTCTGATGACTAGGTTATATAGTAGTTGAAAATGAAAACGATGATAATCTCTGAATTCAAGGCGAAGTGCATTGCCGCACTTAAAGCCGTGGAGCAAAGCGGCGAAACGCTGACTGTTACATGCCGGGGCAAACCGATTGCCGAGATTGAGCCAGTGTCGCGTAGGGGAGGGCGTGTATTGGGTGCGCAACGTGGCTACCTGAAGATCAAAGGCGATATCATCCGGTCAGACTTTGCGGATGAATGGACCATGTGTACGGATCCGAAGTGAGATTACTCCTCGATACGCATGTCTGGATCTGGTCTCAGGAGCAGCCCGATGAAATGGGGGTGGAGACCCAGCGTCTGCTTTTGGATGATGCCAATGAAATCTGGGTGAGTTCCGTTTCCACGCTGGAGATTGCCCGCATGGTGGCGATTGGACGATTGATTCTAGCCAAGGAATTGCGCCACTGGATCGAGGAGGGGCTGCGCAGTTTGGTGGCCCGGAGTTTACCGGTGGACAACGACATCGCCATGGAAAGTTACCAGATTCCCGAACCTTTCCACAGGGATCCTGCGGACCGACTGCTCGTGGCCACATCCCGCATCGCGGGCTGCACACTGCTGACAGCGGATCGGTTGATCCTCGACTATCCGCATGTACGATCGGCAGACGCCCGTCGCTGACGCGATTCATTACATCCTCTGCCAGCGCCGTTCATCGACCTAGGACAAGCGATCGAAGAGGTAATGGAAAATGTGATTACCGTGGATTACGCAGATGCCGCTGATCGAATTCCTCCCTCGCTTATCCGCGTTATTTGTGAAATCCGCAGTGAACTATCTGGCCTCTGTGATCTCTGTGTGAATGTTCTAATTCTTCTGCTCGTCTAACTCCGGTTTCATCCCTAATACTTTCTTCACCATCGTCAAACTTCCAACTACTAACTCCGCCTCATGAACTCAACTCTCAACCCTCGACCTTCGACCTTCGACCCCGGACCAAGGCTCAGGACGCTGACCGCCCTTCGGCTCCGCTCAGGGCCTGCGGCTGACATCTGACCTCTGACTACTGATCTCTCGTCTGTTCGCTCCAGTCGATGGTCTAATATTATTCTTGTAAGCATAATGTCATCTCGCATAATGTTTGGTTATGAAATTTCTTGATCGTCAGAATGAAATGGCGCGGTTGGAACGGGTGGCGGCACGCCACACCGCCGGGTTGGTTGCACTCTGGGGACGGCGGCGCGTCGGGAAGACCCGCCTGCTCACCGAATGGTGCCAGCAACATGCCGGGATTTATACCGTGGCGGATCAGTCGGCCGCGACCGTGCAACGACGTTATTTTGCGGCGGCGCTGGCGGTTAAACTTCCGGGATTTAATGCTGTGGAGTACCCGGACTGGCTCACTCTCTTGCGCCGACTGTCGGCGGATGCCCGCGGGATCGGCTGGAAGGGACCACTGGTTTTGGATGAGTTCCCGTATCTGGTTACCTCCGACGCCTCGCTGCCGAGCGTGCTGCAAAACTGGATCGATCATGAGGCCGCTGCCGATGGTCTGCTAATGGCCATTGCCGGTTCCAGCCAGCACATGATGCAAGGATTGGTCTTGGACGCCGCAGCCCCGCTTTATGGCCGGGCGGTGGAGGCCTTTGCCTTGGCCCCGATTCCAGCCGGATGGATTGGTGCAGCGTTGGGCGTGGCCGATCCGGTTCAGGCGGTGCTGGCCTATGCGGTCTGGGGAGGGATTCCACGCTATTGGGAACTGGCTGCGCCGTTCGGGGTGGCGCTCGACGATGCAGTGGATGCGTTGGCACTCGATCCACTGGGCTTGTTGCACACAGAGCCGGACCGGCTCTTGATGGAAGAAATGCCATCAGCCATGAGCCTGCGGCCACTCTTGGATGTAATTGGAAACGGGTGCAGCCGATTGTCAGAGATTGCCGGTCGGCTCGGGTGCCCGTCCACGTCGCTGAGCCGGCCGCTTGCACGCTTGCAGGAACTTGGTTTGGTGGCGCGGGAAACGCCGTTTGACGAGTCCGAAAAGGTCTCCAAACGGGCGTTATATCGAATTAGCGATCCCTTTTTCGCTTTTTGGTTTCGCGTGATTGCATCGCGGCGGGGATTTTTGGCGGGGGCATCGCCCGGCGCGCGGCGACAGGTCTGGCGACAAGCCAAACCAGCCATCGTTGCCCAGACTTGGGAGGCGCTGTGTCGGACAGCGGCGCCGAACTTGGCCGGGGCCGCGCCGGACGCAGAGGAAAAAACACCTTGGCGGCCAGCGGCCCGTTGGTGGCATGGACAAGCGCCCGAATGGGATGTTGTACTGGCCACGGCGGATGACCGGCGGGGTGCTGTGGGGGAGGTCAAGTGGTCAGAAAAGCCCTTTGATGACGCCGCCCTTGCGCGAATTGTCAGGGAAATGGCGAGGCGTCCGCTACCCCCGGGACTGCCAAACGATGTAACCCGACTGCTCTTTGTTCCGTCCGTCGGCAAGCAAACCGCTCCTGTGCATAATGGGGTGCGCGTCGTGGATGCTGCGTCTGTGCTGCGCGGTTGTCTGGATTAGGTCAGTTTTTTGAGACAGCAGACCGAAGACTTTAGAAGTCATCTTATAAATCCCCGGAGCGGCGGGCTGGGACAGCCCGCCCTACCGAACCCCTACTGGTGCGGTGTCTCTTCCGCGCCGTCGGAGTGTTTGCCATTTATGAGATGATTGGTAGACTTTAAGGGTGGAGATAGGAGATGGAAGCCAGCGGTCAGGCGTCAGCGGATATTCATACAGAGTGCACAGAAGTTTCTGACTCCGTGGTCTTTGTGATCTGCGTGAGCTTCGATCCCAGTTTGATGGCCATACACTGACCGCTGACTTCCTCCACTAAACACTCGTCTCTCAACCTCCGTCCACTGTCAACTGTCACCTGAACACTTTCATCCCTCACACTTTTTCCACGATCTTCAAACTCCCAACTCCTATCTCCGCTGTTTTCGCCTCCTGACCGCTGACATCTGACTGCTCTTCCCGGCCATGGCTCCCCTTCTCATAGCTTTCTACATCGTGACGATCATGGTTCGTCCACAGGACTGGTTTGCGCCAGTTCTCGGGTGGCAATTAGTGACTTTGGGAGCAATTCTGCCCACCATCTTCTGTTTCCCTACCTTGTTGGGGCGATTTCCAATTGTTTTGAAACGCATCCCGCAGATGAAAGCAGCAATGGCATTCTTCGTGGGACTTTTGTTTTCAATTCTCAGTCAAGGTTGGCTGACAGGGGTGTGGCTGGTATTTCAGGAGTTCGGCCGTGTGTTATTCTTTTTTCTCTTGGTTCTTACGTTGATCCAAAGCGTGAGCGATTTTAAAATTCTCCTTTGGGCGGTTCTGTTCTGCATCGGATGGCTGGCGATTCACGCTATCCTTCAGCACAACATTGGCTATGGCTTTGGTCACCAAGCGCCGATGTCGCGACTGCACAAGGATATGGGCGAGGTGCGCGTCTGGGTCGAGCAAGCCATTGCCTTTGGCACGTTTAATGACCCTAACGACCTGTGCACTGCCTTGGTTTTCGCGATTCCACTTTTCTATGTCCTATTCAAAACTTCGAACAATCCAATTCAACAAATGTTTGCGCTAGTGGGGGTCGGTGTGACTGCCTATGGCGCCTACTGCACAAACTCACGCGGCGGCGTGATTGCGGCTTTCGGGATGATCGTCTCGTATGTGTTGACACGGGTCAAAGGATTTCGGCGGTACCTGTCGGCAGCATTTGCTGTGACTTTGGTAACCGTGCTCGCCCCCTCCCGGTTCAGTGGTCACCTTATTGGTCACGACCGGGCGGTGCTGTGGGGCGATGGGGTCGCAATGTTTAAAGATAATCCGGTATTCGGTGTCGGTTATAAAGCCTTTGGCGATCTTTCCAGCGAACATTTGCAAGCGCACAATACTTACATTCACACTTTGGCGGAATTGGGATTGGTGGGTTATTTACCACTGTTTCTGATTATCTATCTCACGGCAATCCATTTGCGGCGCGCCATTGTAGCGATCAAACCCATCTCCAGCCAGGATGCCCTGTTGCTAGCTGGAGTCTATTCATCAACCATTGGGTACATGACCTCGCTTTACTTTGTTTCCCGAGAATATGAGCATTTCTTTTACCTGGTAATGGCTCTGGCTATCACGGCCGTCATTGTCTATTGCGATCGTTATGGACTCACAAACAAAGTGTTTGGCAACATCAAAAAAGATGTACGGAATGGGTTGTTCTGGGGCTTAGGGAGTGTGGTGATCTTTTACTTCACAGTCCGTATTGCTAATCTTCTCGGATAATTCCGAGAAGATAGACTACAGACCAAAGACTGCAGACTTTAGACCTTAGACTTTGGACTAAGAACCTCGTTGACTGCAGAGCTTTGAACTTTGAACGTAGAACGTTGAACTGTGAACTGACTGCTGATCGCTGACTTCTGGCACACACTCAGGTTTCACGTTTCACGTTTCACCCCTCACCTCTGCTAAACTTCCAACTCCCTCAGAATGGGTTGACCAGTTTTCAGTATGATGCAAAATAGTCTTGACCAGTTTGCAGTTGGGTCTATTATAGTCACATGATCAGGCGCGATATTTACCTGGCCGTTTGGCGGGAATTGGCGGCAGCCAAAAGCATGGTCTTTCTCACCGGTCCGCGGCAGACGGGCAAGACGACCTTGGCAGAAGCGATCGGCCAAGACTTTGCCAATCGGGTCTATTTCAATTGGGATTTCCCGGGGAGCAAAGCTCTCCTGA
>Ga0209083_1000450_pt1 | contig 60936 bp, 58 predicted proteins | sample AM7aDNAmetaG_FD_184132 | JGI IMG/M metagenome (GOLD analysis project Ga0209083, IMG submission 184132) | Freshwater microbial communities from Finland to study Microbial Dark Matter (Phase II) - AM7a DNA metaG (SPAdes) (version 3) | ecosystem: Environmental > Aquatic > Freshwater > Lake ... | reverse complement strand
ACGACGAAAAATACGACCCGAAAGCGCACAATGTGATCTCCAACGCTTCCTGCACAACGAACTGTCTTGCTCCTGTCGCGAAAGTGATTATGGAGAAGTTCGGGCTGAAGAGGGGCCTGATGACCACAATCCATTCTTACACGAATGACCAGAGGATTCTTGACCTCGAGCATTCCGATCCGAGAAGGGCAAGGGCAGGCGCGGTAAACATGATCCCGACCTCAACCGGCGCGGCAAAGGCAGTAGGTCTGGTGCTCCCGGGGCTTAAAGGAAAACTCACCGGTTTCTCGATGAGAGTTCCGACCCCTAACGTATCGGTAGTTGACCTGGTTGCGGATGTTGATAAAACGGTAACTGTTGAAGAAGTCAATGCTGCGCTTAAGGAAGCCTCCTCCAAGATGCCGAACATTCTCGGCTACACGGAAGAAGAGCTTGTTTCCATGGATTTCTGCGGCGACCCGAGGTCTTCCATTGTTGATGCGAAGTCAACCCTGGTGATCGACGGAACCATGATCAAAGTAGTCGCGTGGTATGACAATGAATGGGGTTATTCAAACAGGGTCGTTGACCTTGCCCAGATACTCGCTAATAAAGGTTTATAATTGAAGAATCGGGCGCGGCAGCCCTTCGGGGCTGCCGTTCCCACTAAATCAAAAGGCAAATTCTAAGCACTAAGCACTAAAGAAAACACGAAGCAAGCGGATATATTCTTTTTCTTATCTTTTGTTTCTTGTTCTTTGTTTCGAATTTAGAATTTAGAATTCAATATCTTTCCCGGGGGCTACTATGCCAAAGTTATCCATAAGAGATGTTGATTTCAAAGGTAAAAGAACTCTGGTCCGGGTGGACTTCAACGTTCCTCTCGATGCTTCTCTCAATATTACGGACGACACCAGGATAAAAGAAGCGCTTCCAACCATCAAATACATCGCCGAAAAAAGCGGTAAAGTTATTTTGGTTTCACACATGGGTAGGCCTGACGGCAAGGTTGTGGAGAAAATGAGAATGGCGCCTGCGGCTAAGAAACTAGAGCAGCTGCTCGGCAAACCGGTGCTGACCGCGAAAGACTGTGTCGGCCCTGAAGCAGAGAAAGCTGTTGCGGCAATGAAGGATGGTGAGGTTCTGCTCCTTGAGAATGTTCGTTTTCACGCTGAAGAAGAGGAAAATGATCCGGCCTTCGCAAAGCAGCTTGCGGCGCTCTGCGAGGTCTATGTTAACGACGCGTTCGGCACCGCTCACAGGGCCCATGCTTCCACCGAAGGCGTGGCAAAGTTCGTAAAGATAGCAGCCTGCGGGTTCCTTATAGAAAAAGAAATTAAGTACCTGGGTATGATTGTCAGCGGCGCTCAGAAACCGGTTGTTGCTATAATAGGAGGCGCCAAGATTTCAGGTAAAATAGATGTTCTGACAAATCTTCTCGGCAAAGTGGATACGCTAATTATCGGCGGAGCTATGGCTTACACATTCCTTAGGGCAAAAGGCCTAAAGACCGGCAACTCGCTTGTCGAAGAAGACAAGATCAGCCTGGCGGCGAGTATAATCGAGGCGGCCGCAGAAAAGAAAGTCAAACTGCTGCTTCCGGTTGATCATGTTGTGACCGCAAATAAGGATAATCCTTCGGATGCGAAATGCGTGAAGGAAATACCGGACGGCTTGACCGCGCTGGATATAGGCGACGAAAGTATAAAGCTTTTCACGGACGAGATTAAGAAATCCAAAACAGTGTTTTGGAATGGACCGCTGGGTTTCTTTGAAATACCGCGTTTTGCAACGGGAACTATGGCCATCGCGAAAGCTATCGCAGACTCCGGGGCTACCTCTGTCGTTGGCGGCGGGGATTCCGTATCCGCTGTCAAGAAATCCGGAGTTTCCGGTAAGATAACCCATATTTCCACTGGAGGCGGCGCTTCTCTGGAATTTATTGAAGGGAAGGAGCTGCCGGGTATTGCGGCGCTAAACGAGAAATAAAGCCGCAAATATCGTAATTAACTCAAAAAGCTAAGAGGATGAAAAATATGAGTCTTGCAGTCGTAGGGTCGGTGGCGCTTGATTCCATAAGAACGCCTTTTAAGTCTGTGGCCCGGGTGCTCGGCGGCTCGTGCACCTATTTTTCCTACGCAGCGAGTTTTTTTACTCCGGTGAAGATGGTGGGAGTTGTTGGTATGGATTTTCCGGCGAAATACCTGTGCGAGCTTAAGGGGCGCGGTATAGACACCGAGGGTGTTGAAGTGGCTGCCGGAAAGACCTTTAGTTGGACCGGAGAATACAAATTTGACATGAATGTCAGGGAAACGCTGAAACTTGACTTGAATGTTTTTGCGTCCTTTAGCCCGAAAGTACCAGACAGCTATAAGAAGAGCACGCATCTTTTTCTGGCCAACATAAACCCGGGGCTTCAATTAAGGGTGCTTGAGGAAATTAGTTCCGCCAGGCTCGTTGCCTGCGATACTATGGATATCTGGATCAAATCAGACAGGCTGAAACTCCTGCAACTCCTTAAGAAAGTCGACATACTCTTCCTTAATGATTCTGAGGCCAGGGAACTTTCCGGCGAGGCGAATCTTATCAAGGCGGCCGCCAAAGTAAAGAAGCTTGGCCCTGAAATTGTGATCATCAAAAAGGGCGAGCACGGCAGCATATTGTTTTCGAAGGATTGGCATTTCGTCGCTCCGGCTTATCCGCTGGAGAACGCGATTGATCCGACAGGCGCAGGTGATTCGTTTGCCGGCGGTTTTATGGGCTATATCTCCACCGTAAAGAAGATAACAAAAGAAGAGATAAAGAGCGCGCTGGTTTTTGGCACCGCCGCGGCTTCGTTTTGCGTTGAGGATTTCTCGGTAAACAGGTTTCGGAAGGCTGACCGGGCGGCCATTAACAAGCGCTATAAAGAGATAAGAACCTTCACACAATTCAAAGATCTGTAAAAGGAAAATAAATGATAGATTCCAACAGAATAAAAAGACTGCCACCGTATTCGCTCGGGAAGATAAAAGGCATTATGTCCGAGCAGAGAGCGAAGGGTATTGATGTAATTGATTTCGGCATGGGAAACCCTGACAAGCCGACTCCGGCCTACATCGTGGATAAACTCTGCGAAGTGGCACGTGATCCCAAGGCTCATAGGTACTCGGTGTCGAAAGGCATGCTGAACCTGAGAAAAGCCATGGCCCACAGATATAAAGAGGATTTCGATGTAGATCTTGATCCGGAATCCGAGATCATTGCAACTATTGGAGCGAAGGAAGGCATTTCGCATCTTGCGATGGCCATGATTGACGAGGGCGATGTCGTGCTGGTGCCCAACCCGACCTATCCCATTCACCTTTACAGCGTTGTCATAGCCGGCGGCAATTTAGTCAGCATTCCGCTGACTAAAGAGAATGGTTTTAAGGTGGATCTCGAAAAAATCAAGAAGAATAACTTCTGGCCAAAGCCGAAGATGATGGTTCTGAGTTATCCCCAGAATCCTACGACCGCTTCGGTTGACCTTAAATATTTTGAGGATGTGGTTGCTTTCGCAAAAGAGAACGATATAATGATTGTGCATGATCTGGCCTATAAAGATCTGGTTTTTGACGGCTACAAAGCTCCTTCTTTCCTGCAGGTCAAAGGGGCAAAAGATGTAGGCGTTGAGTTATTCTCCATGTCCAAGTCCTATAACATGCCCGGTTGGCGCGTCGCCTTCTGCATGGGAAATAAAGAAATGATTGCGAATCTCGCCAAACTTAAGAGTTATATGGATTACGGTATGTTCATCCCTATACAGGTGGCGGCCATCACGGCGCTCCGCGGGCCGCAGGACTGTGTTAAGGAAATCGCGGAAACCTACAGGAAAAGAAGGGATGTGCTTGTGGACGGTCTGGCAAAGGCCGGCTGGGTTATTCCAAAACCCAATGCAACAATGTTTATTTGGGCCGAGATTCCGGAAAAATTTAAGGCGATGGGCTCACAGGCTTTCGCGCAAAAACTGCTCTTAGAGGCCGATACTGTCGTCTCTGCAGGCGTGGGTTTCGGCGAGTACGGCGAGGGCTATGTGAGGTTTGCATTGATAGAAAATGAAGACAGGACCAGGCAGGCGATTAGGAACATTAAGAAGCTGCTGGAGAACGCCTAATTGGATGGTCAGATGATCAGATGCTCGGATGATTGGACGCTGGAGAAGAACAGATGCCTGAGAGAAAGGTAAAAGTAAATAAGGAAAGATGCAAAGGATGCATGTATTGCATTGAGTTCTGTCCCAAGAAATCGCTTGTATTAGCGAAAGGTTCTAACGCGAAAGGCTATGCTTTTGTTGAGTTCACTGATGACGGCAAGTGCACTTCCTGCGCCATCTGCGCGTTGATGTGCCCGGAAGCAGCGATAGAAGTGCAGAAGGATGTATGAAAAATAAAAAACATCTAATGAAAGGCAATGAGGCGATAGCGGAAGCGGCTATACTGGCCGGCTGCAGTTTTTACGCAGGGTACCCGATAACGCCGCAGAACCAGATACCGGAGTACATGTCGTGGCGTATGCCCGAGGCCGGAGGCTCCTTCATTCAAGCAGAGAGCGAGCTTGCAGCCATTAATATGGTGCTCGGCGCGTCAGTGGCCGGAGCGAGGGCAATGACCTCGTCATCCAGCCCCGGCATCAGCCTAAAGCAGGAAGGAATATCTTATATGGCGGGCATGGAACTTCCCGCTTTTATCGTAAATATGCAAAGGGGCGGTCCCGGGCTTGGCAACATCCAGGGCTCTCAGGCAGATTATTTCCAGTCTGTAAAGGGCGGAGGACACGGCGATTACAGGCTCCTGACCTTCTCTCCGTCCACAGTGCAGGAAGCCGCTGATCTTACGGCAGAAGCTTTCTATCTCGCGGACAAGTACAGAAACCCTGCACTGCTCCTTTCCGACGGTATTCTCGGGCAGATGATCGAGCCGGTGGAATTTTCAGAAAACAAATTCCCTAAGCTCCCGCCTAAGGATTATATCCTTGACGGCTGCAAGGGAAGAAACCCAAGAAGCCTTTTTTCTCTTATGATGGGGCCGGGCGTTCTTGAAAAACATAATTTTAAGCTCGCGGCGAAATACGCGAAGATAGAAGCCGAAGTCAGAAAATTCGAGGAGTACAAGCTTGAAGATGCAGAGGTAGTCGTAATAGCCAATGGAATAATAGGAAGAATCAGCAAGGGAGCAGCCAATCTGTTAAGAAAAGACGGCATAAAATGCGGAGTTTTTCGCCCGATAACGCTGTGGCCTTTCCCGTACGCCGAGATTAAAGCTGCCGCCGCAAATGCAAAGAATGTCCTTGTGGTAGAGCAGAATATGGGTCAGATGGTGGAAGACGTAAGGTTGGCTTTGCTTGATGATTCCAAAGTCAGTTTCTTAGGCAGGCCCGGCGGCGGTTGTCCTTTCCCCGAAGAAATTGCGGGCAAAGTCAGGGAGATAATTAAGTGAAACAGATATATTGCAGGCCTGAGAGCCTGAAAGATAACGCTAATTCTTACTGTCCCGGCTGCGGTCATGGAATAGTTCACAGGCTGATCGCGGAAATAATTGACGAACTTGGTGTTCGCGAGAAAACCATAGGCATTGCTCCTGTCGGCTGCGCGGTTTTTGCTTACGACTACTGGAATTTTGATGTTACAGAAGCCCCGCATGGCAGGCCGCCCGCCGTTGCGTGCGCTGTTAAGCGTGTTCTTCCGGACAGGGTGGTCTTTACCTATCAGGGCGACGGCGATTTAGCCTCAATCGGCACGAATGAGATAATCCATTCCGCTAACAGAAGCGACAACATCACGGTAATCTTTATCAACAACGCTAACTATGGAATGACCGGCGGGCAAATGGCTCCAACCACGCTGCCGGGGATGAGGACGACTACCACGCAGAACGGCCGCGATGTAAAAGTATCCGGCTATCCCGTCCGTGTCTGCGAGCTGCTTGCTACACTGGAAGGAACAAGGTATCTGGAACGCGTTATGGTTACCGATCCGGCAAATATTAATAAAGCGAAAAGAGCCATTAAAAAAGCTTTCCAGGCGCAGCTTGACGGTAAAGGTTTCAGCCTTGTTGAAGTACTCTCGCCCTGCCCGGTAAACTGGGGGAAGGTTCCTCTCGAAAGTTTGAAATTCGTAAAAGAGGAGATGGCTAAATATTTCAAGCTTGGCGTGATTAAGGACGAAACGGTTTAGCAAAAACATAAAGTGTAAAGGAAAGGAAAATGGAAAGAAGTCTGATAATGTGCGGGAGCGGCGGGCAGGGAATTCTCCTCGGAGGAAGCCTTGCGCTTGTGGCGGCGTTTTGCGAAGGGAAGAAAGTAACCTGGCTTCCTTCCTACGGCGCGGAAAAGAGGGGCGGTCTCTCTTATTGCGCGGTAGTCATCTCCGATGAAGAGATTATGTCTCCCGTGCTTAGTCACGCCGAATGCATAATCGGACTGGATACGATTGGTTTTAATGTTTACAAAGGAAGCATAGCCCCGGGGGGAGCTTTTATCGTAAACTCGTCTTTGGTGAAAGACGGAAGGACCCTTTCCGGCTGCAAAGTACTGGAACTTCCTATCAGCGACATCGCAAAAGATGTAGGTTCTAACCGTATCGTTAATATGGTTTCGCTCGGGATTTACGCCGCAGTTTCGAAAGCGGTCAAACTTGATTCCCTTAAGACCGGCTTGGAAGAGGTAATGTCTTCAAGGCATAAAGATATGATAGCGATGAATATAAAGGCGCTTGACAGGGGTTTTAAAGAGGGGGGCGGCAAATAATGGCGGTATATTCCGGCAGGATTAATTTTGGCACCAAGGGTAATGCTGACATAATAAACATAACCGCTCTTATAGAGAAGAAGGTAAAGGACAGTTCAATAACTAACGGTTTGCTCAATGTTTTTGTTCCGGGAGCTACCGGAGCGTTGACTACCATAGAATATGAACCGGGTTTGGTAGCGGATCTAAAGTCATTTTTAAACCAGATATTGCCTGAGAAAGGAATGTACAATCACAATCTGACGCATCCTGATTCGAACGGTCATTCACACATCAGGGCAAGCCTGATAGGTCCTTCAATAACTGTTCCAATAGTTGAAAGCAAAATGAAACTCGGGGTCTGGCAACAGATAATCTTTATAGATTGTGACAATATACCGAGGGAGCGCGAGTTGGTGGTGCAGGTGGTAGGCGAGTAACACGAGAATAGAATAACAGTATTTGAGACGCCGGTTGGCCGAAAGGTTGACCGGTTTTTTTTATTATTTTTTGAAACGAAATGCCTCGTCCCGGGTATATATACGCGGAGGCGGAAAACCGCCCAAGGAGGCAATATGGAAGAAAAAGTGAAACAACCGCCGGTGTACTCCGGAGTATGTAAATCGGGAAAGAAGGTGTTCTTCTTTGACGTTAAAAAGGCGTCGAATAACACCAACTACCTAATTGTCAGCGAATCCTCGTTTGACAAAGAGGGGAACAAGCGCAGAAGCTCGCTGGTTATCTTCAACAACGAGCTAAACGCCTTCATTGAAGAACTGAAGAAAGCAGCAGAGCATTTTGAAGCAGCGGAACCTGCGGGAGTTTAACCACCCCCGGCCAAGTTCAGATATGAACGCGGCAAAATTAAACTCTCCGCTTAGTCCGGAATGCCTTGCGGGATAGTGCCACCTCTGGTACTATCCTGCAATGGCAAATCCGGGTAAAGGCGAGATAGAAAGATTGCTATGCGTTTACAAAAAGGAAAACAACGAAGAGAACCTTCGCGCCCTTGCTATCGTCGTAAGCAGTAAGGTGAAAGCAGACCTCTACAGGTTTAAACTCACGAAACAGCAGTCGGAAGAAGCCTATTCTGAATGTATGGAAAAATTATTTATTAGAGGCGCTCTTGACGCTTTTGATGCCGGCAAGGCGATTGCCGGGACCTACATGGGCGCCATAGTCAGAAACACAGTCTTCTCTCTCTTTGAAAAAGCCGGCCGAGAGAACAAAAAGATTATTTCTCTGTCAGCGCCTCTAACAGAAGAGGCGGAGTTTGCTCCGCAAGACTGTCTTAAGTCTCCGGAAGTCCCGCCTGATTCCGCGGTGCTTGCAGATGAACTGCTAAAGCAAATAAAGGCAGCGGTGCTTTCCATCCGTAACGGAAGGCATCGGGAGATTTACCTGCTCTATCTAATGAGCGGAGCCTCTTTAAAATACGAGGTTCTGGGCGCCGTTTTCGAAGAAAAGCAAACCAGCGCGCGGACAGTAATAAACCGGTGTAAACACCACGTTGCAGCTAGGCTGGAGCAGGAGCTCGGAGATGTCTTTTGCGCTCTTAGCGCTGCAGATCTTGAGGCTGTCAAGGCTAAGGCTGCTAAAGTTGAAACCTGGGCCGGAACATCGGTCTTAGAAGGAATAGAAGAACTTGAAGCTCTCGGTTCTGCCGGTTCTCTCTCCGGAGCTTCCGCGATTTGCGGTAGAAGCGCCGGGCAAATATGCGCGGCTGTGAGAAAGTTTACGGCTAAGGCTTCCGCTAACCTGAAAGCCACTGTCAATGAAGTAACTGCTTCCTTCTATACGGTAAAAGAGACTATCCCTGAAAAATATGGTTTGGAGAGCTCTATTATGAAAACAATCAAGAGTGGAATTACCGGTTTTGTTGACTCCATAGGCAAGAGGGCTCCGTCTGCCGGAGTTGGGCGCGGCACCGGAGTTAAAGAAGAGCACGGAAACTTTGCCGGCAGGGAAGAAACTGCTCTGATTTCATTGGTTTTTGAGGAGAAAGTCATTTCCGGCATTGTGAGAATGGTAAAACGATAGAAAGCAGGGAATAGTTATAGTATAATGGATTAGTACGGCAGGATAACGCAAAGCCGCTCAATTCCGGAGTACTATGTCCCGTAAGAGTATACTTCAAGTTGCGCTTGATTTCGTTGATATGCACAGAGCCCTTGGCTGCGCTCGCGAAGCGGTTGCAGGAGGGGTTGACTGGATAGAAGCCGGAACTCCGCTGATAAAGGCCGAAGGCCTGAATGCCATTAGAGAGCTGCACAAGGCCTTTCCTAAGCATGTAATAGTGGCTGATATGAAGACTATGGATGCCGGGCGTGCGGAAGTTGAGATTGCTGCGAAGGCCGGCGCTAAAGTAGTGCATGTCCTTGGCGCTGCTTCTGATTCTACCATTGCGGAATGTGTTGAAGCCGCCAAAAACTATGGTGCTGAAGTGATTGTTGACATGATAGAGGTTAAGGATCCGGTTAAAAGGGCTAAAGAAGTTGAAAAGCTCGGCGTTAACTACATCGGTATTCACACCCCGATAGACGAGCAGATGAAGGGAAAAGAACCTTTTGAGATGCTCCGCAAGGTTGTCTCGGTAGTCAGTATCCCTGTGGCTGTAGCCGGCGGCATTAACTCAGAGAATGTTGTAGAAGCGGTTAAGGCCGGCGCTTCCATAATTATAGCCGGCGGTTCAATAACTAAGTCAAAAGACGCGAAGAAGGCCGCCTCAGAGATTAAGAAAGCGATGCTTTCCTTGAAGAAAGTTGACAGCAAGTTCTTCAAGCGCGTGGGCGAAGAAGATATACTTAAGGTACTCTCTCTCGTTTCAACAGCCAATATTTCAGATGCTCTTCACAGGCTGCCCTGTCTTTCAGGTATCAAACCGCTTGCCCCCGGTATGAGAATGGCCGGAAAGGCGGTAACAGTAAGAACTTATCCCGGGGATTGGGCAAAACCGGTTGAAGCAGTTGATATCGCGAAACCCGGAGAAATTATTGTTATAGACGCCGGCGGAGTTGCTCCTGCGGTATGGGGCGAGCTGGCCACGCAGAGCGCGAAACGCCGGAAACTGGGCGGTCTCGTCATTGACGGCGCCATCAGGGATTCACGAGAGATAGTTGACTTAAAGTTTCCTGCTTTTTCACGCCTTGTTACCTCTCACGCAGGTGAGCCGAAAGGTTTCGGAGAGTTGAATGTTCCCGTTATGGTCGGAGGGCAGAAAGTTTTCCCCGGCGACTGGATAGTGGGTGATGATGACGGCGTAATGGTAATTCCTGCCGACAAGGCAGTGGAGTTCACCAACAGGGCGATGGATGTGCTTGAGAAAGAGAACCGTCTGCGCAAAGAGATACTCGAAGGTTCGACGCTTTCTTCCGTGATGGATATCCTGAAGTGGGAGAAGAAGTAGGCTACGTGTAAGCTTTGATTTCGTTCTGAGGCAAAACCGTCCAGTCAAGTTTTGAAGTAATTCTCTCCGAGCAGACCACTTTTGAACCGTGGTAATCGGCATCATAAAGCGTGTAATATTCCGGCCATTTTGTAAATTCTCGAAGAGCGAAAAGATTTTTCCCGTCCGAAAAGAGCAGGTTTAATGCGGAATAAGAATAGTTTTTGCGTATCTTTGAGACCGCTGCGGTGAACGCTTTTTTCACGCTCCACGAGTTCTGCTTCAAGGCGAACCTGAGCAATGCTTCCGTGTCAAATCCCGTAAATGCCGGCTCGCCCAGCATATCTTTATAATCCTTGATTGTTCCGTTATGCGCCAGCATCGCGTTATGGAGCAGGAAGGGATGCGCGTGTTCCTTGTATTCGGTTCCTTTCCAGGCAGATAACCTCAGATGCAGAATGAGAATATCCGCTTTTCCGATAGACCGGATAGTTGAAAGGAAAAGTTCCTTCTCTGAAGTGATAGGTTTGCCGCTTTTGACAATTTCACCGTGCCCGCCCTTGTACCAGCCGATTCCCCAGCCGTCAAGATGCCCCGGTTTGTGGTCCGGGGGAACGTTGCCTTTCTCTGCCAGCGCGAAAAAGTCCATTGCCAGACCGAGGTGGTGTTCAATATCAAACTTTGTAATTCCGAATAATCTACACATTAAAGAAGAATCTCCTCGCGATAGTTACAGCCAGCACAATCCCAATAACGTCCGATATCAGGCAGACCGCCACCAGGTATCTTGAATTCTTAATGCCGACCGAACCGAGATAAACCGAGATTACATAGAAAGTGGTCTCGGTGCTGCCCATTATTATAGCCGCGGTCAGCACCGTGATATTATCCGGTCCGAAGGTTTTAAGCATATCCGTAAAAACAGCTGTGGAAGCGCTGCCGGATAGTGGTTTAATCAAAGCGATAGAGATAACTTCAGCCGGAACGCCGGCCAGAGCGAAAGCGCCTGAAAGCATATTCTTGACCGCATCAAGAGCCCCTGATGCCTGGAAACATTTAATTGCAATAAATATACCGACTATGTAAGGGAATATCTTGAAAATTGTCGGCAGACTCTCTTTTGCTCCCAAAATAAAGGAATCGTAAACCTTAACCCTTCTCGCCAGCCCGTAAACTAATACGAAGAGGAAGAAGACCGGGATAATTAGCGCTGATATGTACTTGACTGCTTCCATCATTTAAAGAACCTCCTGAAGAGGAAGAGGTTTGTGATGGCTATGGTAGTCGTTAACACGGTCGCGATTAGTATGGGGACTATAACTATTGTCGGATTCTTTGAGCCAAATTGCGACAGCAGGCCGATTATAGTGAAAGGCACAAGCTGGATGCTTGAAGTATTGATGACCACGAAGAGCATCTGGTCAAAGGAGATGGTCTCTTTTGAAGGATTCAGTGTTTGCAGGTCATTCATCGCCTTTATGCCGAGCGCGGTGGCGGCATTCCCTGTCCCGAGCATGTTTGAAAGGATGTTCAAGGTGATTGAGCTTGTTGCGTTGTGCCCTTCAGGTATGCCCTTGAAGAGCTTTGAAATGACCGGACGGAAGAAATTTGATATTTTCTCTCTCATTCCGGAGTCTTCAATTATCTGCGTCATACCCAGCCAGACGGCAATGATACCGGCCAGCATCAGGGATATTTCAACGCCTGACTTGGCTCCGTCAAATATTGCTTTTGTGAACTCCGCAGTCTTGCCGTTTATCACGGCGAAGATCACAGAAAGTATCATCAGGCCTGCCCAGATATAGTTCATTTGGCCAGCCTTGAGGGAAGGACCGGCGACGGGCCGGTTATAAGGAGAGAGCCGTTTGCGGTATCCAGTGTTACCGAAGCTCCGACAGGCAGAGTTATTTTATTCTTCACATGCCCGATGTAGGGGCAATGGACTACCGGTATCTTGAGCTTCAATTGCGAAGTTAGCACCTTAAACACCTGAGCGGTCTCTGTGCCCCGGAAATCCCCGAGAATGAGTCCCTTTACTTTATTAAACTTGCCGTTAAGTATCCATTGCGAGAGCAACCTGTCTATCTGGTGCGGTTTCTCGTCGATATCTTCAAGAAACATTATTGTTTCGTCCGTGTTTATTTCCCATTCAGTCCCGGTCAGGGAGGTCAGGGTTACCAGGTTCCCGCCCTTGAGAGTTCCCGAGGCCTTGCCGGGTTTCAGAACCTTTACCGGGGCTTCGCTGAAAAGTTCTTTGTTGGGGTAGCCGTCCAGCGCGTTAAGGAATGAATTCAGCGTGAAAGTGGTCGGCTCCGAGAGGTTCCAGAGCATTGGGGCGTGGAGCGTCACCATTCCGGTGCGTTCATATATGGAGTTAAGCAGCGTGCTCATGTCGGAGAAGCCTGCAATGGGTTTCTTATTCCGTTTGATAAGGCCGTAATTAATATAGGGGAGGACTCGAAGTGAACTGTACCCGCCGCGCTGGGCTAGTATAAGATCAGTACTTTTATCTTGGAAGGCGGAGTGTATCTGGTCGGCTTTCTCTTTTTCGGAAGGCAATTTAGCGGCGAACCCGCCGTTCTTGACCGTGAACCCGAGCCGTTCCAGCGTCTTCACCCCCAGAGCCAGTTCTTTTCTGCTCTTAACGAGCCAGCTTGGGGTGATTATCCGGATGTTCTTGATTGACATGGGTAGATTATACCAAAATAATTGTTCAAAATGTATAAAAGGCTATATGCGGCTGTCCAAAAAGTCGTTGTCATCGCTTTTTCCGTATGATATAATCAATCCGTTCCGTGGCTTCGCGGGGGGAAAAGCTTCCCCCCATTCTGTTTCCGGGAAAAATCTAAAAAAATGAAGCAGTATCTCGAAGAAAAGAACTTTAAACAGGGTTTCAGGAAGGATGTCGAACGCTTAAGCAAGCAGAAGATATCCAACTGCTACCAGTGCGGAAAGTGCTCCGCCGGCTGCCCTATGGCCTTTAAGATGGATTATCCTCCGACCATGACAATGAGGTTGATTCAGCTCGGACTGCACGATGAAGTAATGGGAAGCAATACCGCCTGGTATTGCGTTTCCTGCGAGACCTGTACGACACGCTGTCCAAGAGAAATTGATATCGCCAAAGTAATGGACACCCTTAAGATCATGGCTCAGGCGGGCAAATACGAAGTTTCCGACACAGAAATCCCCATCTTCGACTGGATCTTCCTCAAATCGCTTCAATATACAGGCAAGGTTTACGAGCTTGGACTAATAATGACCTACAATATAATAAGCTTGAATCCTTTCAAGGATGTTTTCCCGCTCGGACTTCAGATGTTCCTCAAAGGGAAAATAGCGCTTTTCCCGCATTTTATAAATGATCCTGTAGCTATGTGGGAACACCTTGAAATGTTCTCAAAGATACACAAAAAACAGAAGGAAAAGATAAGGGAGACCAATGGTTAAGCTGGGATATTTTCCGGGCTGCTCGCTTTCATCGACGGCCAAGGAATATGACATATCAACCCGGATAGTCTGCGAGGATCTAGGTATTGAACTTGTTGAAATCCCCCATTGGGTATGCTGCGGGGCTACGTCTGCCCACATAACCTCCGATATCGCGGCGAACGCGTTGCCGGCAAAGACTCTTATTTGGGCTGAGAAGAACAATATTCCTATAACTTCTCCCTGCTCGGCCTGTTTCTCGCGCCTTGCCATTGCTCATCACACGATGGCGACCGATGAGGAAATGAGGAAAGATGTTGGGGAAGTGGTCGGGGAAGAATATCACGGCGGTGCGAAAGTGCTGCACCTTGCGAGAGTATTTTATGAAACTTACGGGCTTGAAGCCCTGAAAGCGAAAGTAAAGAAGCCTCTTAAAGGGCTTAAGGTTGCCAGTTACTACGGTTGTCTTATGACGCGCCCGCCCGAAGTTTGTGATTTTGACAGGATAGAGAATCCGATGTTTATGGATAAAACCGTTCAGGCGCTTGGAGCGGAAACCGTAAAGTGGGGCTACAAGACAGAATGCTGCGGCGCCGCTTTTTCTCTTACTAAAAAAGAAGCCGTTTTGAAATTGACCGGAGATATTTTAAGCGACGCTAAGGAATGCGGCGCGGATGTTATTGTTGTTGCCTGCCCGCTTTGCCACGCTAATCTTGATTCACGGCAGAGAGAGATAGAAAGGAAGAGCGGCAAGAAGATAGGGCTCCCCATAATATATATTTCACAGATGATAGGGCTAGCGCTGGGATACAATGCTCTGGATATGGCATTTAAAAAACATTTCGTGGACCCCGTCAAGGTCCTTAAAGAAAAAGGAATACTCTAAATGGCCAGAATAGGCGTATTTGTGTGCCATTGCGGCACAAACATAGCCGGTGTAGTTGATGTGAAGAGGGTCGCTGAATATGCGCTTACCCTGCCGGGCGTTAAATACGCCATCGACTACAAATATATGTGCTCTGATCCGGGCCAGAACGCCATTATTGAAGCCGTTAAGGAACACAAACTTGACAGAATAGTGGTTACGGCTTGCTCTCCCCGCATGCATGAAGGGACTTTCAGAAAGGCTGCCGAGCGTTCCGGAATAAATCAATATATGTCAGAGATGGCCAATGTCAGAGAGCACGATTCCTGGGTGCACAGCGACGACAAGGAAGCTGCGACACTAAAAGCTATGAAGCTTATGGAAATGTCAGTGGCGAAGGTCCGCAGGTCTGAAGCTCTTTCAAAAATGTATGCGACCGTTGAAAAACGCGCGCTGGTCATCGGCGGAGGTATCGCCGGTATACAGGCCGCGCTTGATATAGCGGAAGCGGGGCATAAAGTTGTAATAGTCGAGAAAGATCCCTCCATCGGCGGCAGAATGGCCCAACTGGACAAAACTTTTCCTACGCTGGATTGCTCCGCGTGCATACTTACTCCCAAGATGGTCGCCGCTTCACAGCATCCTAATATTGAGCTTCGCGTTTACAGCGAAGTTGTGGAAGTGAACGGCTATGTAGGGAACTTTGATATCAAGATAAAAAAGAAAGCCAGCTCCGTAGACAATAAGAAGTGTATCTCCTGCGGCGTCTGCACCTTGAAGTGTCCGTCAAAGCGCGCCCAGTCCGAGTTTGACGAAAAGATTGCGCCCAGGAAGGCAATCTACACGCCGTTCCCTCAGGCCGTGCCGAATAAACCTGTTATTGACCGCGAAGCCTGCACCTTCTTTCTTACCGGGAAATGCAGAATCTGCGAGAAAGTCTGCCCCACGCAGGCCATAGATTTTAATCAGCAGGATGAAGTCGTAACCGAAAAGTTCGGCGCCGTAGTTCTGGCGACCGGCTTTGATATATTTGATTCAAATGTATACGGAGAGTACGGCTACGGCGAGTACAAAGATGTTGTAACCAGCCTGCAGTTTGAGCGTCTCATAAACTCCTCCGGTCCGACCGAAGGGCATGTCGTCCGCCTTTCGGACAAGAAAGAACCCAAGAACCTTGTCTGGATACAGTGCGTCGGTTCCAGGGACGAATCCAAAGGACGCCCTTACTGCTCGCGTGTCTGCTGTATGTACACCGCGAAACAGGCGATGCTCATGAAAGAACATTATCCGGAAGTGAACTGCTATGTCTTCTACATAGACATCAGGGCCGCCGGAAAAAATTACGAAGAGTTTGTCCAAAAGGCGCAGAATGAATATGGGGTTATTTACCTCCGCGGCAGAGTAAGCAAGATCTACGAGAAGAAAGACAAACTTATTGTCAGAGGCGCCGATACGCTTTCCGGAAGCCAGGTTGAGATAGTGGCCGATATGGTTGTGCTTGCTAATGGCCTGGAGCCAAGGAAAGACGCAAAGAGTCTGGCCCAGTTATTCCATGTATCCTATGACCAGTACGGCTTCTTTACTGAACTTCACCCGAAGCTTGGGCCGGTAGAAACCGCAATCGCAGGAGTTTTTGTTGCCGGCGCCTGCCAGGCCTGTAAAGACATCCCCGATACTGTCGCTCAGGCCGGCGCTGCCGCTTCAAAAGTACTCGGACTTTTCTCAAAAGAGAAAATGGAAGTTGAGCCGTTGATAGCCAAAGTTGACCCGCTGGTCTGCAGCGGCTGTGAGACGTGTTACAATGTCTGTCCTTATAGCGCGATAGAAATGGAAGACAGGGAAGTGTCCAGAGGGAACCTTAAGCATGTGGCTAAGGTGCTTGATAGCGTCTGCAAGGGCTGCGGCGCCTGTGTCGGAGCCTGCTATTCAAAAGCGGTAGATTTAAAGGGGTTTAGTGAAAGGCAGGTGTATGATCAGATAGAGACAGTAACGCAATAATCGTTTATAACGTTCATAAGGTTTATAACGTTTATAACGTAAAGCGCAAGTATGTTTTCGTCAAAACGTTAAGAACGTTATTAACGTTAAAAACGGATGTTCACCAAAATGTTTTCGTTATAAACGTTAAGAACGTTAGTAACGTTAAAAACGAATGTTCAACTACAGGGGCTATGGAAGTTAAAGAGAAGAAGTTAAATATAGTCGGGTTCTTATGTAACTGGTGTTCTTACGCCGGCGCCGACTTGACCGGGCTTGGCAGGAATATTTATCCTGCCGATATCAAGATCATAAGGATACCCTGCACGGGCAGGATGGACCCTATGATGGTCATTGAAGCTTTCCACAAGGGAGCCGACGGAGTGCTGGTCTCAGGCTGTCACCCCGGCGACTGCCACTATTCCGAGGGCAACTACTACTGGAGAAGGCGCTACGCTCATCTGAAGGAGCTCCTTGATTTCTTCGGCATAGATAAGAGAAGGTTTCACGCTTCGTGGGTCTCGGCGTCAGAGGGAAAGAAGTTTGCGGAAGTGGTGAAGAAAGTGGTAACAGAGACGCAGGATTGGAAGGATAGTAATTCCAAATAAAGGTCTTTTACGTTCTTAACGTTCGTAACATTTATAACGTAAAACGCAAGGATGGGGATGGAAAAAGAGATGCAGGAAATAGCTAAGAAGCTTTTAGCGGAGAAAAAAGTTGACTGGGTCATCGGCTACGAGAATTCCTTTGAGCCGGGCGCCTCGCGTCCTGTTTTTATGAACAAGCCCGAGGACGCGGTAAAACTCGTCTTCAATAAATCCTGCGTGAATAATCTCGCGGTTTATCTTCCTAAAATTAAGAAGCAGAAAGCGGCAGTTGTTGCCAAGGGCTGCGATTTAAGAAGCGTCCGTGAGATTATCAAGGAGCACCAGATCCTGCGTGAAAATGTGGTCATCATAGGCGTTGCCTGCGAGGGAGTGGAAAGCTCGAAATGCTCAACCTGCACGGAAAACAAACTTGACGGGGTGGATTTCACTGTCGGAACAGTAAAAGATCTCGGCAGGAAGGAAGACATGTCTGATATAGAGAAATTTGAAGAACTTTCCTCAAAAGAAAAGGAAGCTTTCTGGAACAAGGAATTTGAAAGATGCATCAGGTGCTACGCCTGCAGGAATGTGTGCCCGGTCTGCTACTGCCCGGACTGTTTCGCGAACAGGCTGATGCCGGAATATCTTAACAAAGTTGTGAATACCGCGGAGAATAAAGTCTTCCAGCAGATACGGATGCAGCACGTGTTCGGCAGGTGCACGGATTGCAGGGCCTGTGAAGAGGCCTGCCCCGTGGGCATAAAGCTGTCGCTGCTCACGAAGAAAATGTCCAAGGACGCAAAGAAACTCTTTAATTATGAAAGCGGAAAAGACACAGATTCGAGGCCTCCGCTCTCGACCTTCAAAGTTGATGAAGAAGGTATCGCGGAGATAATGTAAAATGGCAAACAAACTTATCACACAGGAAAACTTAAAAGCCCTCGTCAATGAACTTGCGGCTTCCTATGATGTTTTCGCGCCTAAAAGGGAGAACAAGAACACCGTCTCCTTCGGGAAGCTTCAATCCTTTGAGGAATATGTTTCCGGGGTGCTGCTTACCAACACCACCGCCAAGGACAAGGTTTACCTGCAGTCGGAACAGCTCTTCCAATATGAGTTAAAGAAGGATACGGTGGAGTTTAAAGAAAAAGCGCCCGGGAAAGAAGCGGTGATTTTCGGCGGCAGGCCCTGCGACGCGAGGGGCTTTGACGTAATCGACAAACTCTTCAACTGGTCGGGCTATGAAGACGGGCCTTATACCGGCGGCAGAAAGAATACCACGATAATTACCGTTTCCTGCGAGAAGCCGGAGACAACCTGTTTCTGCACCTCCTTTGCCGGCGGAAGCCCGGCGGACGGAAAAGGTAGCGACATTCTCCTGACCCCTGTTTCGGGAAAGTTCCTTGCGGAACTTCTTACCGAAAGAGGAGAGAAACTCGCGGCAAAATATTCAAAATACTTCTCCGAAGCCGGTGATGCTGAAACCGCGGCGAAGGCGGAATTCGCGAAAGCGGCGGAAGCGAAGATTACAAAAAAACTTGACCTGGCCGCAGTAAAGAAGAACCTTGACGCTTCATTTGATTCGCCTTACTGGGATACCGTCCACCTGCCGTGCGTGAAATGCGGCGCGTGCACCTATGTCTGCCCTACCTGTTATTGCTTCGATATAACCGAGAAAAAGTTTGGTTATTTGAACGGCGAGCGCAACCGCACCTGGGATTCCTGCATGTCTGAGATGTTCACCAAGATGGCCGGCGGGCATAACCCGAGGACCGATACGAAGAGAAGGTTTAGGCAGAGGTTTATGCATAAGTTCAGATATCACGTTGACAATTTCAAAGAAGAACTCTGCACCGGCTGCGGGCGCTGCATCCGCAGGTGCCCGGTGGGGATTGATATAAGGAAGGTTGTGGAAGAAGCGAAGTAGTTGTTGGAGGGTTGGAAGGTTGGATGCGCCGGCGGAGACGGAGGACGGAATAAATAAAACATGAACAACATATACATACCACATAAGGCGAGGATTGCCTCCATTAAGCAGGAGACTGCCGACATTAAGAGCTTTCAGTTTGAGCTTCTTGACCCGGAGGTCAGGAAGAATTTCAAATGGAAGTCCGGCCAGTTCCTTATTCTCTCTGTATTCGGAGTGGGGGAAGCGACCTTTACTTTTGCCAATCCGCAAACAAGAGCTGAGTATGTAGAGTGCAGTATCAAGAAGACCGGTCTTGTTACCGAGGCCATTCACGATCTTGAGGTCGGTGATATTGTGGCCCTCAGGGGCCCTTACGGCAATTGGTTTCCTTTTGAAAAATTTAAAGGCCAGAACCTGCTCTTTGTCGGCGGCGGCATCGGCATAGCAGCAATAAGGTCTCCGATAGAATACAGCCTGGACACCCGCGCTGATTTCAAGGATATCACCATCCTTTACGGCGGAAGAAGTCCGCTTGATATCTGCTACTTTGACAAGTTTGATGAATGGCAGGGAAAGAAAGCGAACCTGGTGCTTACCGCTGACAAGGGTTCCGAAGGTTGGAAGCATAAAGTAGGATTTGTTCCCGCGGTCCTTAAGGAAATGAAACCCTCCAGGGACAACTGTACGGTCATCACCTGCGGTCCGCCGATAATGATCAAATTTGTTCTTAAAGAGTTGACCGATCTTGGTTTTGCTCCTGAACAGATAGTCACCACGCTCGAGATGAAGATGAAGTGCGGGTTGGGCAAATGCGGCCGCTGCAACATCCAGCAGCTCTATGTCTGCAAAGACGGTCCAGTTTTTGATTACGCCGAAATAAAGAAACTCCCTGACGAATTTTAGCAGGGTGCTGAAAAACTCTAATTATATACATTAAGCACCCTGCTATCACCTAATTTGGAAGCAAATTAGGTGATCAAATACTCATATTTTGCCTTTTGATTTTGACTTTGATTTCGTTTCGAATTTAGTGCTTCGAATTTCGAATTTTGCTCCTAAAGGGTATTTTGAGGGAAAAAGGTGTAATCTTATCTTCCTTCGTCTCCGCCAGAGGCGGTTCGGGGGCCACGCTTTTAAGCGTTAACGTTTCTGCCGCTCTCGCCAGGACAAAAAGAGTTCTCCTCGCTGATTTTCACATCTGCAATTCTTCTGTGCTGCTCGGAATGGAAGATACTGACAAAGACCTTGTCCGAAATGTGCTAAATGATTCTATCCCGCTTAACTCCGCAATTTCGCTGCTGCCCGCGCATGCCTCCGGTTTAAAAATTGTTACGCTCTCCGGTTTTGAAGGTGAGAGCGCAGCTTCATTTATCTCAAAGATAGCAGAAGGCTTTGATCACATTATTTTTGTGGCAAGGGAGCTGAACGGACCGATTAGCGAAGTACTGCGGAAGTCAAACGGGATCTTCCTTGTAGCGGCTCCGGAACTTCCTTCCCTTAAAAAGGTGCCTTTGGTTTTTAAAAAGCTCTATTCTCTCCACTTAGAAGAGGAAAGGATAAAGCTGATCCTGAATAAACACAGCGGTTCCTCGCAGGAGCTTTTCAACGTTGAAGCTGTGTGCGGAAGAGCGCCTGACTTTTTGGTAGCCCGCGACGACAGCCAGGCACTGCTTTCGGTCAACTCAGGCAGGCTTCTTGCCGGCAGAGGAGATAACAGGATATCTGCGGGAGTCAGTTTTCTAACAGAGCATATCCTTTCGCTTTTACCGGCGCCGGTTCCCCTGAGAACTGAAACCCGGGGAAAAGGAAAAATTCAAATCCTGGAAGTTAAATCTAACATCCACGCAAAACTAATACCTTTTCTTAGGGAAAAGCACGCAGAGCCCGGAGCTCTAAACGGTTCAGATTCCGGGGAGCTGAATGCGCGGGTCAGGGAAGCTGTTGAGGAACTCTTTGCTTCAGAGGCGCCCTCCATTTTAGATAAAGAGCAACGCGCTGTTCTGGTGAACGAGATTATCCAGGAAGCTTTAGGCCTTGGTCCGCTGGAAGACCTGTTAAACGATCCGGAAATATCCGAGATAATGGTGAACTCTAAAGACAGCATTTTTGTTGAAAGGAGAGGCCGTCTTGAAGATTCCGGCAGATCCTTCCGTTCTGACAGCCAGCTCCTGCTCTGCATTGAAAGGATTGTTGCTCCGGTAGGCAGAAGGATTGACGAGAGTTCTCCCATGGTGGATGCCCGCCTGCCGGACGGTTCAAGAGTAAATGCGATAATTCCGCCGCTTGCGCTAAAAGGTCCGTGTCTTACCATAAGAAAATTTTCAAAACGGAAACTTAAAATAGAAGACCTGATAAACTCAGGTTCTGTTACTGAAGAGGCGGCCGCCTGTCTTTTGAAAGCGGTAAGGGCAAGGAAGAACATAGTCGTAAGCGGCGGAACAGGTTCCGGAAAAACGACGCTCCTGAATGTCATTTCTTCCTTTATTCCAAGTGATGAGAGGATTGTAACGATAGAAGATTCCGCCGAACTCTCGCTTTCACAGGGACATGTGGTGACTCTTGAAGCAAGGCCTGCCAATATTGAGGGCAAAGGTGCGGTAACCATAAGAGACCTTGTGAGGAACGCCCTCAGGATGCGCCCCGACAGGATAATCGTCGGCGAGTGCCGCGGCGGCGAGGCCTTTGACATGCTCCAGGCGATGAATACCGGGCACGCCGGAAGCCTTACAACCCTTCACAGCAACTCCCCGAGGGATACCTTAAGCAGGATTGAGACTATGGTGCTGATGGCCGGCATGGAACTGCCGCTTAGAGCCATCCGGGACCAGGCCGCCTCCGCCGTTGACATTATCGTGCACCAGGAAAGGTCCAAGGATGGAAGGAGAAGGATAACCCATATTACGGAAGTCTCCGGAATGGAGGGCGATATAATTCTGACCCAGGATATTTTCTCGGAGCGGGAGGGGCGCCTTCGCGAGACTGGTATAGGGTCTGAATTGCTTCCCGCGCGCTGAGCTTAAAGTTTGTCAGGGATGTTTTTGTTTGTGATGGACTTGCAAAAAAATGATTGTTATAATGTAGCCATAGAGGGAAACTCTTTATAGCGTTTGTGCCGACAAAACGCGGCTCGAAAAATCCATCCTTACACTAGAGAAATCCCGGACTTCAGGCCGGGGAGGCTCATGGAGGCCACATGAAACGCATCCTTACTCTCGTCGCAATATTTCTGGCCCTGAGTATTCCCGCCCGCGCCGCAGATGAATCCGGAAAAGCTGTAATAAGTTTCCTCAAAGGTTCAGCAAAAGTCATAAGGAAAGGCGAAACTTCGCAGACAGCGGCAACGCTTTCCATGCGGCTTGTGGAAGGCGACAGGATTGAGACCTCTGCGGAAACAAAGGTAGAGCTTAAGCTTGAGGATGGCAGCACCGTCAGAATCTCGGAAAACACGGCGCTGGTGTTCGAAGAGCTGTCAGGCGATAGTAATTCCGGGAAAGTGAAGTCCTCAATGAAAGTTGTTTTTGGACGGATTTGGATGCAGGTAAAGAAAAGCCTGGGACAGGAGAGCCGCCTTATCACCCCTAAAGTGACGGCCGCCGTGAAAGGGACTGCTTATAGGGCGGATGTGTCTTTAAACGGCGATACCAAGGTCAATGTTTATGACGGCACGGTTGCCATAAGTAAGGGGGGGGCTGATCCCGTGCTTCTTTCAAAGCTTGAAATGCTCACCTCAAAAGACCTGATTAAGAATGTTTTCGACGAGCAGGCCGACGAGAAAGAAGACTGGGTGAAATGGAATAAATCCAGGGATAAGCTAAGGGTAATGATTGTTGCGAAAGAGATGAAAAACAAGGAGCTCTCTTCTGTCCCTGTCTCGGAAAGCACCCTCATAGAGCTTTTCTCAAACAACTATCTGTTCTCGGTTGTTGATGAAGCTCAAATATCAAATATCAGGCGGTCTGAAAAACTTAAAGCCGTACTCAAAGGGGACGCTGCTTCGGCTGCCTCCGCCGGGCTTGAATTTGGCGCTGACATTGCAATCGTGATTGACACGAGTACCGGCATCTTCAGCGACAAAGAGCTGCTTGCGGGTATGGTCTCGGCAAGCACAAATATTTCCGGAAAGGTATACCGTACAGATGACGCGATAGTCATTTCCGCAGGGAATCAACCTTCTCGCAAAGTTGATCTAACCGAGGATGCGGCCGCGGCCGGCGCCATTAAAGACGCCGCAACGAAAATAGGTCAGAAATTCATCGCTGACATTATCAAAAAGTGGAAGGAAGAAGCAAGGAAAGGCGGAATCTTCACTGTTACGTGTTCCAATATTCCTGATTATGCCTCGGCAAAAGAGCTGGAGAAGGCGCTTGCCGGTATAAGCGGGGCCGGAAATGTCACGCAATATTATTTTACCGGCGGAAGAGCGCTCTATACGGTGCAGTTCTCCGGGGATTCCGGCAGTCTTGCCGGAGAAGCTGGAAATCTGAAGTCCGGAGGAAAGAGCGTGGCTGTTGTCGGTGTTACAGCATATCGGATAGAGCTGGAAGCAGCAAAGTAGCAGGCGGGGTATTTATTCGCCGCGTTTCAAACCGGAGGATTTGATGAAAATAGGTATATTTACCGTGCTTTTTGCTAAGAAACCTTTTGAAGAAATGTTGGATTATGTTGTTGAAAGCGGAGTTGAAGCGGTCGAGATAGGAACAGGAAACTGGCCGGGCGATGCGCACTGCAAAATGGACGAACTGCTGGAAGATAAGGAGAAGTTGAAAAGCTTTAGAGCTGCGGTAGAAGACCGCGGACTTACAATCAGCGCGCTTTCCTGTCACGGAAATCCCCTGCATCCCGATAAGAAATTTGCCGCGGCCAATCACGCGGTCCAAAGGAAGACCCTTTTGCTCGCGGAGAGACTTGGTGTTGACACTGTGGTCACTTTTTCCGGCTGTCCGGGCGATTCTGAGCGTTCAAAGTATCCGAACTGGGTAACCTGTCCGTGGCCGGAAGACTTCCTTGCAATCCTTGACTGGCAGTGGAATAAAGTTGTGATCCCTTACTGGAAAAAGGAAAGTGATTTCGCTAAAGCGCACGGAATTAAAAAAATAGCCCTGGAAATGCACCCGGGTTTCGTAGTTTACAACCCGGAAACACTGCTTAAACTTCGCGCCGCGTCGGGTTCGGTCATAGGAGCTAATTTTGACCCGAGCCACCTGTTCTGGCAGGGGATAGACCCGGTAGCTGCTATCAAGAAGTTGCATAAAGCGATATATCATTTCCACGCGAAAGATACGAAAATAGACAAGTATAATACCGCCGTTAACGGTGTTCTTGACACCAAAAACTACGGAAACATACCCTCGCGCTCCTGGGTTTTCAGGACTGTCGGTTATGGCAACGGGCAGCAGGTCTGGCGTGATATGATCAGTGCGTTGCGCGAAACCGGGTATAACGGAGCTCTCTCAATAGAGCACGAGGATGGTTTGCTGTCCATCGACGAGGGTTTTAAGAAGGCGGTAGCGTTCCTGAAAGAGTCTGTCATTAAAGAACCGCCCAGCGAAATGTGGTGGGCCTGATCCACAGATGAAATATGACATTAAAGAAGAGTTTAAAAATATAGACAAAGCGCTGGTCCTTTACAGCATAGGACTTGCGGTTATTTTCATGCTCGCCGTCTTCGGAATAATGCTGATATTGAACTCGGAGAGCGCTCCTGAAGTCAAGTACCGCAGGCCGGTGTATGATCCGGTTTCCGTGGAAGCTTTTGAAGAGACCGCGCTCGCCAGGGGTTACACAAAAGAAATCGAACCGTATGCCAATATGGTAAAGGCAAACCTGCTTACCGACAAATTGCTGGTGATTAATTATAAGATAAGGCAAAAGAACGAAAGTCTTTGGACCATAAAGAATAAGTTCAGAATAAACCTGAACACAATAATCGGAGCGAATCCCTACCTTAAGACCTATGAGGCGAGGCCAGGCCAGGAACTTATTATCATAAACAGGATAGGAGTGCTTCACAGGATAAGGAAAGACGAGACCCTGGAGCAGATTTGCGAACTCTATGGGAAGAAGAAGGAAGAGGTCCTGATTGAGAATGAACTGTATCAATCTATGTCGGAGGATTCCTTCCTGTTTATTCCGCGCGCTGAGCCTGTTGATCTAACTCCGGAGATGAAGGAACAGTTTGCCTTGAGAAAAATCTTCGGCTTCCCGTTCAAGGATAAATGGCACCGTCGTTCTTCGGGTTTTGGCTACCGCTCAGACCCCTTTACCGGAGAAAAATCCTTTCACTCAGGTTTTGATTTACGGGCCGATTACGGGGATAAAATATGCAGCGTGGCTGACGGGGTGGTAATATTTTCCGGAGAGGATGGCGCGTTCGGCAACGCGGTGAAGATAAAACATACCGGCGGTTATGTGACGCTCTACGGTCACTGCGAAAAACTGCTCGTAAATGAAGGAAAGAAGGTAAAGAGAGGCGATGTTATTGCCCTTGTGGGCAGCACCGGCAGATCAACCGGGCCGCATCTTCATTTTACCGTCTGGAAGAAAGGAGCACTGGTCAATCCAAAACCCTACCTGCTTCAATAGAAGATGAATTTCGTTCCGTCCGTGTCAAATACATTGTCCGGATTCTCCGCGCTCCGCAGTATCCTGTTCTTAAGCTCGCTCTCAAATAACTTTTTGCCGTTAATTCCCTGTTGCTCCGAGGGTCCGGAGCCGATTATGACTCCCGCGCTGTTAAGCACCACGTATTTTTCAGAACCGCCGCTTCTTACCAGTATCTTTCCGATGAATGCCGCGTCGCGCTCTGCTGCTCCCTGAGTTGCAGGGATGGTAGTAAGTTTCCCTGCAGGCAGTGTTAGTGAAATAAAGGCGTAAAGCAGTGAGCTCGCGAGCGCGAGAAAACCGAGGATTCTCGCCAGGGAGTATTGTTCAAGTTTTGATGACGAAGCATAAAACATCATTTTGCAGCCAGGAACGCCAGGTATGTCATAACTCTCCCCTGCCTTGGCCACTGAAGGTCTCACAAAAAAAGTGCCGACTGCCTCGGCTTCCGTGTCCGCAATTATTCTTTTCCCGGAATTTACGACTGTTGCCCTGGAAACCAGTCCTGATCTTTTACCCGCATCAAGCAGGGAATTAATCTCAAGATCGTCGCCCTGTTTTGCCGGCAAAGAGAGCGCCGCGGCAAGCAGAGGGCCTGTCCTGCTTTCGCTGCTCTTTGAAGGATTGTCAGCTGGCAGCAGGAGTGAGAGTGCCATAAGAGAGGCAGAAAAAGCGGCAAGCAGTGTTAAGAAAAGTGTCCTTCCTTTCATTTAACCCCCTGTTTTGTTGAAAAGAAAAGCCGAATTGTGTTATAATTTAAAAGATAAAGGCAAACAAGTCAAGTATTATTCTATGGAGACATTATGGCCTATGTAATTCTTGATCTGCTCCGTGCTATGGCCGCTAAAAGGTCGTCTGATTTGCACATAAAAGTGGGAAGACCTCCCTTGTACAGGGTTGACGGCAAGCTCTTGTCGGAAAACGGGACTGAGTTTACGGAGGAAGATGTTGAAGAGATAGCTTTCACGCTGATGACCCAGAGGCAGCGCGAGAGATTTGCCTCAAGCAACGAGATAGATCTGGCTTTTTACCCGGGCGGCGATGTAAGGTACAGAATAAACATTTTCAGGCAGAAAGGGACGTTAGAGCTTGTAATAAGAATGATCCCGAAGACCATCCCTCATCTTGAAGACCTCAACCTCCCGCAGGTAATAAAAAAGATAGCCAACGAAGCCAGGGGACTAGTTCTTCTGACAGGTACGGTTGGCAGCGGAAAATCAACGACCATCGCTTCGCTGATACAGTATATGAACCAGAACTTCCAGTACCACATTGTTACCATTGAAGACCCGATAGAATTCCTGCATACGGACAGTAAAAGCAGTATCTCCCAGCGCGAGCTGGGTATAGATACGGATGCGTACTCTGTAGCGCTTAAATACGTGCTCAGGCAGGATCCGGATGTTATCTTTATCGGAGAAATGCGCGATTATGAAACCGTCGCCACTGCTATCTCCGCAGCTGAGACCGGGCATCTTGTCCTTTCGACGCTGCATACAATAGACGCGATACAGACTATGGACAGGCTTGTTGATTTTTTCCCGTCCGGACAGCAGCAGCAGGTGCGAAGCCAGCTTTGTTCCATAATCACTGCGATAGTCTCCATGCGGCTCATTACAAAGGCCGATGGTGTGGGGCGTGTTCCAGCGGTAGAAGTGCTGGTTGGCACGCCGACAGTCAGAAATCTTATCAGGGAAAATAAGATGTCGCACTTAAAGACGGTGATAGAACAGGGCACTTCACAGTACGGCATGCAGACTTTCGACCAGAGCCTTGCAGATCTTTACCGGAAAGGCTTGATATCGCTTGAAGAAGCTATAGCGGAGGCCACGAGCCCCAGCGACCTCAAACTGAGTTTGAGCGGCATAGTTTCCTCTTCAGCTTCGGCAAGAGAGCGTATGAAATGAACTCGTCCCGCCGCGCGCGCGGCAGGGAGGCCGTAATACATGACTGAAAAGGAAAAGAAAGTACTGCTTAAAATAGCGCGTGAAACCGTGAAGGCAAGCCTCTGCGGAGAAAAGTTTGTTCCTGTTAAACCGGAAAGCGACTTTCTCCTTTCCAAAAGAGGGGCCTTTGTCACGCTGCACGGCAAGAACGGAGTGCTGCGCGGTTGTATAGGCATGATGCAGTCGAATCAGCCGCTCTATCAAACTATAAGCGCGATGGCGTCGGAAGCGGCTTTCAAAGACAGAAGATTTGAGGGTATTACCGCAGGAGAACTTGAGAACATCAACTTTGAGATCTCAGTCCTTACGCCTTTCAAGAAGATAAAGGATCCGAAAGAAATAGAGCTCGGGCGGCATGGGGTGATGGTCCGGCAGGGCGGAAGTTCAGGAGTTTTTCTTCCCCAGGTAGCCGTGGAAACAGGGTGGGGTCTGGAAGAGTTTCTTGAGCATCTGTGCGAAGGCAAGGCAGGCCTTCCTCCGGATTGTTGGAAGACCGGCAAGGCTGAAATATATACCTTTGAAGCCGAAATCATAAGGGAGTAAAAATGAAAAACTGGTTCAAGCGGTATAATGAAAAGTTTGGCTACACGGAACTCGTAAATAAAAAGAATTCCCCGCTGAAATATATCAGGTTCGGGATTCTTCGACTTAAGAAAGGAGCTTCCTGGAAAGGAAAGCTGAAGGCGGAAGAAGGGCTGATCACGGTGCTCTCCGGCAAGGTTGAGATAACCTCCGGAGGCAAGTCCTATAAACTTGGCGGCAGAAAGGATGTTTTCAGCGGCAAACCGGAATCGCTTTACCTCGGGAAAGGAGCTTCCTTTGCCGTCAAAGGGCTTGCGCTCTGCGAAGCAGCAATCAGCGCCGTTCCTGCGAGAACCGGACATGCGGCCGCGGCAATTAAGGCAGGCAAGGTCGGCTCACGAGTCGCCGGAAAGGCGCTTTACACCAGGGACATTTACGACATACTGAATAATAACGATATAAAAACGGACAGGATGATCGCCGGAGAAACCTATCACCGGCAGGGTATGTGGTCCTGTATTCCTCCGCACAAGCACGATGTGGCTCGCATGCCGAAAGAATCAAAACTTGAAGAACTCTACTTCTTTAAAATGCAGCCGAAGGACGGGTTTGGGTTCCAGCGTCTTTATACGGAAGGCGAAAAATTCGACCACACCTGGACCTTGAAAGACAACACGCTGCTCTGTATGCCGCTTGGGTATCACGCGCTTGCTGTCTGTCCGGGTTATAAAATGTATTATCTCTGGATACTTGCAGGCAAGGAAAAAGATTTTAAACAGTATGTTGATCCGCGTTACGAGTGGCTGAACAAGTAGCAGAAGGTTTTCGGGCTAAGTGAAAAAATATTTTCTATGAAACATGGTTCTTTTGCTGCTTGGCGGTTTGCTTGCTTGACTGCGGGAAGAACATCAGGGGATATAATCAAAAATGGTAAACGAGAGGAAGAAAGAAAATAAGCCGCTCACGGCCAGTCTTATTATCGCCGGCAGCGTGCTCTTTTTTGTTTTGCTGCTCTCTTTTTTTAATTTCTTCCAATACTTTGAGCTGAAGGGTTATGATTTTCTCTTCGGGTTCAAATCAGCTTTCAACCGGCCTTCTGAGAACATTGTCATCTCGGCAATCGATGACTGGTCAATCGGCAATGACGAGGTGGCGGAACTGAAGGTCTGGCCTTTCCCCAGGCATGTTTACGCGACCGCAATAGATAATCTGAAAAAGGCCGGAGCGAAGGCTATCTGCCTGGATATAGAATTTTCCAGTGACTCTCCGAGCCCGGCCAACGACAGAATCTTCAGTGCTGCCGTAAAGAATGCCGGGAACTGCATCGGAGTCTACAGCCTTCAGGATGAACTGATAAATATCAGCAACAGGTCTATGAATGTCAAGAGGCCGATTTATCCGATGAGTTCTCTGCAGTCAGGTCTTGCGGGTGTGGGCTATACCGGCTACAAGCAGGATCAGGACAAGTACATTCGGTCAGGCGAGATCTTTGAGAATATAAACGGCAATTATTATTACTGTTTTGGTTTGAAGATAAGTTCTTTTGCCAGGGGTTTGTCCGAAGATGCGGCGCTAAAAGCGCTGCAGGCGCATTCAGTAATGCTCAAGGGACCTGAGAGCGGGGAGAGCGATTCTCTGCTTATCAATTTTTGCGGCCCGGCGAAGACCTATAAGACCATTCCTTTCGTGGACCTGCTCAAGGGAAAGAACCTGGAGAACTACAAGGGAAAGATTGTCCTGCTCGGTTCAACCTCCTCTGTACTGCACGACGAGTTTCCGACGCCTTGCGGAGTGCTTCCCGGGGTAGAAATACACGCGAGCCTGTTGGACACTCTCCAGAAGGATAATTATCTCAGGAAGGCTCCCTTTGCGCTCACGGCATTCTTCCTCTTCGTTTTAATAGGCATCACCACACTTGCCGCCTATAAGCTCAATCCGATAAGGAGCATCTTTGTTGTTCTGCTGCTCGCAATTATTTATGTTTTGGCTGTTTCTGTCCTCTTCATAACTTTTAATTACTATACGGAGTTTACCCTGCCGTTGTGGGCGTTAGTCTTTGCATATATAGGAAATGTCGCCTATAAAGCGGTAACCGAAGGGCGCAAGAAAGATATGATAAAGAAGACCTTCCAGCGGTATGTCAGCCGGGACGTTGTCGAAGAGATACTGAAAAACCCTGAGGGGCTGGCTCTTGGCGGCCGGCGCCAGCATATGACTATCCTGTTCTCCGATATCAGGAACTTTACTCCGCTGTCAGAGAACCTGCAAGCGGAAGAAGTTGTGGAGTTGCTGAATATGTATTTCTCGGAAATGACCGGGATAATATTCAAATACCGGGGGACCCTGGATAAATATATCGGTGACGCAATTATGGCTCTCTTCGGCGCCCCCAAAGAACTGCCGAACAGCGAAGAACTTGCGGTTAGGACGGCGATAGAGATGCAGGAAAAGATGAAGGAGTTTCGGGCAACGCTGAAGATTCAGGGAAAAAATGAGATAGCTATCGGCATCGGGCTTAACGCCGGCGAAGTTATTGTCGGTAACATCGGTTCCGGCCAGCAGATGAACTATACCGTTATAGGCGATGTGGCCAACACTGCCTCCAGACTTGAGTCTTTGACCAAGGAATACAAACGTGATATTATCATCAGCCAGTCGGTGTATGACAAAGTTAAGGACATAATCGTGGCAGAAGATCTGGGCGAGGCCAGCTTAAAAGGAAAACAGTCTAAAGTTAAGATCTATGCTGTCCTGGGATTAAAACGAAAATGAAAAGGTGCGTGTTTCTTCTGGTATTTATTTTCGCGTTTGGAGCCGTGGCAGATACCGCCGCGCTCAGGTACTATGAAAGCGCGGTTGCCCATTACAAGAACAGCGAGACTGACGGGGCGAAAGCAGACCTGCTGAAGAGCTTGGAGTATGATAATTCAAATCAAGACGCAGCGAAACTTCTCGTGGAGCTGGAAGAAGAACGGTTCTCTGGGCGCGAAGGCGAATACAATGAAACGGCGCGAGAGTTTTACGAGAAAGGGCTTGTTGCCTACAGGAAAGGAGATGTCGCGGCGGCGGGAACGGAATGGCGGAAGGCTCTTAAAGTCGCGCCCGCTAACCCGCAGATAAAGAAGTTTCTGTTGCGGGTAGAGCCGGAAAATGCGGCGCTTAAAGAGCCTGCCCTTTCAAAGAAAGAAAAGACAAAACAAAAAGTTCAGGCCGAGTCGGCAAAGCAGGAAAAGAGAGAGTTGCGGAAAGAGAGTCGCATCAGCCCGGAGAGAAAGAAGTCTGACGAGTTTTATTATGAGGGCCTGAGGCTTTATAAGCAGGGCAAACTTGATGACGCGGTTTCCTGCTGGGAACAGTCGCTTAAAATAGATCCTGACAACCAGAAAACTGGCAAAGCTCTGGAAAAGATCGGGAAAAAAGGGGAATAATTATGAATCTTGTGGTACTGGGAGCCCAATGGGGCGATGAAGGAAAAGGTAAAATTATAGATTTTATGTCAAGCGTGGCGGATGTTGTAGTCCGTTACCAGGGAGGAAACAACGCCGGGCATACTGTTGTCCTCGGCGATAAAAAATATGTCCTGCACCTGATACCTTCCGGAATACTTCACGAGGGCCGCTCCTGCGTAATAGGCAACGGGGTAGTGATAGACCCGGGTTACCTGCTGGAAGAGATGGCTTATCTGGCAAAGAACGGCATTGGTCTTGACGGCAATCTGCATATAAGCGAGAATGCTCATGTTATCATGCCGTATCATAAGCTGCTGGACCGCCTGGCAGAAGAAAAGAGCAGCAAAAAAGGCAAAATAGGTACGACCAGCAGAGGCATAGGCCCCTGTTACACCGACAAGGCCGCAAGACTCGGCGTCAAGATGGCTGACCTGCTAGATAAAGCAACGCTGACTGAGAAAGTGAAGGCGAGCCTTGAGGTGAAGAATTATCTTATAACGAAGTATTACGGGGCGAAAGGGTTTGAGGCCGGGCAGGTGGTGAAGGAATATCTTGCTTACGGCGCCAAATTGAAAAAATACATAGGCAACACATATGTTCTGCTGCAGCGCGCTGCTGCAAAGAATAAGAAAATTCTTTTCGAGGGCGCGCAGGGAACGATGCTTGACGTTGATTTCGGAACGTATCCTTATGTCACTTCTTCAAACCCTACTGCGGGCGGCGCCTGTACGGGCGCGGGTTTTTCACCGTCGCTCATAGATAAGGTTATTGGCGTCACTAAAGCCTATACGACCAGGGTTGGCGAAGGACCCTTTACGACTGAAATGCCGGTGGAACTGAACGAGGATTTTCGCGGACGCGGCAACGAATTTGGAGCCACCACCGGGCGGCCGAGAAGATGCGGCTGGCTTGATATGGTAGTCCTGAAACACGCGCACGCGGTGAACGGTTTTCATTCGCTCGCGGTCACAAAACTTGACGTGCTCTCCGGCTTAAACGAGTTGATGGTCTGCGAAGCCTACCGGTACCGCGGGAAGAAGCTCTATGATTTTCCGGCAAACATCGGAGTACTGAGAGAGTGTACGCCCGTTTATCGCGCCGTTAAGGGCTGGAAAGAAAATATCTGCGACGTAAAAACCTACGTAAAACTTCCGGGCAACACTAAAAGGTACATTGATATGATTACCGGGATGTCCGGTGTTCCCGTCTCCATGTTCTCGGTAGGGCCTGACAGGGATCAGACCGTCATTACAGATAAAGGTTTATGGAAATGAAAATTAAAATACTACTGTTGTTGCTTGTTCCTGTACTGCTTTTCCCGGATCATTTGAAAGTTATGAAGGTTATTATTGACGCCGGGCACGGCGGCTATGATGGCGGAGCCGTGAGCGATTATGGGATCAGAGAAAAGGATGTTACACTTGAGATGGCGCTACTGCTTAAGAAGCATATTGAGGGCGCTACGGAACCGCCCATTACGGCGATACTTACGCGTTCCGAAGACAAGTTCGTGCCTCTCATAGAGAGGGTGGGACTGGCCAACAAATCAGAAGGGGATCTTTTCATCAGTCTTCATATGAACGCGAGCCCGACTAAGCGTGACAGCGGCTTTGAGGTGTACTTTTACGACTCCACAGGAGACGCCGAAACTGCGGCCGTGGCTAAACGCGAGAATGAACAGGACGGGAGCGTAGAAAACAAAGACAGAAACAATCCGCTCTTTATTCTATGGGACCTGGCTCAGAACGAATTCTCAAAGGAGAGCTCGGGTGCCTCGGATATCATACAGTCCGCGCTTGACGGAGCGCTGAACAGGAACGCTGATACAACTCTTAAACTGCGGGACCGCGGCGTAAAGCAGGCGAACTTTTTGGTGCTTAACGGAATGAAGATGCCCTCTGTTCTTCTTGAGATGGGCTTTCTGACAAATAAGAACGACGAAGAGAAGTTTAAAAAACAGGAATTTAAGGAAAGATACGCAGCCACTATTGCAGACGCGGTAAGAGAGATAAGGCAGAAATTTGACAAGAAAAGCGCGGCGGGTAGATGAAACCCGGCCGTAAAATATTGGTGGCGGCTGTAGCCGCGCTGCTCCTGGTTTCCCTGTTTTATTTTCCTCTCAGGCGGAAGTTTTCCCTTCACGAAGGGGCTCTTATCAACAGCGGGCAGTCCAAGAGAAACGCGGTAATCTTTTTCGTGAATCAGGACGGCAAAATTGTCGGCCGTGATACCGAAATAGTCAGCGGAGCAACCGTGCTTGACGATATAAAATCGCTTATAACGCAAGAGAGCTTAGCCCGGGCCGGAGGTCTTTTGAACGCCATTCCGGTCGGGACGGCTGTAAGGAATGTATTCATAGACGAGAATAAGTGCGTCTATATTGACTTTGAGAGGTCTATTATTGACAGGCATGTCGGCGGGACGGAGGGCGAGTCCCTTACGCTTGAAGCGCTGAAAAGAACAATGGCCGAAAACTTTCCGGAATTGGACTCTATGAAACTGCTTGTTGAAGGGAAAGAACTTGCTTCTCTTGCCGGGCATATCTCAACGCGCCTAAAACTGAAGGTAAAATGAACGACAAAAGAGCAATAGGGATATTTGATTCCGGCCTCGGCGGGCTGACGGTTATGAAAGAAATAAGAAAAGCGCTGCCGGGCGAGAATATTTACTATCTCGGAGACACAAAACATGTTCCGTACGGGTCAAAATCAGCCGCTACCGTCACCAGACTTTCCTCGAGCAATATAGAATATCTGCTCAAGCAGAATGTTAAGCTCATAGTTGTTGCCTGCAATACCTCCTCGGCTCTAAGCCTTGCGGATCTTAAAAAAATATTCCGTGTCCCGATGGTCGGAGTAGTGGAGCCGGGCGCCGCAGGCGCTGTAAAGGCGAGCGTTTCCGGAAGAATTGGGGTAATAGGAACCACCGGGACCGTTGGCAGCGGCGCTTATCGGAAGGCGGTAAAAAAGCTGCTTCCCGGAGCGCGTGTTTACAGCAAGGCTTGCCCGCTCTTTGTTCCTCTTGTTGAAGAAGGCTGGTGGGACAAGAAAATAACAGGAGAGATCTGCGCAGAATACCTCTCGGAACTAAGAAAACACAGGGTGGACACTCTTGTACTTGGCTGCACTCATTATCCGTTCCTTAAAAAAGCGATTGGGAATGTGATGAAAGGTGCAACGCTGATAGATTCGGCTTACGAGACGGCTCACGCCGTGCGCGCATTGCTTGCGCAAAAGGGGATCTTAAACACTTCCGGCAGGAAGCCCGCCTACAGATTCTATGTGACGGACGCTCCGGAAAAATTCAAGAAATTGGGTTCGAGTTTTCTAAGGTATGGGATTGAAAAGGTAAAGCTGCTGAATATTGATTGAGTAAAGGCGGAGGGCGCTTGAGAGCAGACGGAAGAAAAGCCGGGATAATCAGACCGGTAAAAATAGTGAAGGATTATTTGCGCTATCCCGAAGGTTCAGTGTTGATCTCCTGCGGGAATACTAAGGTTATCTGCGCGGCGAGTGTTCTTGAAGAAGTGCCAAAATTTCTAAGGAACGAAGAGCGCGGCTGGGTAACCGCCGAATACGGCATGCTTCCGGGGTCGACTCATGAGCGTATGGACAGGGAAATCTCAAAAGGCAGGGCTTCAGGCAGAACGCTTGAAATTCAACGGCTGATCGGGAGGAGTTTGCGGGCTGTAGTTGATATGAAGAAGCTCGGTAAAAGAACCATTCAGTTAGACTGTGATGTTATCCAGGCAGACGGCGGAACCAGGACGGCCTCCATTACCGGAGCGTATGTTGCCCTGGCGCTTGCCGTGGGGCGGCTTATGAAGAAGGGAGCGCTTAAGGAAAACCCTCTTAGGGATACGGTTGCCGGCATAAGCGCGGGAATCGTGAGCGGAAAAAAACTTCTGGATCTTTGCTACTCCGAAGATTCAACTGCTGATGTGGATATGAACATTATTATGACAGGCTCTGGAAGATACATAGAAGTACAGGGTACCGCAGAACGCGAGCCGTATACAAAAGAAGATCTTGATGCTCTCTTGAAACTTGGCGCCTCCGGTGTCAGGGAGCTTACTACTCTGCAGAAAAAGGTCCTGAAATCTTGGAAATAGTTCTAGCAACTGGAAATAAGGACAAAGTTCGTGAGATGAGAGCCGCGTTTAAAGGTTTGAAGGTTTCCCTTCTTGATTTCTCAGATTACAAAAATTTTCCCAAGCCGAGAGAGAGCGGCAGAACGCTTGAAGCTAACGCGCTTATAAAGGCCAGAGCAGTGCTCAAAAGAACAGGGCTTGCTTCGCTTGCTGATGATACCGGGCTTGAAGTCCTGTCCTTGGGCGGAAGGCCGGGTGTCTACTCCTCAAGATTTGCGGGCTATGGCGCTTCCTACGATGATAACTGCAGAAAGCTCCTCCGCGAAATGAAAAATATTTCCCGCAGGGGTGCTTCTTTTCGCACTGTAGTAGCTTTTTGTCTTCCTGACGGCAGGGAGTTTACGGTCTCCGGAAGAATAAGAGGTGTCATAACGCGCGAAAGAAGGGGGCTGAAAGGTTTTGGCTATGACCCTGTCTTTAAACCTTCCGGCTATGGCAAGTCCTTTGCGGAAATGAGCCTCGCGCAGAAGAACGGGATAAGTCATAGGGGAATTGCGCTATTAAAGGCCCGGAAATTAATAAACGCGTTAATTAAAAAAGAAATCTGAAATGTTCATAACGTTCTTAACGTTACTAACGTTTATAACGTAAACATAAGCCTTTGGATTGAGCTCATTATCGTTAATAACGTTCTTAACGCTACTAACGTCTATAACGTAAACATAAAACCTCTATGCGTTTTACGTTACAAACGTTATGAACGTTATAAACGTTATAAACTTTTTTGAGTATTTATGTCCCCGAGATTTCTTTTATTGTAACCCCCCTCGTATTTTGTTAAACTCTATCTACCCAATAAGTAATTAGTAATCAGCAATCAGTAATCGCATTTAGTTCGGGGCGTAGCTCAGGTGGCTAGAGCACTTGCTTTGGGAGCAAGGGGTCGCACGTTCAAGTCGTGTCGCCCCGACCAATAAAAGCGGACGCGCGGATGCTCAGAGGCGCGGACGCTCAGCAGGGAAGAAGACAGAGGACAGTGGTCTGTGGCCAGCAGGAAGTTGCGCGTCTGAGCCTCCGACCAGCTGACCATCTGAACATCTTGTTTTGCAGAAGGAGGCCACATGCCAAAGGAAATAATCTCAACACCAAACGCTCCTAAAGCCATAGGGCCCTACTCACAGGCTGTAAAGACAGGAACCCTTGTATTCGTCTCCGGGCAAATTCCGATTGACCCGGTCAGCGGCAGCACGCTCCGCACCGGTGTTGAATCTCAGACGAAAAGATCGCTTGATAACCTGAAGGCAGTTCTAGAGGCTTCCGGTTCAAGCCTTGAAAAGGTTGTAAAGACTACAGTCTTTCTGAAGAGTATGGACGACTTCAAGTTTATGAACGCAGTTTACGAGAAATACTTCCCAGGTAATTATCCGGCCAGGTCGACGGTTCAGGTAGCAGGGCTGCCGAAGGATGTGGATGTTGAGATAGAGGCGATAGCTACAACTGACTAATGGTTTATATGCCGCACTTCGTGCGTCATGTTCTGTAAGGTAGGATATTTAAATGCCAGACTCCGTCTGGCATAGCAGAATAACGTTTGTAACGTAAAACGCATAGAGGTTTTATGTTTTCGTTATAAACGTTAAAAACGATAGTAACGTTAAGAACGTTAAGAACCTAATTGTTTTATTTAGATGCTTGGACTTTTGAATAAGATTTAAACGAGTTGCTGGTCAAAGAGAGGGAAAAAGAAAGGGCGCTCTATTGAGCGCCCTGTTTTTTCGTTACAAACGTTTTAACGTTAAGAACGTTATGAACCGCCTTTATTTTACTTTTCCCGCTTTTAAACACTTCGCGCAAACTTTCTTGCCTTTTACCGAACGGAGATTGGGAAGCGCGCTTCTCCTGCTCGCGTTCTTAGCGTGAGAAACAGTATTTAAGAATATTACTTTTTTCCCGCAGATTTCGCATGCCTTTGACATTATTTCCTCCAAAAACCTAATCTTTTGATTTTGCTGACAGAATGTGGTAGATTATAGGTGTTCCTTCCTCGATTGTCAACAAAAAATATGGAAAGCAAAGACCTGCGCTATATAAAAGGAATCGGGCCCGTAAGGGCATCCTCGTTAAAGCGGATCGGTGTAAACACGCCCGAACAACTCCTGACTTTCTATCCGAAATGGCATGTGCATAAAGCAGGAATAACGCCGATAGCCCTTGCAAAAAACGGGGAAAAGACTTTCATAAGAGGCATAATATCCGGTCTCGAAGAATTAAAGAGACCCGGGCGAAACATCCTTAAGGCGACCATTGAGGACAGCAGCGGAACCTACCTTACCTGGACCTGGTTCAACCGTCCCTATATGAGAGAGGCGTTGGCGCCCGGCAGGCAGGTGGTAATTCACGATGCCGTTGAATCAACCCGCTGGGGCCTTCAGATAAACGGTTCTGCAGGAACCTTTGAGTTCCTCTCCCCCGAAGAACACGCTGCGATTGAGCGGGGCGAGATACTCGGGTTCTACAAATCAACAAAAATACTTACCCAGGCCTTTTTTAGGGATATTATCAAACAGCTGATTGATACGAAGCTTGTTCTCATTGAAGAAATGCTTTCTCCGGACATTACCCTGCGTCACGACCTTTACCGGATCAGGGAAGCCCTAATCAACTTCCACTTTCCTGAGAATGCGGAAGATCTTGAAAAGGCGAGAAGAAGGCTGGTTTTTAACGAACTCTTTATGCTGCAGCTCTTCCTCGCCAGGCGCAAGCTTTTTCTGTCAAAGAAAATCAAGACGCGTGTTTACAAAGAGGAGAGCTCCTCGGCTCTCGAGCTGGAAAAGAAACTGCCCTTCGAACTGACCGTGGCGCAAAAAAGGTCTATAGCCGAGATTAACGCAGATCTTATGAAGAAGGCGCCGATGAACCGTCTGTTGCAGGGGGATGTCGGCTCCGGAAAAACTATCGTAGCTCTAATGTCGATGCTTAAGGTTATAGACAGCGGCTACCAGGCCGCTATAATGGCTCCGACGGAAATACTTGCCGAGCAGCACTACAAGAACTACAGCAAGTACTTTGAACTTATCGGCGGAAGCAGGAAGGCCGTGCTCTTAACCGGTTCTCTGACCGCGAAGCAGAAGCGCGAAGCGCTTGCGCTGGTGAAAAGCGGAGAGGCCGCGCTGGTTGTCGGTACTCACGCTTTGATACAGGAGGCCGTGGAATTTAAGGAGCTCGGAATGATAGTGATTGACGAGCGCCATAAGTTCGGAGTCTTTCAGCGGCTCACGCTGGAATCAAAAGGCGTATTCCCGGACTGCCTTATGATGACCGCGACGCCCTTCCCGAGAGCGCTGGTGCTGACGCTTTACGGGGACACGGAACTTTCCGTAATAGACGAACTGCCGAAGGGAAGACTTCCTATATATACAAAGTGGACGCAGGAAAAACGCCGCCAGGATGTTTATGAGTTCATAAGAAACAAGGTTGCGGCCGGCGAGCAGGCGTTTATCGTCTATCCGCTGGTTGAGGAATCCGAGAAGCTGATGCTGAAAGCGGCGGAGTCCGACTATGTCTACCTGAAAAATGAAGTATTCAAAGGGAGTAATGTCGGCCTTATTCACGGACGTATGTCGGGTGAAGAGAAAGAAGCCGCTATGCGCGATTTCAAAGAAAAAAGAACAGATATTCTGGTCGCCACTACGGTGATAGAAGTCGGAATTGATGTCTCCAACGCCACGGTTATGGTAATCGAGCACACCGAGCGGTTTGGCCTTGCGCAACTGCACCAGCTCAGAGGCAGGGTCGGGAGAGGCGAGAAAAAATCGTTTTGTTTTCTGCTGACCAGCTGGAATGTGACGAGCGATGCTTTTAAACGGCTAAAGATAATGGAAAAAACCAACGACGGTTTCCAGGTCGCAGAGGCTGACCTTGAGATACGCGGTCCCGGAGAACTGTTCGGAGCCAGCCAGCACGGAGAGCTTGATTTGAAATATATGGATCTTTCTCGAGACAGAGAGGTCTTGATAGCAGCCAGGCAGGAAGCGTTCCGCATCATAGCGGCGGATCCAAAACTTGCCGCGGAAGAGAATAAAAGAATAAGGTCCTTCTTTGATAAAAGATTCAGCAAAGACATGGAACTGATTACGGTCAGTTAAGAGGCGGGGAAAATGCGAATAATCGGCGGCACAGCCGGCGGAAGACACATAAAGATACCCAAGAGCCTCCCGATTGTCCCGTCTGCGGGAAAAGTTAAGATGGCTCTCTTTGAAATATTGAAGCACGAGCTTGCCGGCGCCTCGGTGCTTGATCTTTACGGCGGGAGCGGGAATCTTGCCTTGGAAGCGCTCAGCCGGGGAGCAGCCAAAGCGGTTCTTTCGGATAACGAACCGGACTGCGTGAATGTAATAAAGGAAAACGCGGTTCTGCTCGGTTTCGCGGCTCAGGCAGAATGCCTGGCTTTAGAAGCAGAGCGCGCCGTAGAAGAGCTGAAACGCAACGGGGAAAAATTTGATATTATTATCATTGATCCGCCTTACCTTGCCGGGCAGATAAGTTTAATCTTGAAATGCCTTGAAACTAATGATATTCTCAAATCAGAAGGGGTAATAGCTATAAAGCGGGACGGCAAGGAAGCAGTCCCGGAAGGAACGGCTTTTATCATGGAAAAGGAAAAGAAGTACGGGGGAACATTCCTCACTTTTCTAAGGAAGGCAAAAAAATGAGAGAAACAAAAGCAATCTATCCCGGTAGTTTTGACCCCATCACTAACGGCCATCTTGACCTCATCAAGAGGAGTCTTGAGATATTTAAGAAGCTGACCATTGCTATAGTGGTGAATCCCCACAAAAAACCTCTCTTTTCGGTTGAGGAAAGAATGGCAATGATAAGAAACGCTGTCCGGAATGACAAAAGAATAGCAATTAAGAGTTTTGACGGTCTGCTGGTTGATTTCGCAAGACGCGAGAAGGGAACCACAATCGTCAGGGGGCTTCGGGCCATTGCTGACTTTGAATATGAGTTCCAGATGGCGCTTATGAACAGGAAACTTTACAAAAGTTTGCATTTTGTCTATATGATGCCTTCCGAAAAATACACTTATCTCAGTTCAAGCATGACAAAAGAGATCGGCCTTCTGGGCGGGAATATCCGCCAGTTCGTTCCGGCTCTGGTAGTTAGGAAGATTTCAGCAAAGGCAGCGGCAATAGTTCTTCAAAAGCGTAAATAGACGTTTTCCCAGAGACGAATTATTCAATATATCATTAAAAAACCCTATCTTTTTCCGCTAAAATCCTGTTGATTATGCCTGTTTTATTAGTGTATAATCCTACTTGTTTGGTCTGCCCAGGCAGGCTTTTAAATATAAAATATCGTGAAAGGGAGGTTTTAAAATGGCATATGAATTGGGGAATTATCAGTTTGATTTGAAAAAGTTTTTTCCGGAGAACATCTTCAACCAGATTACCGAAGTCAGGGTAAATAATCCGGAAGTTATCCTCAAAGAAGCTTCTACCCGCAAGAAAAGAAAGAAGATAACAAAAGACGGCAAATTGACCGTACTTGCAGCGGATCACCCGGGCAGGATGGTAAATAAGAACGGCGATGATCCGATAGCAATGGGCAACAGGCAGGAATACCTCGGCAGGGTGCTCAGAGTAGTTACAAACCCTGAGTTTGACGGCATAATGGCGACTACGGATATCATCGAAGACCTTTTCATAGTTAACTACCTTGTAAAACAGAAAGGAGGGGCTTCCTTCCTTGATGATAAGGTAATGCTCGGTTCCATGAACCGCGGCGGACTTGCCGGAACCGCGTTTGAGATGGATGATACCTTTACCTGTTTCTCGGTTGATTCCCTGCGCGCGCTCAGGCTTGACGGCGCGAAGATTATGTTGAGGCTTGATCCCACGAACAAAGATTCCGCAAAAACTCTCCTATATTGTTCGGATATCATCAGCCAGCTTAATAAATACGAAATCCCCTGCTTTCTGGAACCGCTCTATGTAACCAGCGAAGGCTACAAGATCCAGAAATCACTGGCAGAAATGATAAAGATTATTGGAGTTGCTTCGGCGATGGGAGATTCTTCCAGGAACCTCTGGCTGAAAATACCCACTGCGGACAACTATGAAAAGATCGCGAAAGCGACCACGCTCCCGATGCTTATGCTCGGCGGCGAAGCGAAAGGCGACCCGACAGGAACTATCGGTGAGTTCGCGGACGGCATGAAAGCCGGAGCCACTATCAGGGGCGCGCTGGTCGGAAGAAATATTCTCTTCCCGGGCAATGATGACCCTCTTGCCGCGGCGCTTGCCGTAAACAAAGTTGTACACAACGGTTTTTCAAAGGAACAGGCAGTTGACTTTATCATGAAGAACAGGGATATGAATTTGGACGCTTTGACAAAATACATTAAGTAAACGGCAGGGGCGAAAGCCCCTGTTTTTTTTTGCACTCAAGATTTCTTACATAATAATTCAAGGAGAGGGATATGGTGCTTAGAGGAAACGCGGTATTCGCTCAGTCGGGAGGACCGACGGCAGTAATCAACAGCAGCATCTGCGGCGCCATCCAGGAAGCCGCGAAACACCCTCAGATAACCGGGATGTACGGTTCTATAAACGGCATCCTTGGCGTCCTTAACGAAAACATGATAGACCTGAACAAAGAGAGCAAGAGGACCATTGAACTTCTCAGGCAGACACCTTCTTCGCTGCTCGGTTCCAGCAGGCAGAAACTAAAAGAAGAGGACTACGGCAAGATTCTCAAAGTGCTTGAAGCGCACAATATCAGGTACTTCTTTATCGCAGGCGGAAACGATTCAATGGATACCGCGAACAAGATGTTCGAGATATCCAAGAAACTAAATTACGAGATGATGGTCATGGGGCTGCCCAAGACAGTAGACAACGACCTTGCTGTGACGGACCACTGTCCGGGCTACGGTTCGGTTTCAAGGTGGCTCGCGCAGTCAGTAAGAGACGCGGGTCTGGACACTGAAGCAATTTATACCAGCGACACCATTAAGGTAATTGAAACTATGGGTAGAAATGCCGGCTGGATTACTGCCTCAACGGTACTCGCGAAACAAAAAGAAGACGACGCTCCCCATATTATTCTCCTCCCTGAAGTTCCCTTCAATCAGGATAAATTTCTGACCGCGGTTGAAAAAGTATATAAGAAACTTGGTTATGTGGTTATCACCTGCTGCGAAGGTTTGAAAGATGAGAAAGGCGACTACCTGACTTCTTCCAAGAGGTCTATTGATACCGACAAGTTCGGGCATAAACAGCTCGGCGGCGTAGGTGAGTCCCTTGTGAGTATGATAGCCGAAGGATTGAAGATCAAGGCAAGATGCGACAAACCTGGAACAATTCAAAGGGTCTCGGGCGTAATGCAGTCTAAGATTGATGTCGAAGAGGCCTACCAGTCCGGCGCAAAGGCGGTTGAGCACGCGGTGAACGGCAAGAGCGGTCTTATGGTGACGCTTATTCGCGAGTCTAACAAGCCCTACAAGTGCGTGACCGGCTTAGCGGAACTTTCAAATATTGCGAACAAGGAAAGGAAGATTCCCGCGGAGTTTATCGCGGCGGACGGCATGGGTGTAAACGAAAAGTTCATTGATTATGTCCTGCCTCTTATCGGCGGACCGCTGCAGGAATACGCGAGGCTGGATAAGAACTTCATACCCAAAAAGTTGAAGTAGTTTTGATGTTTTGTCTTTATTTGTGATTTGGTGCTTGAGATTTGTGATTTAAATTTCAAGGAGGTTTTATGAAGGAACTTTGGCATGGACACGTAAGCGTCGGAATCATTCACGGTATGGCTTTCCCGGCGTATGTAAAGAATTATGGCACGGTTGTTGACACGGTCCGCATTATTTGCAAGGACAGTTTCTGGAACGCGATAGAGATAGTCAGAGTTGCAGATCCGGCGCTCAAGGACCAGATGAAGAAGGTTCTTGATTCCTCAGGTATCAGGGTTGTTCTCGCGGGCCAGCCGCCGCTTCTCGGCGGAAAGCTCAATATCAATGCGACCGTTGAGGAAGAAAGAAAAAGAGCGGTTGACGATGTGAAGAAATCCATAGATGACGCGGCCTTTTTTAAAGCTGAAAAGATTGCAATACTTTCAGGTCCGATGCCGTCCGAAGACAAGAAAGTTGCCGCGAAGGCGGCTTTACTTGCCTCGCTTCGCGAGCTTTGCGCTTACGCAAAAGAGAAAGGGGTAGCGCTAACGCTCGAGACCTTTGATGAAACAGTCGACAAGAAGTGTTTTGTCGGCGGTTCAAAGTTCTCTTCCGAGATAGCGGCTGAAGTAAAAAAGGATTACCCGGAGTTCGGGCTTACTGTTGATCTTTCGCACCTGCCTTTGCTTAAAGAAAAAAATGCTTTTGCCTTGAGCACGGTTAAGAAGGTACTTACTCACGTACACGTCGGCAACTGCTATGTGAAAGACACTAACACTCCCGCCTACGGGGATAATCATCCCAGATTCAGCTTCCCCGGCGCGGAAAACACGGTCGAAGATCTCGCTGATTTCGTCAGGAACCTTTTCAAAATCGGCTACCTTAGCAAGAAAACGAGCGCGAAAGCGCCCATTATCAGTTTTGAGGTTAAGCCGCTTCCGGAAGAAGATCCGGAATTGGTTCTGGCCGACGCGAAGAGAGCCTGGACGAAGGCCTGGTCAATAGTTTAATATGATTACGCGGATTAGAAAGTAAGATTACATAGATTAGATAGGGATGAAACATTGATTGTGATGGTTTTAATTTAATCTGCGTAATTTGTTTTGTGAATCCGAGTAATCAACTAAAGTTTGATTGCATTGATTAGAGTAATCATTCTGTTTTGCAGTCTTGTAAAGCGGAGGGAAAATGTTCCAGGGGAAAAACGGTAAGCCGGATATCAAATATATAAAAGAAAAAGCGATGGCTATCAGGAAGGACATTCTTGAGATGCTTAATGCCGCGGGTTCCGGGCATCCGGGAGGCTCGCTCTCCGCCGCTGATTTTTTTGCGGCGCTCTATTTCGCGGAACTCAGACATGACCCAAAGAATCCCAAATGGCCGGACAGGGACAGGGTATTCCTTTCCAAGGGACATGCGTGCCCGGTACTCTATGCGGCGCTTGCTGAAAGCGGTTATTTTCCTGTGCCGGAACTATTAACTCTCAGAAAACTTCACAGCCGCTTGCAGGGGCATCCGCATATGTTAAAGACGCCGGGCATTGAAATCTCGGCCGGTTCTCTCGGTCAGGGGCTCGGAATCGCTAACGGCACTGCCATAGGTCTTAAAATGGACGGCAGCGATTCAAGGGTTTTCTGCGTTATGGGCGACGGCGAACTTCAGGAAGGTTCTGTCTGGGAAGCGATTATGACTTCGTCTCACAGGAAATTGGACAATCTGGTCGCGTGGGTTGATTATAACAATCTGCAGATAGACGGCAAGGTTGAAGATGTGAAAGGAATTGCCCCGCTTGCCGAAAAATTTAAAGCGTTCAACTGGCATGTCATAGAGATAGACGGCCATTCCATAGAAGAAACCCTCAAGGCTTTCAAGGAAGCGAGGGAAACCAAGGGCAAGCCGACAATGATTGTTGCCAAAACCGAGAAAGGCAGGGGCGTCTGTTTTATGGAGAACAAGCCCGAGTGGCACGGAGTGGTCCCGAACAAGGAACAACTTGAAGAAGCATTAAAAGGCCTTTGCGTTATCGAGGGGCCTTCAAAAAGCCAGATAGAAAACGCAGACGCGTAAAAATTCCTTGAAGGAGGAAAAGCAATGATAGGTACACTCGCAGCAAAACTGGGTTCGCTTGCGCTTGGCGTAAGCGAGTCCGCCATTCAGCTGCCCGCTTTCGGGCCGTTCGAATGGAGCGTGTTATACTGGGTGCTTGCCGCAGCAGGCGTGGCAATACTCTATGGCGCGTTCAATGTAATAAAGGTAATGAAGCAGGATCCGGGTGTTAAGGCCCTGACTGACGTGGCGACTGCGATAGAAGAAGGCGCCATGGCTTACCTCAAACAGCAGATGAAGATCATGGTGGTTTTCATTGGCCTGATTTTTGTCGGTTTGCTCTGTATGTATTATTTCAAGACCAATGCCGCAGTGGAAGGAAATGTAACGGTAAACCTTCTTGTGGCAACATTTGAAGCGACGAACAGGGCATTCCTCTCTTGGGGAATAGCGCTGGCCTTCGTTGCGGGCGTTGCTTGCTCTTACGGAGCCGGTTTCGTCGGCATGAAGCTCGCGGTCAAAGGCAATGTAAGGACTGCGAATGCCGCTCTTACCAGTTTCTCAAAAGCGCTTAATGTCTCGTTCTCGGCAGGCGCGGTTTCAGGCATGTTCACCGTCGGTTTCGGACTGCTTGGCGCCACCATCATATTTATGATTTTTAAACAGGACGCTATGAAAGTCCTGGTAGGTTTCGGATTCGGCGGTTCGCTCGCGGCTCTCTTTATGAGGGTCGGCGGCGGAATATTCACCAAGGCAGCCGATGTGGGCGCGGATCTTGTGGGCAAAGTGGAAGCAGGCATTCCTGAGGATGACCCCAGGAACGCGGCAACCATCGCGGACAACGTAGGCGACAACGTGGGCGACTGCGCGGGTATGGCAGCGGACGTGTTTGAATCCTATGAAGTTACTCTTGTTGCGGCTATTATTCTTTCTGCTTCAATGCTTGCAGACCCTGCATTCCTCAAGGCGTGGGGCGGCAACGCTGGCGGCATGACGCTGAAGTTCGTTATGTTCGCGCTTATTATCAGGGCTGTCGGCGTGGTCACTTCCATCGTCGGCATTCTCTGCGTCAGGGGCGATGACAAGGCGAAAGTATTTGATCCTATGAAGCCTATCGTTACCGGCTATATCACATCTTCGATCCTTTCAATAATTGCTTTCTTTATCGTTTCAAAATGGCTTTTCGGATTCACGGGTACTAATCTCTGGCTGAAGTTCTCACTTATCACTTCAATCGGAATATTGCTTTCCGTGGCCACGCTGATACTTACCAATATCTTTACTCACCCCGACAAGAGGGCGGTCACTGAGACTGCGCTTGCGTCAAAGACCGGACCGGCCACGCTTATCCTTAACGGAATGGCGGAAGGCATGGAATCCTCGGTCTGGGCAATCGTGCTGATCTGTGCCACCATCATGGCCTCGCTTGTGATATTCCACAACGACGGCCTTGCGATGGCCTCGCTCGGCGTTGCGCTTTCAGGCCTTGGCCTGCTTGCGACCACCGGTTTTGTGCTTGCGATGGATACCTTCGGGCCCATCACGGACAACGCGCACGGAATATTTGAAATGTCAAAACTGAACGTGAAGAAAGCTTCAGACACGCTTGCGTGGATGGACGCTATCGGAAATACTACTAAGGCCCTCACAAAAGGTCTTGCCATTGCCACTGCGGTAATTGCCGCGACGGCATTGTTCAGATCCTTTATCGATGAAGCAGGCGCTAAACTGGTAACCAACGGCATAGCGGCAATACAGATCCAGCTTCCCGAGATCTTTATCGGTCTCATGATCGGCGCTTCGGTGCCGTTCCTGTTCTCTTCGTTCGCGCTCAAGGCGGTCGGAAGGGCGGCCTCGCTGGTGGTTATGGAAGTAAGAAGGCAGTTTAAACAGCACCCCGGGATAATGAAAGGCACCGAGAAGCCGGAATACGGACCTTGCGTGGCAATAGTTACCGAAGCGGCTCAGAGGGAACTTGTTGGCCCCGGAATTCTCGCGGTCGCAACCCCGGTTCTCGTCGCGGTTCTTCTCGGCGTCGGAGCTCTCGGCGGCTACCTTGTCGGAGCGATAGTTGTCGGACAGCTTATGGCGGTTTATATGTCCAACACCGGCGGTCTCTGGGATAATGCAAAGAAAAAGATTGAAGACGGTTTCCTTGGCGGCAAAGGCACTGACGCGCACAAGGCTGCGGTCATAGGCGACACCGTCGGCGACCCGTTCAAAGATACGGCGGGACCGGCGATTAACCCGATGATTAAGGTTATGAACCTGGTTGCCATCATCCTTGCTCCTATCGCGCCCGCGGGCGTGATAATGTTAAGTGATGTGCACTTCTGGCAAAAAGGCCTGATAGCCGTTGCCTGTATAGCGGCTCTCGGTTTCGCAATGGTAATGAACCGGAAAGGTTCACTGCTGCAAGCGGAAGGGAAGAAGAAAGTTACAAGGAAAAGAAAGTAAGAGGTTGAGGGCCCCGTCGGAAACGGCGGGGCCCTTTTATTTTACCGGGAGAAACTATGAAAAAGCTGATGCTTATTCTTTTTCTGGCGGCCGTCGCGGGGCTATCCTACTACTTGCTCAAACACGGCACACATATATTTCCGCAAAACAATATTAAGACGGTCAAACCGGCAGCTAAAGGTCCGGTAAAGAAGTGCATGTGGTGCACTGCCGGCAGATTCAAATGCGTAGTTTGTCACGGCACAGGATATGCTCTTCTAACGAGGTGTCCCAAATGCCACAGTGAAATCAGTTTTACTTATGACGCCAAGACAAGAGTTACCCGTAAGTTTTGTTCCGCGTGCGGAAGGGAGTTTACGGATAAGGACGGTATCGGAAAGAAATGTCTCTATTGCGACAGCATAGGGCATGTAAGTTGCAAAAGCTGTAAGGGCGCAGGCACCGTTTCTCTCTTTATTGACACGTATGATTATAAAACAAAACCGGTCACCCGGGGAATTGACTCCCGTTCAACTTCAAAATCCTGCCCTAACTGTTCAGGGAAAGGCTACCTTAGAATCATCACCTGCCCGATGTGCGGAAGCACCGTCGAGAGAAAAACTGAATCCAGCGGTATAACCTATTTCTGCGGTCACTGCGAATATCTCCTTTCTTCAAGAAGCCTCACTTGCGATCTTTGCGGCGGCAGCGGCAGGATACAAGACTTGCAATAAGTATTTTGGTTTATTCGACAGGTCGGAGGAAATAATGAAAAAAATCCTTTTGTTCTTTTTTGTCCTAAGCCTGCTTGGACTGGGAGCGTATTTTGTCAATCCCGGCCTATTTAAACGGATAAACGAGATTATCTCTCCCAAGCAGCTTGCAATGCCGGCTCCTGAGAGAGAAACCACCGAAGAAAAAAGATCCTTCGGTTCAAATATGGAAGACTGCATTTTCTGCCACTCCGGCAAAGTAAAATGCTCTGTTTGCGCAGGTTCGGGAGCGGCGGGCAAAGAAAAGTGCAAGAATTGCTCGGGTACTGGCCTGGTCAACTGTTCTTTTTGCGGCGGTACAGGCCGCGTCAAGCGTAAGCCGGGAAAAATATCGGGCGGTGTTTTCGGAAAAACGCAAACCGGCTCAAGCAAGGGAAAGACCACGTTTGGCGGCCTGAATAAGAATCAATATGCGCTGCCTGGTGACTTTATCAACTGCAAGAGATGCAAGGGGACCGGCTACATAAGTGAGCCGGTAAAAATATCTCAGAAAATAACGACTGCTGCTAAGCAGGGTTCGGATTCATATGCCTCTGGAAATGACAAGAAAAAGAATGTGAAGGATATAATCTGTCCGGATTGCAAAGGACAAGGGCTTGTAATGGTTCCTTACAAGAAATAGTAATCTGAAAAGCTTCTGCTCCCGGTCTGAAAAACTAATGAAAATATTGCGCAGGGAAATGAGATGTTGACTATGATCGCTATTTTGCAATATAATATTCAACTAATATTATCCGTTTCTAATCGGAAATTCTTAATTTAAAAGGACTTTATATGGTGACCGATAATAAACTGGAAGTGACGATAGTCGGCGGCGGAATGATCACCGCGGTCCAGATTTTGCCATCAATTTACCAGCTCCAGCGGCTTGGGGCGCTTGGAAATATCAACATAGTCGCCCTAAACGGCAACGTTCTAAAACCGCTTGCCGAAAACAAGATGCTTAAAGACGCATTCCCGGGGCAGAGTTTCACCCCCTATCCCGATATTAAATCGGGCGATACCTCAAAAAACTATCCTGAACTTTTCAAAGAAGTTATAGCAAAGATGAAGCCGAACAACCTGGTTATCGTTGCCATGCCTGACCAGCTGCATTATATGGTGGTTAAGGAAGCGCTCAAACACAACCAGCATGTCTTAAGCGTGAAACCCCTCGTTTTAACCTTCAAGGAATCAAAAGAGATAGAGGAAGAGGCGCTTGGCAAGGGGCTCTTTGTCGGCGTTGAGTATCACAAGAGGTTTGACGACAGGAGTCTGATAACGAGGCGCAAATTCAGGAAGGGCGAGTTCGGCGAGTTTATGCTCGGGCAGGCCCACCTTTGCGAAAAATGGTACTACAGGCATTCAAACTTCCAGAACTGGTGCACTCTAAAAAATTCCGACACATTTTCTTATATCGCCTGCCATTATATAGACCTGGTCGCGTTCGTGACCGGCCTGCTTCCGGTTGAAGTCTCGGTCTTCGGATTGCCCGACAAGTATCCAAACGGCAACGACGGGTTTCTCTGGACGGACGGAAGGGTGGTATGGAACAATGGCGCCGTGCTTAATGTGCAAAACACCCTGAGTTACCCGGACAACGCGCCGGGCGGAAACGCCCAGGGTATCGTGCTTTACACAAAGTGCAACGGGGACGGCGGGGTTATTGCCCACTCCGATCAATTCAGGGGCGTTAAGCATTCTCTTGTTGAAAAAGGGACGGACCCCGGTGATACCATTTACACTGAGCCTAATCCGGACTATTTCCAGTTTGTTTACAGGGGCGGAACCGGCCTCACGCCGGTAGGCTACGGCTATAGGTCCATAGAGGCTATTGTAAATTCCACGAACAGAGTCAATGCTGCGGGCGGGCTTGACGAGAGACAGAAAGCCATAAAGGAAATAGATGCGGAAGGTATTATCGCCACTCCTGCAAACAGCTTTTATAATGAATTGGTGATGGAAGCAGGACGCCTTTCAATTATGAATGGCGGGCGCGATGTGGTAATTGAATACGGAAAGAATCCCGGGGTAAGGTTTAAAGAGGTAACGGAATACAAGAAGTACTGATGGCCGATGCACATTGGCTTTTAGAAAGTTGAGTTCGGGTATGGAGTGCATTGACCGCCAAGGTGCATCGGAGCGGGGGCCGGAGGTCAGTTGACGGAAGACGGTGGAACGTTTGAACCCGTGAGTCATTAATTAGCAATCAGCAATTAGTAATCCGGCGGAGCCGGCAGGGGCTGGAGAATAAACAGCGATGATTAAAGAGGATTTTACAAAATATAAGCTGAAACCGGCGAAAGAGCTGCAGGAGCTGGTTTCCGGAAAGGATAACATTCTTGTTGTTTCCTGCAACAAATGTTTCAAGGAATTCGTGTCCATTGCGGAGCCGGAATACCAGGAAGCGGCTGAGATTATCAAGTCGGCTGGAAAAACCGTTTCAGGTTACATCCCCGTTGATTACCTTTGCAACCAGTACCTGACTGAAAAGATTCTTGAGGCATATAAAAAGGAAGTAGAAAACTCCGGGGCTGTTCTGGTCATTGCCTGCGGGCTGGGCATCCAGACGGTTTCAGCGCTGGTTAATAAGCAAACGCTCCCCGGCGCGGATTCACTCTGGCAGAATGGACACCACGGCGTTACGCTTTCGGCGGAGAAGTGCGGAGCCTGCGGAGAGTGTTTTCTGACCTCAACGGGCGGCATTTGTCCGGTGGTGGATTGCGCGAAAGGTCTGGTCAACGGCCCCTGCGGGGGAGCCAAGAACGGAAAGTGCGAAGTGGGGAAACACCGCGACTGCGCCTGGGAACTAATATATAACCGGCTTGATAAGCAGGGCAGGACGAAAGGCTTTGTTGAAGAGGCGCCTAAGTTCAGGAATTACCGGCGCAACAGTTTTAAATTAGTTGATGAGTATGTTAAGCTCATCAGAGCAAAAAGGTCGGAAGGTTTCTACGGAGGGCTTTATCCTTTCGAACTCAAAGAACTTGCCTCGGAACTGCCCATAGAAATATTTCCGGAACCGGATACCGTAATAATACCGCTATCCCAGCATGCCGGCCTTGTGTGCGAGCCGCTTGTGAAAAAGGGCGACAAAGTTTTGAAAGGGCAAAAGATAGGAGAGAGCGTAAAGTCGCCGATTTCGGCTCCGGTACATGCCAGTGTAAGCGGCGAGGTTCTTGAGGTAGCGCCCAAAAAGCATCCTGTTCTTCCGGCGCCGGTGCTTTCCGTGGTCATTAAGTCAGATAAAAAGCAGGAACTTGACGCTTCTATCAGACCGGCCGGCACCCTGGAATCTCTCACGAAAGAAAAGATAACGGAAGTGATCAGGGATAAAGGGATAGTCGGAATGGGCGGCGCAGGTTTTCCTACCGCGGTCAAATTAAAATCCCCCAAGCCGCTTGATACGGTCTTGATAAACGGCTGCGAGTGTGAGCCGCTGCTTAACGCCGACTACCGCGTTATGCTGGAACGCCCGGCAGAACTCATTCTGGGCTTGCGGCTCCTAATGAAAGCTGCCGGTGTTTCAAACGGAATAATAGCTTTAGAAGATAATAAACCTGAGGCCGCAGCGAAATTAAAGGAGCTGCTGCAGAATGATGCCTCCATTATGGTTGAAGTTGTTAAGACGAAATACCCTCAGGGCGCCGAAAGGATGCTCATAAAGCGCGTCCTAAAGCGGGAAGTCCCACTTGGAGGGCTGCCTCTTGATGTAGGCGTGGTTGTCAATAATGTCGGCACTGCGTACGCAGTCTGGGATGCTGTCTATAACGGCGCGCCGCTCATTAAGCGCGTGCTTACCGTATCCGGCGAATCGGTACCGAAGCGAGGCAATTTTGAAGTGCTTCTCGGCACCCAGCTAAAAGAGCTTGTGAAGTTCTGCGGCATAAAAATAAACGCGGACGAAGTACTGAAGACCGGCGGCCCGATGATGGGAGTTTCGCAGTCAGACGGGGAAGCTCCGGTGATCAAAGGCACGGGCGGCTTAGTCGTTGTGAAGAAGCACGATATCGTGGAGTCGGGCCCGGAATGCATAAAGTGCGGTCGTTGCGTTGAGGTCTGCCCGATGGAACTGAAGCCGACTTTCTATGTATTGCTCGCGCAAAAGGGCAAATACGCGGAAATGGAAAACCACGGGGTTATGAACTGTATAGAGTGCGGCTGCTGCGATAATATCTGCGCCGCCAAGTCCTCCATAGTTGAAATAATTAAACAGGCGAAGAAAGTCATTAGGGGGAAGAAAAAATAGCATGCTGATTACAAAGGTAAAGACAAAAGAGGAATTGCTCCCGTCGCTTACCGGGCGGGTGCTCGTTATTCCGTGCCTTGGCTGCGCTCAAAGTTTTTTCCCTGTCGAGGAATTTAATAAGCTGAAAGCGGAATTAAAGGCTGCCGGCGCAAATATCACCTCCGAGGTTGTTTTTGATTATATGTGCAGAGAGGATTTTACGGAGCGCAGGCTCGAGATTTACGGGGAACAGCTTGCGGCGGCAGACACAGTGCTGATTTTCTCCTGCGGAGTAGGCATCCAGACTTTCGCCGGTTTGCTCGCGGAAAAGAAGATTGTTTCAGGCAGCGATACCTTTTATGTTCCGGGCTTCCCCGGGTTTACGCCGTCACTTCACGATTGCGAGCAGTGCGGCGAGTGCAGAATGGGCCTAACTTTCGGCATCTGCCCGGTCACGGCCTGTTCCAAGGGACTGCTAAACGGCCAGTGCGGCGGCGCCAAGAACGGAAAATGCGAAGTAGACAAAGATATGGAGTGCGGTTGGCAGAGAATATTTGAACGGATGACGGCGTTGAAAGGCAGCGATAAGGGGCTTAAGGAAGGCGTTCAGATCAGGGACTACAAAAAAAGTAGTCTCTGATTACGCTGATTAGTAATAGATTTAATCCATGCAATCGCTTTTCGTAATCTGCGTAATCACTAGATTTTCAGTATGGAGGAAGAAATGAAGTTAACTGATCTTACAAGGCTCGGCAAATTTGTCGTGACCTCCGAGGTTGGCCCGCCAAAGGGAATCAACCTTGACAAAATGCTTCAAGAAGCGGAATATGTGCGCGGTAGGGTCGCGGCCATAAATGTCACGGACAACCAGTCTTCTGTTATGAGGATGGGCGGGCTTGCGGCCTGCAAGGTTCTGAAAGATAAGGGTTTTGAAACAGTCTTTCAACTTACCTGCAGGGACAGGAATCGTCTTGCCCTTCAGTCGGATCTTTTAAGCGCGGCAATGTTTGGCATAGAGAACCTCTTGCTGCTTACGGGAGATCATATAGTTCTCGGCGACCACAAAGACGCTAAGCCGGTCTTTGATCTTGACGCGGTTTCTCTCGCGCATGCGGTAAAGAGGCTCGAAGAGGGTTTTGACCTTGCGGGCAACAAGCTGGACGGTGAAGCCCCCAGGTTTTGCAAAGGCGCTGTGGTTTCTCCGTGCGCCGAGCCGCTTGATCCGCAATTGTTCAAAATGGAAAAGAAAATAAAAGCGGGAGTAGAATTCTTCCAGACCCAGGCAGTTTATGAGCCTGAAAAATTTGAGAAGTTTATGAAGAGAGTGAAGGATTTTGGCGTTCCTGTGTACGTGGGAATAGTAGTTCTAAAGACCGTGGGGATGGCGAAGTTTATGAACGAGAATGTCGCCGGCATCCATGTTCCGGATACTCTGATAGAAGAACTTAAGAAGGACAAAGAAAAGACAAAATCAGGACAGACGGGCGTTGAAATTTCCGCGCGCCTAATAAAAGAGATGAAAGGTATGTGCCAGGGCGTGCACATGATGCCGCTCGGCTGGGACGACAAAGTTTCTAAAATTCTTGAGCTGGCGGGTGTTTAAGTGAACGACTATCTTGCTGTTTTCATATTCATTGTAATGGCTCTGGGCTTTACGGCCGCAGGCCTCATCACGGCTTATCTGGTCAGAACTTCAAGACCTTCGCTTAAGAAAAACGAAACCTATGAGTGCGGTGAAGAACCTGTCGGCGGGGCTTGGATACAGTTCAATATGCGCTACTATGTTTTTGCCCTGCTCTTCGTGGTCTTTGATGTTGAAGCCGTGTTTCTTTTCCCCTGGGCCGTCGTTTTTAAGTCTTTCGGGGTGTCTGCGCTGGTAGAACTATTAGTATTTTTGGGAATACTTCTTGCCGGACTGCTTTATGCCTGGAAGAAGGGCTCCCTTCAGTGGGAATGATCTATCTCTGTACGGAGGTTTTATGTTGAACAGGCTCTATAAGCTTGTTATTGCTCTTGTGCTGACTGCCTGCGTGGCAGTAACCGCTTTGGCCCAGACGGCTGAGCCGGCAGACACAGCCGCCGCGCACAAAAAGAAGGCAAGGCTTAAACTCTGGAGCATACCGCCCAAGGATGCCCGCGGCGCAAAGATGAGGGCCGACAGGCTGATCTTCGAGAAATTTGTCAGAGACAACCCCGATATTGATATTACAACGGCCTCCGGAATAAAACTTGAAGGCCAGATGGCTTTTGATGCGGTAACGATGTCAATTGCCGGGGGCACCGCGCCTGATGTGATGTATGTCAACTTTAGAAAATCCACCACTTTCATACAGGAGGGTTTCTTCCTGCCGCTTGAGAGTTATCTTGATCAGGCGACAAAAAACGCGATAAGCCCGAAGACTAGAAAAACTATTATTCAAAAAGGCCCGCCTGACAGCAACGAACATATCTACGCTGTCCCTTACGGAACACCGATGATTATGGCGCTCTGGTACAACAAAGTGGCTTTTAAGAGGGCAGGTCTTGATCCAAATAAACCGCCCAAGAACTGGGAAGAGTTTCTTGATTACGCCAAGAAGATGAGCGATCCGGATGAAGGAACCTACGGTTGGCTGACCGGCAGAAGCGACGAAGCCGCCTGGAAATATTTTAACTTTATTTATCAGGCCGGAGGCGAGGTTGTAAAGCAGGATGAAAAGGGCAACTGGGTAGCCTGCTACAATGACGAGCACGGCGTTGAAGCGCTGAAGTTCTACGGCAGACTTTTCCACGAGGAATACACGACCCCGAGCGGCAAGAAAGCGAAGGGAGTTGTTTGTGTTGATGACTACACCAAATGGACTCAGAACAAAGTTGGTATGAGCTTTGACTACCTGGATTCACTGCAGGCAATGCCTGCAACAACCAATCCTGATATTAACGGAATTGCTCCGCTGCCGGTAGGCCCGAATGGCGTCGGAGGCGGTGAATACAACCAGACTATGATGGGCGTGAATGCCCAGATACGGCAGACTCTTCCGCCCGACGAAGCGGAAGCTACAATAAAAGCCGCTGTTAAATACATTAAGTATATGGCGAGCGACGAGCCTTACAGAATCTATACCCAGATTTATGTTGAAGAGGGCCTCGGAAAGTTCGTCCACCCGACCTGGCTCAAAAAGTTCGGCTATACAGCCATACTTGACGAGATTAACCCTGAGTGGGTCGCGGCAAACGATAAAGCCTTTGAATACGCCCATCCGGAGCCTTTCGGAAAGAACTGCGACAGAATCTATTTTGAACTCGCGCCTTTGATGGACAAGATCATGCTTCCTGCGAATGACCATCTTGATTATAAGGCCGAATTGGACAAGGCGGTCGCAAGCACTAATGAAAAACTTCTCGGTATAATTGCCGAGAAAGAGATGCATAAGAGAAAGCTCATCATACTGATTGCCCTTTGCCTGGTAGGTGCCTCGCTGGTTTTTATAGCCGTGAAAGTGATTTCAACTCTTTCAGGAATAGTCGGTCAGAAAAAAACAGAAGCCAAGGTCGGGAAGGTTCCTTTACGCATTCACATTTATGCATGGCTCTTTATGGGTGTGGCGGTAATAACCGTGACGCTCTGGGGCTATCTGCCGGTCTTTAGAGGACTGCTAATGGCCTTCCAGGATTATAAGGTAATGGACAGCAGGCCCTTTTTTGAATCTTTCGTCGGTTCGTTCGTAGGGTTAGAGAATTTTGCGCGAGTTCTCTGGGACGGGCTCTTCTGGAAAGCTATGGGGAACACGCTTCTATATGTTGTGCTCTCTATGTCGCTCGGCTTTCTTGCTCCGATATTCCTTGCGCTTCTTTTGAACGAGATACCGAGAGGTTCTCTGCTTTTTAGGATCATATTCTATCTTCCGACCATCACCAGTGGAATAGTCGTGCTGCTGCTCTGGAAACTCTTCTATGATCCTTCGCAGGCAGGCTTGTTGAACACTATAATTCATTTTGTAGGCATTAAGAGGCAGATGTGGCTGAGAGATCCGAACCTGGCTATGCTCTGTGTTATTATCCCCGGAATCTGGGCGGGTGTGGGGAGCGGCAGTATCTTTTACCTTGCCGCCCTTAAGAATGTGCCTGACGAACTCTATGAATCCGCTGCTATAGACGGCGCCGGCATCTGGAAGAAGCTCTGGAATGTTACCTTCCCGACGCTTCGCGTTATTGTCACTATGAATTTTGTGGGCGCCTTCATAGGTTCCTTCTATGCTACGGAGAGGATCCTGCTGATGACCGGAGGAGGACCTGCCTACGCCACGCACGTGGTCGGGCTTGAGGTCTTCTATAATGCCTTCGTCTATCTGAAATTCGGTTATGCCACGGCGATAGCGTGGATACTAGGCAGCATTCTTGTCGGTTTCACCATCTTCCAGCTCAATATGCTCAAGGACGTAAGATTCCAGACGTCCGCGAACAAAGAATAGGGGGTAAAAATGCCTTTAATAGACATAGTCGGAAGAAAAAGCCCCAGGGTCATAGCTATCTTCGCGGTAATGTACGCGATATTGATACTCGGCGGTATCACAATGGTGTATCCGTTTGCCATAATGTTGAGTAATTCAATTACGGATGATGTAGATTTTAAAGAGTTTAACCTGATTCCGAGATACACTCATGACGATGACATGCTATTTAGGAAATTCCTGGCTTTGAAATATGCCACGCCGAGCGCCAACCTTCCGTTTGTAAATGAAAGATTCGGCGAGAGGGTTGATGTTTCGACTACCAACAAGGCGATGGCGGCAAAGAATGACAAAATATTGCCTATCGAGTTCAAAGAGGTGCCGAAAGCTGATTTGACCGGTCTTAACGGGAAGAAAATGTATGAGGACTGGGAAACTTTTGTTTCGGCTCTTCCTCTGAATTACAAGATTGGCGGGTTTAAGGGTACCGGAAGCATGACCGGTCCTGTAGAGAATAAGTTTAGGGTCTGGGTTCAGAAGAGATACGGGACTATTGCGGAGGTGAATAAAGCGTACACTTCCGAATATCTTGACATATCTTCTGTCAGGTCTCCGGTTGAGCGTCTTTGGGACCGGGTCTACACGCTTGAAAATTCACCCATACAGAAGGATTTTACGGAATTTAAGAAGGGATTAAGCCCTGACGAGTATTTCTTTGTAAACTGCGACGGGCCGTGGCAGACCTTTCTGCGCGTGAAATATAATAAGAAGAGCACCGATGAGGAAAATCTAGCTGACCTCAACCTGAAGAATAAGACAAACTTCACGCAGTTCAACCAGATAGTGCTTGCGCCGACTCTGAATGACGCCGGAGCGCTTAAGGAAGAATGGAAAGAGTTCGCCAAACTGAAATATCCGATAAGGTATATGATTGTCAGCAAGAAGGCTGATCCGCTTTTCAGCGAATTCTTGAGGGAAAAATACAAGACTGTCACAATAATGTCGGAAGTGTGGGCTGAAAAGATTACCTCTTTTGATTCCTTTAAGGCGTCCGGAGATATCTTAAACAGCAGCCAGAGGCAGTATTTTCAATGCCTGGGTGAGTTTGTGGCGAAGAAGCTGCCGGCTGAATACATAACTCTTAACAGCACCGAGAACCTGTATCGCGCCTGGTTGAAGAATAAGTATGCCAGCACGGCAAAAGTCAATGAGACATACGGGACCAAGATAGTCTCACTTGACTCCGCGCGCGTTCCTTACCAGGTTTTTGATACCTTTGAATTCAAAGCGAAAAAGGCTCAGCTTCGCTGGTATTTTATTCAGAGAAATTACAATGAAGTTTTCGGCTATGTCGTGCTTCACGGCAAAGCGGTGCTGAACACGGTAATTTATGTGCTTGCGGTAATATTGGTCACGCTTACCATAAACCCGATGTGCGCTTACGCGCTTTCAAGGTTCAAGCTCTCTTACGGGAACAAAGTTCTGCTTTTCCTGCTGGCTACGATGGCTTTCCCCGCTGAAGTCGGCATGATTCCGAACTTCCTGCTGCTTAAGAACCTTCATTTGCTAAATACCTATTGGGCGCTGATATTGCCCGGCCTGGCAAACGGTTTCTCCATCTTCATATTGAAGGGCTTCTTTGACAGCCTTCCGAAAGAATTCTACGAGGCTGCCGAGATGGACGGCGCCAGCGAGTTAAATATTTTCTTTAATATAACGCTCCCGCTGGCTCAACCGGTGCTCGCTTACCTGACCATCGGCGCGTTCGTCGGAGCCTACGGCGCCTTTATGTTCGCGATGCTTGTCTGTCAGGACCCCAATATGTGGACTATAATGGTATGGCTGTATCAAATGTGGGAATGGGCTCCGCCGCATGTGAGAATGGCCGCGTACGTTGTAGCTTCTATTCCCACGCTTCTTATCTTTATCTTCGCCCAGAGAATTATCATGAGGGGCATTATTATCCCGGTGCAGCATTAAGGGCAGAAGGTTGGAAGGTTGGATGGTTGGACGCTGGATGAGGCATGGACCTCTTAATACTTGAGCCTTTAATTAGCAATGAGCAGTCAGTAATTAGTAGTTGCAGCATAGGGCCGGGATTTCCGGCCCTATTCATTAACGGAGAGAAATGAGCGAATCCCCCAAGCAAAACATACGGAAGAAATTCAGGGAAGCGAGGAGCGCCCTTTCCGCGCCGGAAATTCTTGAGAAGAGCAAAAGAATAGCGGAAGAGCTCTTCAAACTTCCCGAATACAAAACCGCAAAGAACATTCTTTACTATGTCTCATTCGGCAGCGAAGTGAACACGCATGAAATGATTAAGGCCTCGCTGAATGCAGGGAAGAGGGTTTTTGTCCCGATTACGGACCTTGAGAAGAACTGCCTGCACATCTCAGAAGTAATAGATCCTGATTTGGAGCTTGCCCCTTCAACCTTCGGTATACTTGAGCCAAAGAAAGAGTGTATAAGGCCGGCTGAGAAGAATATGCTTGACCTGATAGTGGCTCCGGGAATTGCTTTTGACAGCGCGTTTAACAGGATTGGCTACGGCGGTGGTTTTTATGACGGGCTCTTCTCCGAGGCCGGGGTAAGAGCCGTAAAAGCCGCGCTCTGCTATAAAATGCAGCTTACAGAAGGCATTCCTGTAAAAATCAACGATAGGAAAGTGGATATTCTGGTAACCGAAACGGGAGTCCTCCGCCGTTCTTGACAAAGAGGCCTATATTTCATATAATTAACATAATTAATGTCCTTATAGATACTTAAGGAAGTTGGAAGAGGATGATGACGTTCGTACAGAATGAAACGGCTTTCCCGTTTAAAAATTATTTGGATTCACCGCATAATTTTGGCGGCTACAAAAATAAAAGCAGCACAATAATTTTTAAAATGAAAAGTCCGGTATTTATGCTCCGGGGCTGAAGTTTCTCCGCGTTTTCCCGGAAACCATTCCTGTACCTGCCCGCATCCCTTTTTCTACTAATCTATTGTGTGTTTCCCAAAGGAGGGGCGCATGAGCAACACTTACACAATTCTTTTTGCGGCCGCTATCCTCATTATCGGACTCGGGGGTACTTACTTCGGCTGGTGGTTTCATCAAAAACAATCGAGGGACAAACTCCAGTCTGCGGAAGAGATGGCGAAAAAAATGCTTGCCGATGCCGAAAGACAGGTAGAGCAGAAGAAGAAAGAGGTAATACTTGAGGCGAAAGACGAGCTTTACAAAGCCAAGAAACAATTTGAGGACGAAAGCAGAGAACGCAAACAGGAAATAACCGGACTTGAAAAAAGGCTGGCCCAGAAGGAAGAGCACCTTGACAAGAGGAACGAGACCCTGGACGGCAAAGAAAAAGATTTGAAGCAGAGAGAGACCGAGTTGTCCGGCAAGGACAAAGTGCTTAAAGAAAAAGACGACAAGCTAAACTTAATGATCACCGAGGAGAAAGCGAAGTTGGAGCGCATTTCCGGCCTTACGCAGGAATCGGCCAAGCAGCTTCTTATGGAGATGATAGAGAAAGAAGCCCGCCACGAGGCCGCAGGTCTTGTTAAAAAGATAGAGGACGAGGCTAAGGCAGAGGCGGATAAGACAGCAAAGAAAATAATTTCATTGTCAATCTCCCGCTGCGCGATTGAGCACACGGCGGAGTTTACCGTCTCAGTTGTATCTCTGCCCACGGAAGAGATGAAAGGCCGCGTAATCGGCCGCGAAGGCAGGAACATCCGCGCTCTTGAAGCGGCGACAGGAATAGACGTTATAGTAGACGACACGCCGGAAGCAGTTGTTCTTTCCGGTTTTGACCAGGTCAGAAGGGAAATCGCCAGGGTCGCGCTTGAACGCCTCATAGCCGACGGCAGGATTCATCCGACCAGGATTGAAGAAGTGGTCA
>Ga0209083_1000448_pt1 | contig 61159 bp, 54 predicted proteins | sample AM7aDNAmetaG_FD_184132 | JGI IMG/M metagenome (GOLD analysis project Ga0209083, IMG submission 184132) | Freshwater microbial communities from Finland to study Microbial Dark Matter (Phase II) - AM7a DNA metaG (SPAdes) (version 3) | ecosystem: Environmental > Aquatic > Freshwater > Lake ... | reverse complement strand
TGTCTGATTCACGGTGAAAACACGGTGGTGGTGAGCTACCGGAATCTCGGCGGCAGCGCGCTGGAGTTGAAATTGAATCCGCTGTTGGCGTTCCGGGAGGCGGGCGAGTTAACCACGCGGAATGCGACGGCGAATCTGACCGTGGAGCAGGGCGCCGGTGGGTTATCGGTACAACCGTACCGGGAATTGCCGCGATTATATTTCTATGCCACGCCGACGGAGGTGGAGATTGAAGCCGATTGGTACCGGCGCTTTCACTATCCGGTGGAGCAAGAACGCGGCGAGGCGAGCGAGGAAGATTTGTTCACGCCGTTTGAGATGATGTTCAAACTCCGCAAAGGCGAAACCGTTCACATCGTCGTCACCACCGAGCCGAAAACCGGCGTGAATGCGGAAGCGTTACTCGCCGGTGAGCGGCACCGGCGGAAAATTTATGAACGCGAAACCGATCCGATGCGGCAGGCATTGTTGATTGCGGCGGATTCTTTTATCGCACGGCGGGAAACGACCGGCGCGACGGTGATGGCCGGTTTTCCGTGGGAAGCGGATTGGGGACGCGACTCAATGGTGGCGTTGCCGGGGTTGACGCTGACGACCGGGAAATTTGATGTCGCCAAAAAAATTCTGCGCCATTTTGCCGGGCGGCTGGACCGGGGATTGATTCCGAATGTGTTTCCGGAAGGTGGCGAGAAGCCGGAATATAATTCGGTGGACGCGACGTTGTGGTTCGTGGTGGCGGCGTGGCAATTCTGGAAGGCCAGCGGCGATAAGGCTGGCGTGCAGGAATTGTTACCGGCGCTGCGCGAGGCGGTGCGGAGTTACCGAGATGGCACACGCTATGATATTTACGCGGATAAAGATGGATTGATTACCGCCGGTGGTGTTGGCACGCAACTGACATGGATGGATTCAAAGGTGGATGGTTATGTGCCGACGCCGCGACACGGCAAAGCGGTGGAAGTGAATGCGCTCTGGTTCAACGCGCTGCAGATGTTGGCGGAGTTGGAGGAAAAAATTACCGGTGATGCTACGGCTGCCGGTGATTTTCGCAAATTGGCCGACAAAGTGGCCGGGAGTTTCGTGAAGAATTTTTGGAATGCGGAAACCGGTTGTTTGTACGACGTGGTGCAAGGAAGTTTCCGGGATCCGGCGATTCGGCCGAATCAGATTTTTGCCGTGAGCTTGCCGTATTCGCCGCTGGACAAGGCGCAGCAACAGGCGGTGCTGGATTGCGTGACAAAAAATTTGCTGACGCCGTATGGATTGCGGACGTTGCCGCGCGGTCACGAAAAATATTGTCCGCGCTATACCGGTAACCGGTGGCAGCGCGACGGCGCGGCGCATCAAGGTTCGGTTTGGACGTGGCTCATCGGGGCGTATTGCGATGCGTTTGTGCGCGTTCACGGTACCGGTAAGGCGCAACGCAAAGAATTGGCCGGCTTGCTGAAAAATCTCTTCAGTCATCTGGAAGAAGCGGGGCTGGGTTCGGTTTCGGAAATTTTTGACGGCGATGCGCCGCACCGGCCGGTGGGTTGTTTTGCGCAGGCGTGGAGCGTGGCGGAATTGTTGCGAGTGTACGACGCGTATCTCCGTACCGGCGCTTAAACCTCCCGGAATGCCCTCTGGATCAATCCACGGTTTACCGGTGGGGGTAGGAAGGAGAAGGCGCAACTCCCGGTGCATCTTCGGTGGGTGATTTCGCCCAAACTTCACCATGCGATCCGCGTGCGACCGGTCCGTTGTCGGGAGTTTCAGTTTTGGGAATTACTGGTTGGGAAGCGTCGGAAGAGAGCCTTGCTTCCGTGCTTTCAACTGCTGTTTGGCCCAATCCGCCACCCACTTGGCTCTTGCTCTGAGAGATTGCTTCTCGGAGTCGGTCAGCATTCGGTAAGGAGAGGAGGCGCTGTGCTTCTGGCTGTGTGAGGGCGGATTGGCATCCAATTTCGTACCGGTCAACGCTTCTGGTGGTAGTTTGTCCTGCATTGTTTTCTCCTAGAGTTTGCCTGATTTTCTCTTTGTGTCAACGCTCTGCTTGCTCGGCAGCGGCAGCGGCTTGACTTCCGATGTGGGCGTGGTAGAGATTGATTCGCCGCCTTGCGGGGAAAGAGTCGTTTCTCCGCCCTCTACTTGGGTAGGGGTGTTGAACACGTTCGTCGTCTGTTCAGCAGTGGGCGGAGTTTTCTTTTAGCTTTTGTTTGTATATCGCCCGCTTGACTCGCCGGTGGGTTTCGCTTTATATCGCAGGCATGGAATCTACTTTCAAACCTCTGGCGGGCAAAAAAGGAATCGTTTTCGGCGTGGCGAATAAGCGCTCCATCGCATGGGCCATTGCGCAGGCGTGGCAGGAAGCGGGTGCGACGTTGGCGTTCACTTACCAAGGTGACCGGCTCAAGGAAAATGTCGAGGAATTGGCCGGGACATTCGGGCCGAACACGCCGTTGTATCCGTGCGATGTGACGCGCGATGAAGATATCGCGCGGGTTTTTCAGAGTGTGCAAAAAGATTTCGGCTCACTGGATATGTTGCTCCACTCGGTGGCGTATGCGCCGAAGGATGCGCTCGAAGGCGAATTCATCAACACCTCCCGGCAAGCGTTTCAGGTAGCGCACGATGTCAGTGCGTATTCGTTGGTAGCTTTGTCGCGTGCGGCGGCTCCGTTGATGACGAATGGCGGTTCTATTGTGGCAATGTCGTACTACGGCGCAGTGAAAGTGGTACCGCATTACAATGTCATGGGCGTAGCGAAAGCGGCGTTGGAAGCGAGCGTCCGGTATCTGGCGTACGATTTGGGAACCAAGAAAATCCGCGTTAACGCCATCAGCGCCGGCCCGGTGAACACACTCGCGGCACGCGGCATCAGCGGATTCATGAGCATGCTCAAGCATTACGAAGAGCACACGCCGATGAAGCGCAACATCGAAGGCCGGGAACTCGGCGACGCCGGTTTGTTTCTCGCCAGCAACATGTCCACCGCCACCACCGGTCAAGTGTTATACGTGGATTGTGGCTACGAAATCATGGGCATGTAGCCCGCGGCGACGCGGCAATACTTTTCGGCCATCGACCGGATTTCATTTCGCTCTTTCGCGTCTAGCTGACGGATGACTTTTGCCGGTGAGCCGTACACCAGCGAGCCGGCCGGAACTTGCAGGCCACGCGTTAGCAATGCGCCGGCACCGATGATGCTTTGTTCGCCGATTACCACACCGTCCATCACAATCGCGCCCATGCCGATTAACACCTCATCGCCAATCGTGCAGGCATGAAGAATGGCCCGGTGGCCGACGGTCACATAATTTCCGACGATACAGGCGAGGTCATCCGCGACGTGGTAGACGGTTTGGTCTTGGATATTGGTGTGATGGCCGATGACGATCTGGTTGATGTCGCCGCGCAAGACGGAACCGAACCAAATGCTCGATTGTTCGCCGACGATCACATCGCCAATTAAGTCCGCGCTTGGTGCGAGATAGGTACCGGCACCGATGACCGGTTGTTTGCCGAGATAAGGTTGAATACTCATTGCGGTTGATTTTGTCCGCATTTGACGCCAAATTCAAAGCTAAATGGAAATCCCAGAAAATCTCGTGGCGCGGTTGGGTGAAGACTACAACTGGTGGGTGGAGCAAAATAGCGAAGACTCCAAGCTGCGCGGCATCATCGACCCGCGCCAAGTCGCGCATCTCCGCGAAGCACTCGACGCGTACCGGACGTTTGGTTTGAGTCAGGAACAATTCGACGACGCATTCACTTTCTACACGCTGGATTCGGAATTGGACGAAGGCCAAGTGCGGTTGAGTCGCGGCGAAGGTAGCGAGACGTTTGCATTACCGGTGATTGACGACGAAGGCGACGGGCCGTATTTCGATTTCTTTGATGCGCTGGCGGCGGCGCGAATTCAGAAGCTGAACGCGACGCACAAATACAAAAAAAACTGTACCGAAGATGAAATGTTCGCCGAACTCGAAGCGCTCGATGCCGAGCGATATTTCAGCGACGAAACGATTCATTGCTTCGACCAGCTCAACGAAATTCTGGAATGGTCGCCCGCCGAATAAAACGATTCCTCCGTGACCAACCCGCGATAGGGAATCTAGTTTTAGACTACAAAATCGCCTGATCTGCGGCGAGACTGAGACGTAGAGTTTTGATCGCGTCAGAATAATCTGACGGATTCTTTTCCCAGTTACCCGATTTTACCATGTCGAGGAAGATTCCATCTTCTCGCACATAAGCCGAATCTGGAGAGATTGGGAATTGTGTTTCCTTACCTTCGACATCCACCACCAGTGTTGGACCAAATAGGTTCAGCCGGTAGAGGCGCTTTTGTCCGATGATGACAATCTCATCCCGGTACACGTCACCCACCCATGAATGACAGTGGGAGGCGAGTGTACCGTTAGCAAATTTCAGACTGAGGGAAATCACCTCTTCGATGGTATAGGTGTCTTTTTTCTTGTGAACAGGATTGGAGGCCACTCCGGTAACCTGAACCACTTCGCCAAATAGATAGCGCAGGAGGTCGAAGTTGTGAGTGGCTTGTTCCACCAGCAAGCCGCCGGTAACCTTTTTATCATAAACCGGTGAAGAGCGGTCGGCTTGCAGGCTCTTGTTGCAACTGTAGAGCGATTGCACCAGATGAATAGTGTCGTCCGCCATCTGTTCCCGAAGCGTCTGGACAACTGGTGCGGACCGAAATAAATAACCGACTTGCACATGCGCTTTTTTCTTCGCTAGTGCTTGATTGATGGCCACTGCGCTTTCGAGACTGCATTCGGCCGGTTTTTCACAGAAGACGGGAATCTTTCGATTGGCACAGGCAAGTAATGGCTCACGACGCACATTCGGTGGAGTGCAGACCCAGACCGCGTGGGGTTTAGCTTCGTCGAGCATGTGCTCAAAATCAGTGTAGGCCTTTCCGTCAAATTCCTGAACTCGCTTGACGGCTTTTTCTTTGCTCGTATTACAGATACCAACAATTTCGACATCGCTGCGCGATTTGAGAAACTTCAGATGCACACCGGAGATTGACCCGGCCCCGATGAGTGCTGTTTTAAGCATAATTGTTCCGAAGATTGCCTATGCCTCTGTCCAGTCGAACACGACGCCCATGACCGATTCATCTTTATTCAGGAGACGGGTGTAAATTTCCGTGGCTTTCTCTGGCTTGATACAATGACTGATTAGGGTATCGATATTTACTTTTCGATCTTCAATCAACTTGTAGAATTCCTGCATGCACTTCATCACTGTCCACTTGTCATATACGTCGGACACGGCCCCATCACACCGGCGGGCGCCAACGATGGAAAGTTCCTTGCTTTGAAAATCCGTTCGCATATCAAGCTCCCGGAGACCGAAGTGACCGCCGACGACTGAGATTTGTCCACCGTAGGCGGCAATCTTGAATGAATCGACGAGCGCCTTTCCATTGCCGGAGGTTTCAATGATAATGTCTGCGCCATCACCGGTGATTTCCTTCACCGTGTCCATGTAGTTAGGGGCCAACGGATCAATAGTTCGGATGCCGACTTTTTCGGCAGCTTTTCTCCGTGCAATCGAGGGATCGATCCCTAGAACTCGTCCGGCGGAATTGAGTGATGCCAGTTGCGCAGAAAGATTTCCCACAATACCTAAGCCGTATACAACGACCCAGTCGCCCAGATTAAAACTCACCCTATGCAGACCGTGGAGCGCAACCTTGCCGAGCGGAAGAAAGGTCGCTTGTTTGGCGAATTCTTTTTTCACCGGCGTGCAAGTCTGGATTGCCCAATCCTTCGAAAGATCAATGGTGTCCTTATGCTTTTCGCCGGTTTCGAGAATGTCGCCTTTTTTGAATGGCGTGCCTTCCCAGCCGGCGATGACTTCCCCGACGCCAGAATAGCCAGGAACAATATCCTTCACCGGCCCTTGTGCACCGGTGAGCATATGCAGTTCAGTTCCGGCGGACAGCTGCGAATATAAATGCCGAATCCGAATGCTATTACCATCAAGCACGCCGGGTTCGTATCGCTCCAAGGCAACAGTATTCGCACTTTTAAAGACGACTTTTCTCATCGGCTCAGTTTCCTAGGTTCAGTGACTTTTACAATTATGAGCGCTTCAGAGGCTGGCCAATTGTGGTGGGGAGTTCCTCCGGTTTCCACTTCTTGACGTTCGGGCTGACATCCGATTTGGGTGCTGCTTTGCCATCGCTCGCCGGATCTGGCATTGCCAACTTCAAGTCAAACGGTGTGACATTAAAGCTATCGAGCACCTGCACCTGTGTCACTCCCATCGACCGCGAGGGGGTAAGTTTGTATTTCACATAACGGGCTTCGACCGGAGCGGCCATCGGCAAGAAGAAGTTATAGGCATTTAACACATCAATGTCCGGCCACATGAAGTTCACCGGTAGATCTTTCCAGCGAAGGTTGAAGTTGAAGGAGCCGACGCTTGTGAATGTCTTGCCATCAAGGCTTGTGAACACTTCGGTCTGATCCTTGATCTCACCTTTGAGAGCGTCCTGCGCAGGATAACCGAGAATGTGAATCCGGAAGGCCGCGCACTTCTGTGGCGCACCAAGATCCACGACAATCTCCGGTTGCGTGCCGGGATTGTAGAGCGCACACTCTTGAAAAGTACTGCCACCACTATAGCTAGACCCAACCCGAGCACTGGTTAGTTTCTTACCGTCAGGATCGCCAGATCCCCATTGAGTGAGTGATGGTACTGTCACCGTATAGGGTTTGCCAACCGCGAGGTTCTTACCGTAGGTAGCCCATTTGCCAACCCACTTTTCGCCACCGACATCTTTGCCATCGTTGTAACCATACTTGACCTCGCCGCGAGCACCTTTGAGATTGACGGTGAGGGAGTCAACAATCGGGTGATCGGAACCGCCAACATTGATGGTGTAGGTAGTTGGATATTTTGACACCAGTTGGGTGTGGGAGCGTGGTACGAGTGAGTAATCTTTTTGGCGTTCACTCCAGTTAAAAGTCAATTCCACAGGACTGTCACCCGGCGCCGCCAGCTTATGATTCACTTCCATCCGCATCGCATAAATACTACTGCAAGTGGGGATGTTACCCGGACTGGTGATGGCGTATTTGAACAGGATTGTTCGCGTGCCGGTGGGAATGTCGGTGACTCTTTCATAGTGGATTACATCCCACGGAGCTTTAATGTCAGTCAGGCTGTAGCTTTGAATCCAAGTCTTACCGCCATCGAAACTATGCCGGAAATCAATATGACCTTTGGCACCGCGATTATAAAGTTGACCACCGTAAGTAATAGTCGTGACATCGGCAGGAGCATCCACCTTGAATACCACATAGCCTTCCACGTTATTCGATGCTGTCCAGAGCGAACCCGACCAGCCTTCATTCTTTGCGGCAAATTTGAGGTTCTGCTCTTCGACCGCGTAGGCTTTATAGTTACCCGCTTGCAATTCGGGCCAGAAAACAATGGATTCTGTCTGTTCACCGGTGCCGACATAAACCGTATTCTTACCGAGCTTGAGCTGTGGCTGAGTCTTGCTATTGATTTGCGTGATGGTGTCAAACCGAATGGACTTCAGTTGCGCAGCGGTCGGATTCGCTTTGGCAAGCAAAGTCACCTTCACTAAGACTTCGTACGCACCATTCACTTCTTTCACGAGCTTCAGGTCGGCCTTGTTCTCGCCCGGCTTATCGCTCTTCCAAACCTCTTTCCATTGCAGACCATTGCTGGTGGAAATCGCAACGGCGAGAACATCATCCGCGCTGGCAGTCGTCCCGAGCGCTTGAATCTTGAGACTCGTAATCACATTCGCGCCTTCCACTTTGAAAATCGCTTCGCCAGCCTGACCGGCGACAACGGATTGCAGCCCCGGGCTGAGTGCCTTGATATTGCTGCCACTCGAGACCGCACCCAAAAGATGTGCCGCATCGAGAACTGGAACGAAGCTACGCTCGCCGGTACCGCGAATGCGGTACGCAATGTGTGAGAGTTCCGGATCGTTGGGTTTGCCGTCCACTAGACCATTGGGCGCATCGTAGACGTTAGGAATAAAGTAGGCCGGATCGGCTTTGTAGGTTCCCTTTTCGTAGGACAAGGCCGTGGGACTATTGGTGTCCCGGCGGGTGTAGTAGCGATTGTAAACTTCGCCGTCGCGCAGGTTCAGGATATACCGGTGCCCACGGTCTTGGTCGTAGTAGTAATAGCGGTACTTGAGGGCGGCTGGAGAAAAGTCATGGACAATCTGTTCGAGCGGCCGGGCATCATCCGCGCCTTCGCAGAAACCGTTCGGGCTGGTACCGGTGACCGCATGGTAGAGGGCGATATAGCCGGGGACTTCCTTACCGTCAGTTTCCGGACCGGCCATAGTCTTACCCACGTCTTCGATGCCGGCGACAGTCTTTCCATCCGGCAGCGTGTAATACATCGACAACGAATTATCGTAGTGGTGGAAACCTCCATCGTACCACACTTCGCCGACGCTGTGATTGGAGATGTCGAAGTACCGGCACGGGTAACCCATGTAGTTCCAAATCGAGCATTTGGTACCGTTGATGGTCGAGCACTGTAAATGGCCGTAGTCATTGAACTGGCGGATTGGATCGGTCAGCTCTGTACCATGCACATACATTGGCGCGGTCTGGCGGCGAGCTTGGTGTAGCCAGTAGAACTGCGCCCACATCTTGTCCGCGTCCTTTTCCCAATTGCTGTGGATGGAGCGCGCCATGCTTTCCATGTCCGTGTAATCCGGACTACCATCCGTGACCACCTTGAGGTTGCAGACATCGGCGTGCGATGCTGTGGTTAAAACAAACAGTGCGGCACCGATTGCGACCGCGTTCACATACAGTTGCTTCTTCATCTGATAGTTCCTCTGGGTTGGTCTTTCCGTTAAGGTTTAACGTCGGTTACTATGCGTCGTGTTTAAGTCGGCGAAGGGGGGGGGCGCAAGCTTTTTTTGCAAAAATTCCCACAGTTGACTACGATGTGTTGCATGGCTTCCAAAATCAATCGCGCCGGGCAACATTTGTGCATCGGCATTACCGGTACGGAACTGACGACGGCGACGCGCCGGTTGCTCAAAGCCGTCCAGCCGGGTGGCATCATTCTCTTCGCTCGCAATGTGGACAATGCCGACCAGCTCCGCGCCTTTACGCAATCGCTCCGCGCCGAACTACCGGTGCCGCCGTTCATCGCGATTGATCAGGAAAACGAACGCGTCAATCGCCTCCGCGCCATTGTCGGCGAGCTACCGGCGCTGGCTGACATCCAACGCACCGGTCACGCCGATGAATTCGGGCGCACCATCGGACGTTGTCTACACGACCTCGGAATTGATTTGGATTTTGCGCCGGTGCTGGATTTAGAATTGTGCACGCCGACAACCGACAACGCGCTCCGGGACCGGTGCTGGGGAAAAACCGCCGCCGAAGTCATCCGGTGGGCCGGTGAATTTATTACCGGCTTGGAAAGTGCCGGCGTTGCGGCCTGCCCGAAACATTTTCCCGGCTTAGGCGCGGCCACGCAGGATTCACACGAACATTTGCCGACGATTACGCGCCGCCGGGAAGATTTGCTCGCGGAAGATGTCCGGCCGTTTGCGGAACTCACGCCGCGCTTGTCGGCGATGATGGTCGGCCACGGGCATTACGTGGCGTTTGACGGAGCGAAACCGAAGCCGGCGTCATTGTCGCCGGTGATTATTCAAGATTTACTGCGCCGGCAACTCGGTTTTACCGGGCTGGTGGTGACCGATGACATGGAAATGGGCGCAATCACGCGCGCCGGTAATTTCGGAGCATCCGTCACCGGCGCCGTTCAAGCCGGTGCCGACATGGTGCTGGTGTGCCACACGCCGGAAAAAATTCTCGCCGTACACGAAGCCCTGAGCAAAATGAAAATCCCACCCGAATCCGCCCACCGTTTGGAATGTTTTCGGAAAAAGTGGTACGCCCGGAGGGATTTGAACCCACAACCCTTGGTTCCGAAGACCAATGCTCTATCCAGTTGAGCTACGGGCGCACAAGCTTATAAAATATAAAAATGGCGGAGAGGGCGAGATTCGAACTCGCGGGAGCCTTGCGACCCCACACGCTTTCCAAGCGTGCGCATTAGACCACTCTGCCACCTCTCCGTGACGACCGCCGCACCTTACTCCGTCCCGGCGCGCCTCGTCAAGATACCAGCCGCACGTTGCATCCGATCTCGCACCGCTAAACCGATGCCTTCCGCCGGTGGTAAAACGCACAAAATTACTATCGCACCTTGCGAATCAAAGACTCGAAACGCTGCAAACAAACGTTGCGCTAATTTTTCCCAATCGCCCCACACGCCAAAACTCGCCACCAATTCCGTCACCGGCTCGACCACCGGTAACATCTCATCACTAACGAGTGCCGCCACGCAATGTCCGCGTTGCCGGAGTTCGGCGGCGCGGGCGCTCAACCGTTCGATAACTATTTGCCGGTCGCCTTCGAATAATTCCACTCGACCGCGCGGCGCATAATGCTGTTGAGTCATTCCCGGTCCAGCGAGACCTTGGCGAGCCAGCTCGTCGGCCACACTCGGCGCCAACGTGACCGGGCCGAGAAGCGCTTCCAATTGTTCGCGCGTCACACCACCGGGCCGCAGAATTGCCGGCGGCGATTGCGTCAAGTCGAGCACCGTGGACTCGACGCCGAGCTGTGTTGGCCCGGCATCCAGAATCAAATCCACTCGCTTGCCTAAATCTGTGACGACATGTTCCGCGCGAGTCGGACTTGGCCGGCCAAATTGATTCGCGCTCGGAGCGGCAATCGGTAAACCGGCTTCCATCAGTAACGTCATCGCCACCGGATGCTTCGGCATTCGCAGCGCCACATTCGGACGACCGGCTGTGACGGCATCTGGCACGCGCGGATTTTTTTTCACGACCAACGTCAACGGTCCCGGCCAAAATTTCTCCGCCAGTGGCCGGAAGTTTGCTGGCAATTCAGACGCCAGCGATTCGGCCATCGCCAAATCGCGAACGTGAACAATGAGCGGATCCCAACCGGGACGTTGTTTCGCGGCGAAAATTTTCTCGACTGCCGCTGGGTTCAAAGCGTCGGCACCCAAGCCGTACACAGTTTCAGTCGGAAACGCGACGAGACCACCGGTGCGCAAAATCGTCGCGGCTTTCTGCAACCAATGGCGCTGTGGAAAACTGGGATTAATTTTGACGAGGTTGTTCATCGGATTGGAAGTTTCCGAACCGCGGCGGCCAAAAGTTCCGGTGCTTGTCGCATCGCCGTATCGGTGTCGAGCGTGGCCGGCGTAATCGCTTGCGCGATGGAAATACCGGCCCGTTGCCATTCGGTCTCGCTGAGTTTAACGCGACCAGCCAACACTGCCACTTTCACGCCGTGCCGGCGCGCGAGTGCGGTCACACCGGCCACCACTTTGCCGCGCAACGATTGTTCGTCGAATTGGCCTTCACCGGTAATGACCCAATCCGCACCGGCTAAATCTTCCGCCAGCCGGCTCGCGGTCATCACGGTTTCAATGCCGGGCACGAGCCGCGCATTCAGAAACGCCAGCGCGCCACCGGCGAGTCCGCCGGCGGCCCCGGCACCGGGAATATTCAAAATATCTTTACCGAGTTGCGTCTGCACAAGACCGGCGAGATGCCGCAAACCGGCGTCGAGGCGTTCCACCATTTCCGGCGTCGCACCTTTTTGCGGACCGAACACTTGCGCCGCGCCGTGTTCGCCGCACAGCGGATTATCTACGTCGCAAAGAACTTCAACCGCCGGGAGTGATGAATTCGGCGGACGAAGCGTGACGATGCGTTCGAGTTCGCCGCCGATGGGTTTCACCGGCTGACCTTGCGCATCGAGAAATTGCCAACCAACTGCTGCCGCCGCGCCGATGCCGCCATCGGTTGTCGCGCTGCCACCGACCGCGAGCCAGATGCGTTCCGCGCCGCGCCGAATCGCATCGGCGAGCAATTCACCGGTACCAAATGTTGTAGTCAAAAGCGGATTGCGTTGCTCCGGTGGCAGCAAAACTAATCCGCTTGCCTGCGCCATCTCGACGAACGCACGCCGGTCGGCGGCGAGCCAAAGATATTTGGCGGTGCAATCTTTTTCCGGTCGCGGTCCGGTCACTTTTTTAGAAATCCAGTCTCCGCCGAGCGCGGCGTGCAGCGCAGCGGCGGTGCCGTCGCCGCCATCGGCCATCGGTTTCACAATAATTTCCGCCGCCGGTAATGCACGCCGGACAATCTCACACGCTTCGGCTGCGGTGAGACTGCCTTTGAATTTATCGAGTGCGACGACGATTTTCATCGGATGTAAGCGATGGTTTGTGGGCCTTCGGGTACGACGCCGATGGTTGCCGGCCGGCCAAGTTTCGATTCAATTTCGGCAATCGTTTGCGCGATGTCCGGACACGGCCGGAGTAACGCGCTTCGGATTTGCGTGTCGGTCAGGCCGGCGCTGTGGACATACACATCGGCGTGCAGTTGAATTTTTGCCTGGATTTGCACTTGCCATTGGTCGGGCTGATTGAAACCGGGGCGGGCAATCATGTCGAGTACGGCTTGCGGCGAACCGGCTTCGGCCAACAACGCCGCGTACCGGCCGTGATCCGGCAAGCCGTCGGCACAGGCAGCGACAAGAATGATGGCACCACCGGCACGCACGATGCGACTCGCGGCGCTCAGACCTTTGACGCATTGGTAAAGATTTTGATCGAGCGGATAACCACTGTTGGTGGTGATGACGATGTCAAACGGTTCAGCCACCGGCACCATGGCGTGGGCTTTGACGAAGGCGCAGCCGGCGGCGTGCGCGGCGAGCATGTCGCCGGCAAAGACACCGGTAATTTGCCGGGCGGAGTTGAGTGTGACGTTGACCAGAAATGTCGGATTGGCGCGCAAGGCGACTTCGCGCATTTCTTCCCAGACTGGATTGCCGGTGGTCACGCCCCAAGTCGCGCTCGGGTGGCTAATCATTTTGTAACTGTGATTGCTGTGAACGCTTTCCGCGCCGGCAATGGATGGCAACACACCTTTCGGTCCGCCGCTGAAACCAGCGAAAAAATGTGGCTCGATGAAGCCGGTCAGAATCCGGACATCCGCTTCAAGAAATTGCCGGTTAATCCGAACCGGATGGCCGAGCGAAGTCTGACCTAGCGAAACGAGATTGCCGGCGTCGTTTGCATCGTGTTGGCGGCACCGGTAATTGTTGACGATGTTCTCGCCGAGCATCTGGCGCAACTCGGCATCCGTCTGCGGCCGGTGCGTGCCGAGTGCGTTGAGCAAGGTAATGTCGCCGCGCACAACGCCGGCGGCTTCCAATTCCGCCAGCAAAACCGGCAGCAGTCGGTCGTTCGGTGTGGCACGAGTGATGTCGGTGTGAACGATGACAACTTTGTTACCGGCGCACACTTTGGACGCGAGCGGTGCGGAGTTGATTGGCTGGCGTAATGCGGTCCGGATAGCAGTCGGTTCGTCGGCAATGCCCGGTACGAATGGCGCCTGTATTACCCGGCTCTGAGACGGCAATATAACCGGTAAGCCATTGCGCCCATAAGCGAGATTGAGAGTAACGCTCATCAGCCGGTTAGTTGGAACGGATTTGAATATCCACCATCAAGTCAGACGCAATTTGTTCGAGCGCCTGTTGAAGCGGCCGAAGATCACCGGCGGCAGGCAATTGAACTTGCGCTGTGGCGTGAAAAAGTTCCTCACCGGACATCGGCGCACTTTCACAGGTGGTGGTTAATTCTTCGATGTTCACTTGCTGCTGAGCGAGGACTTGTGAGATTTGACGGACGATGCCGGGCCGGTCATGGCCAACGACTTCAATGGTGGCCAGTGGGCGATTCGGAGTGGCAACGGCTTGACCTTTTTGAACGCGCACGGACAAGCCTTGTGATTCGAGTGATTGCAGTGCGGCGAGAAATTTTTGCTCTACCACCGCCGGGACTTGCACTCGCAAGATGCCGGCAAACTGTCCACCGAGATGCGCCATGCGGCTTTCCAACCAATTGCCGCCATGGTCGACAATCACCGCCGATAATCTTCCCACCAACCCCGGCCGGTCAGAGCCGATAATCGTCATCACGAAAGTGACATTCATAAATATCTGTTACGCCGGTGGCCGGCGAATGGCAAGCATGGAGCGTCGCAATACGCAGGTGCTTCACGAACGAATCATTACCAGCAGCATTTTGAAACGGGTCACGGCTTTGACGGCGTGGGGTTTGTTCGCTGGGAGAATAATCATTTGCCCGGATTCGACTTGATGTTTTTTGCCGGCAATCTGCATTTCCGCTTCACCGTCGAGCACGCAAATCAACGCGTCAAATGGCGCGGTGTGTTCGCTCAATGCTTGACCAGCATCAAACGCAAACGCCGTCACCGTGCCGGTGGGTTTGCGCAAGACTTCGCGGCTGACGATGGCGCCGGCTTGGTACTTGGTTAATTCGGCGAGCTTGATGGCTTTGCCGATAAGGTTACCGGATTTTTTTGGTTTAGCAGTGCATTTGCTCATGCCGGTAACTTACTCCAACCAGTCGCCGTAAACAACCGTGACATCGGGAACCGGTTCTGTTACCAAGCCGGTATGGAAACTTCTGGTCGCAACCGTTGGCTCAACCGGACGGTGCTCGGCATTGGGCTGGCGTCGTTGTTGAGCGATTGGTCGCACGAAATCGCCACGGCCATCATGCCGGCATTTCTAGCGACACTCGGCGCGGCGGCGGTCTGGCTCGGTTTGATCGAAGGTATTTCCGACGGATTATCCAGCTTCGCCAAAATGGGCTCCGGCTATTTCACTGACCAGTTGCGCCGGCGCAAACCGATTGCGGTGATTGGTTATCTGCTAACGGCCACCGGCACGGCGTGCATCGGATTGGCGACGCAGGCGTGGCATATTTTGTTGTGCCGGGCCGGCGCGTGGCTCGGACGCGGGGTGCGGACGCCGGTGCGAAAAGCGTTGCTGGCCGGCGCGGTCACGCCGGAGACTTACGGCCGGGCGTTCGGATTCGAGCGGATGATGGATACGTGCGGCGCGATTGTCGGACCGATTACGGCGATGCTGTTGCTGGTGGCGTTTAAGAATAATTTCAGCCGAGTTTTGCTGGTGACGCTCGTGCCGGGATTGCTGGCGGCGGTGGCGATTGCGGTGTTGGTGAAAGAGCAGGAACGCGTCAAGGTGAAATGGATTTCGTTCCGGGCGCGGCTGGCGGCATTGCCGGTGTCGTTCCGGCATTTTCTGGTGGCGGTCGGATTGTTTGGAGCCGGGGACTTTGCGCACACCATGTTGATTTTACTGGCAACGCAGAAACTTACACCGCAGCTTGGTCAGGCGAAAGCGGCCGGTGTGGCGGTGACGTTGTACGTGCTGCACAATGTTTTGTATGCCGGGTTCGCGTTTGTGGCCGGCTGGCTGGCGGATCATTTTAATAAACGCGTGGTGCTGGCCGGTGGCTATGCGCTCGGCGCGGCGACGATGGCGGTGCTGGTATTCGCGCCGATGAATTTGCCGGTACTCGTACTGGTGTTCGTGATGGCCGGGATTTTCGTGGCGACCGAGGAAGCTGTGGAAGACGCGCTCGCGGCGGAATTGGTGGACAAGGAACATCACGGCATGGGGTTTGGAATGTTGGCGACGGTCAACGGCGTCGGCGATTTTCTGTCGAGCATCGTGGTCGGCGTGTTGTGGACGGTGGCTGGAACACCGGTGGCGTTTGCGTATAGTCTGGTGCTGTTCATCGCCGGCGCGTGGCTGGTGTGGAAGTGGCGGTAAGGGCAACGGCAGTGAGTTCTTGTCCGCGTCATCCCGATCATCGAGGGCTTGCGTCATTTCGTTCGTTAAGTCCGCGATGTGCTTCCGGGCGTCCAACGAAGGTTGGATCGCCGCATTGAACTGCTCCAACGTCATTCCGACAAACGACTTGGTCGGGGCGAGCTTCGTCCACGCGCCGACCACATCATCGATCTTTCCTGCATTCTATACTATTATTGGACCAAGCTTGCAGTGCCCGCATCCTGAAAGTGTTTTCATAACAGCTTACCCATCCGGTGTCGTTTCGTGCGGCAATGAGCGCGGTAATGACTTCCTGCGCCAGTTTGCGATACTCACCCTCCCACAAGCCCGTGCTGCTCATTAGCAATTAACTCCTACTTCGGTTGCGAGAAGTCGCCAAAAACTAAGCCTGCGAGGTTCGGCGCACGTTGTGCGTTCGAGTTGCTTAGCTTGATCGCCGTCTTGCCGCTACCGGCAACCTTCACTTTTTCAAACCAGAAGATATGCTCTTCTCCGCCGGTTTTTGTTTCGGCGTAAACAACAAACTGTCCGCCAGTTGGAGATCGGATTACAAACTTGCCTTCGCTGTCAGTTGTCGCACTTGCGGCGATTTTTGTCGCAATGGCGGCGGCCATCTTATCCTCCGCGCTGTCCATGATCCGACTCCATTGTCGCGACATCGCCTCCGCGATTAGCGGTTTAAGCTCAGATTCATTAGACGAAACTTGTCGTTCAATCGTCGCCCGGCGCTCGGCAAAGACCCTCTCAATCTCAGCACGAAGGCTGGCAACTTGTTCTGCTGGCGGCTTGCTCAGAACTGCTTCTTTTCCGTTGATCTCGACAGTCATGGAGTCGAGCTTCGTCTTGAGCAATCCCAGTTGGGATTCGCTTTTCTGCACCTGAGTTTCCAAAGTTTCCATCCGTGCACCATTCTGAAACTCGAACTTTTGCAGGGTAAGTCTACGCTGCTCGGTTGTGGCAGTAAGTCTTTTTGCAGCGGCATCCCTTGCGGCTTCCAGCGCGGAACGTTGCTTCGCGTATGCCTGATAATAGGTAATGAAGGTCTGCCGTAGATTCTGATCAGTTAGGCTGGTGGGGAATTTCGTGAATATCGCGTACTCCGATAACTCTGCGTCCTCGTCTGCTTTGACTCGGACGCCAAGCCAACCGGGCATGTCTTTGAGACTGAAACCGTGCTCCTTCTTCGCCTCAAAGATCTCGCTCTTATAACTGTCCGCAAAAGAGTACTCCTCCTTGAACCTTCCATCCTTTGGCACGAGGTCAACCGTGAGGTTTCGCGCTAGAATGTGGTCGTTTATGAGTTTAGCTGCGGCAGTAAGTGCTCTATCAACGTAATCCTGAAGAGCACGCTGGGCATAAAACGATTCGGCTTCGGCCTGCTGGATGCCGGGGGCATATCGCGCTTCGATGTCAGACCGTGAACCTTTCAAAGTTTTCAATTCTTTCTGCGTCGGCTCAATCTGTTGGGAAAGGACATCGATTTGATTCTCCAACTGCGCCACATTTTTTTGTATCTGCTCGTATTGGTCTGTGATTGCTTTCTTGACTTCGGCTATCGCGGGATATGGATCATGGAGGAGGTACACCTTTAGGTCGGCGAGCTTTTTCACGTCCAGTGATTTCATCACCAGAAACGCCTCACCGTCTAGCGTTGGCGGAGCGAATAGCTTTCGTGCGGCGAAGATGACTGCTACGGAAAAAATTATAACCAACGCCAGAACCACTAGAATCCGTGGCCGGTTTGAGACGGAACGGCTGCTTGTAGCTTGTACGGGAGATGGAGCGCTAGGGGAGGCTGGCGTAGGCAGTGCGGTTGTGTCAAACGTGGCAGGCTTGTTCAGAGGTTTGGATTTGTATGGTACTGCCAGCGGCGTCCCGCATTTTGGACAGTCAACGAGTTGTCCCGCCGCTACTGCATCGATTACAACATGCTGTCCGCACTTCTCACAGAAAAACGAAATGTCCATAATTGCCTCCTCCTCGTTCCAGTTCAGATGCAGAGCAGTCTAGAATGCCGGATGCTGCGTTTCAATCTGAAAACCAATAACCGGCTTGCCGGTCAGAGCAAGCTTGCGATTGTCTGCCGTTACGAATGCACCACCGCTTGCTTGACGCTCGGCTGACGTTAGGCACATACTCCCAAAAATTATGAGCGATAAAATTCGAGTAATTATTTACGGGCTGGGGGTGATTGGACGCTCGGCAGCCAAGCTGGTGACGGAACGCGCCGGGATGGAATTGGTCGGCGCGGTGGATTGCAGTCCGACTTTTGTTGGGCGCGATGCCGGTGAGGTTTTGGAATTGGGTCGGCAACTCGGATTTAATGTCACCGACACGCTGGCGGAAACTTTAGCGGAGGCGGAAGCCGATGCGGTGATTCACTGCACCGGTTCGTCGTTTGCCGGCGTGCTGCCGCAATTGCAGGAAATCGTGGCGGCGGAGTTGTGCTGCGTCACGTCGTGCGAGGAGGCGTTGTTTCCGCGTTACCGGTATCCGGAATTGGCGGAGGAATTCAATACGTTGTGCGTGGCGCATGGCGTCGGCGTGCTCGGAACCGGCGTCAATCCCGGTTATGTGATGGATACGCTGGCGACGGTGGCGACGGCGATTTGTCAGCGTGTCGATAGCGTGAAGATTTTGCGCGTGGTGGATGCCGGTACACGCCGGGAAGCATTGCAGCGAAAAGTCGGTGCCGGCATGGTGAAGGAAGAATTTGAAAAGCTCGTTACCGCCGGCAAGATGGGACACGCCGGGTTGTTGGAATCGCTAGCGTTTGTGGTAGCGGCGATGGGTTGGGCCGGTGCGAAGCTCGACGAAAAAGTTGAGCCGGTCTTGACGACGCGGGCGATTCGCACGAAATATGTGTCGTTGTTGCCGGGGCAAGTGGCCGGCGTCCGGCAAGTCGCGCGGGCCGAGTTGGCCGGTAAGGAAGTGGCGCGCTTGGAATTGCAGATGTACGTCGGCGCGGAGCAACCGCGCGACGAAATTGAAATTGCCGGCGTGCCGCCGTTGAAGGTCACGGTGGCCGGCGGAACGCCCGGTGACTTGGCGACGCCGGCGATTTTGGTGAACATGGTGCCGGCGTTGCTGGCCGCTGGACCGGGGTTGCACACGATGGCGACGTTGCCGTTGCCGCGGATTGCACGATGAAAAACATTGTTTATTTTGATTTGGAAACACAGAAGAGTGCGACGGATGTCGGCGGTTGGAATCATAAGCCGGACATGCTGATGTCGGTCGGTGTGACGTTCAGCACCGGCGAGGGAGAATACCGGATTTACGACGAGGCGCAGGTTCAGGATCTGATTAAGCAACTGCGCCGGGCCGATTTGGTGGTGGGGTTTAACTTGATTAATTTCGACTACGATGTGCTGTCGCATTACACGGTGTTTGATTTTCACGAAGTGCCGACACTCGACTTGATGAAAGATTTGGAAACAACGCTCGGGCACCGGCTCTCACTCGAATCATTGGCGGTGCCAACACTCGGCGCGCCGAAAGTTGCCGACGGGTTGACGGCGTTGAAGTGGTGGAAAGAAGGCAAAATTCTTGAGATTGCCGAATACTGCTGCTTCGATGTGAAGATCACGAAAGAACTCCACGAATACGGCCACGCGCACGGCGAAGTTTTCTACAACGACCGGTTTGGTCAGAAGCGTACCGTCAAAGTAAAATGGTAATTTCTTGCTGTGACACCTGACAACGAAATTGATGTCGCCCTGATGCTGCGGGTGAAAGCCGGTGACGAGGAGGCGTTGCGGGAGTTAATTGAACGTCACCAACGCGCCGTCATCGGCGTCATCTACCGCGCCATTGGTGACGCTTGGGAAGCGGAAGACATCGCGCAACGGGTGTTCATCCAAGTCTTCCGGTCGGCGCGCCGGTACAAACCGACGGCGAAATTTACGACGTGGCTTTACACGATTACTCACAACGCGATTCGCAATGAATACCGGCGGCGGTCACGGCATGCGGCGGAATCGTTCGAGGCGTTGACGCAGCCGAGCGAGACCGGTGAGCCGGGTGCGCAATTAGCGGATTCGCGAGTGATGGATCCGAGTCAGCAAGTGGTCGAACGCGAGTTGCAGGCGAAAATTCAAACGGCCATTCAACTTTTACCGGAGGCACAGCGGACGGCGGTGATTTTGTGCCGGTTTGAAGGTTTGCCGTATGAGGAAATCGCAGAAGTGTTGGACTGCACGGTATCGGCGGTGAAGTCGCTGTTGCACCGGGCGCGCGAAACGTTGAAGGAGAAATTGTATGGCTGCTACTGACCGCAACTTTTCCGGGAAGCCAGTGTTGGATGAAGGTGTGAACAAGATGAATTGCGCGAAGTTCCAAAATGAATTTGATGACCGGCTCGATGGCCGGCTCGACCCGGCGCGAGCACTGGAGTTTGATGCGCACACCGCCGGTTGTCCGGCTTGCTGGCCGGCGTGGCAGGCGTACCGTGGGATGTGGGAAGTGGTGAGCCGGCAGCCGAGCGTGGTGCCGTCCTTTGGTTTTGCACAACGGACTTTGCGGCGGTTGCACGAGCAAGCGGAACGGCGGTTCTGGCAGTTGCCGGTGTTCCGGTGGGCGACGGCGATGAGTTTATTGATTATCGTTGGTGTGACCGGGGTGATAGTTTGCCGGCAGGCAGAAACCTCCCGGCGCGTGGCGACGTATGCGGCGGTACAACACGACCGACTGGAAGATTTTGATGTGATTGTTTCGTTAGATTCACTGGGAGGAGAAACGCAATTATGAAATTTGGATTCTTAACTGGTTTAGCACTCTTGACGGCGATTTCTTTGCAGGCGGAACCCAATACGAATGCGCCGGCGCAACGTGCGGCATTGAGCGTCGAGCAAAAGGCGGCGCTTGTCCAGAAGGCGGACGAAATGTGGGGGAAGTTGTCACCGGAAGCCAAAATCCATTTGATGAATTTACACAAAGCGTTGGCCGGAATGCCTTCGGAAGAGCGACATTTTATCCATGAGCGGATTGAACGATATTTGAATATGTCGAAGGAAGAGCGAGAGCGTATCAAGAAGAACAATGAGCGTTGGCACGCGATGTCCACCGAGGAACGCGAACGCGCTCGTGAACAGTACCGGCAATGGCGGAAAGAGCATCCCGGTGAAATTCCGCCGTCATTTTCAACGCAGACTACCAATCAACCCACTGTAACCCAACCGCAGGAGACCAAATGAAATTAGTAAAAATCCTTACCGCCACCGCCGTCATTGCCGTGTCTGGCTTCGCCTTTGCCGACGAAACTACTCCGCCACCGGCAGCGCATCACAACAAAGGCGCGATGTTTGAACACATCTTGCCAGTAAAAATTATCGAAAGCTTGGTGCTCACCGCCGATCAGCAAACGGCGCTAGCTAGCCTTGACTCGGCATTCAAAAAAGATGCGGCGAAATGGCGCGCGGAAAATCCAGTGGATGAAGCCGCCGTTCAGAAAGCGCGGGAAACACAAGACGGCGAAGCGATTCGTCAGCTCCGGCAGAAGCAGCAAGGTTTGATGGATATTCGGAAGAGGTACATTGAGAAGTTCCGTGCCGCGTTGACTGCTGAGCAACAGGCGGCGTTTGATAAAGCAATCAGCACCGGACGAAATCATCCAGCGCAACAGAAGCCAACTCCAGTTACACCACCGGCAAACTAGATTTGGTTTCGGCGAAATCGCGCGACGAAAGCGCCGTCCATTTTGTCGCGTGGCGGAAAGATTGAACGCGTTGTGTCGAGTGTAAATTTCGGGTGTGATTCCTGAAATTGCTCCACGATGCGTTCGTTTTCTTCCGGCTCCAAACTGCACGTGCTGTAGGCGAGCACACCGCCGGGCTTCACAAACTCACCGGCGGCTGTCAGTAATTGCGATTGCACCTTCGCCAGCCGCGCGATTTCTTCGGCTTGAAGCCGCCAGCGCAAATCTACGCGCCGGCGCATCACGCCGGTATTCGAGCAAGGCGCGTCGAGGAGCACCCGGTCAAATTGCGTTCCGCGCAAACACCGGTCGAGCCGCGTGCCTTCACACGCTAGCGTCGCGACGATATTTACACCGAGGCGTTGGCAATTTTCAGAAACTTTTCCGAGCCGGACATTGGAAGAATCGGCGGCGATGATTTTACCGAGGTCGCGCATTTTCTGGGCGATGTAGGTCGTCTTGCCACCGGGGGCGGCGCACATATCGAGAACGTCTTCCCCCGGTTGCGGGTCGAGAATATCCACGGCGATGAGTGTGGATGGGTCTTGCGCGTAAAATTTCGCCGGTAACTCAAACAGTCCGGCGGCATCCGTCACACGCCAACTCAGCGGATGCAAACCGGAGGGTTCAGCCGGAACGCCCGCCGGTAATTCTTCGGTCAATGTGCGGATGTAAAGCGGCGGCGATTCGTTGTTCCACCGGCAAAGCGCGGTGGCGTCAGCTTCGCCGTAACGAGTCAGCCACCGGCGCCAGAGCCATTCGGGGTGGGAATGGCGAATCCACGCCGGCGCAGCGTCGAGTGACCGGCGGTCGGCGCGTCGGAGGATGGCGTTCACAAATTTGGCTTCGGCTGGACTGGCGAATTGTTTGGCGAGCGCGACGGATTCGTTGACGGCGGCGTGGGCTGGGATTTTTTCGAGGAAGAAAAGTTGGTAGAGGCCGAGATGTAAAATGTCGGCGACAATCGGCCGCGGCGGTTTGCTGGCGAGTTGCCGGAGCATAAAGTCGAGCGCGAGATGGTGCCGGAGGCAGCCGTAGAAAAGTTCTTGGACGAAAGCGCGGTCGCGAGCCGGGATGGCGTTTTGTTCCGCGAGCAGTTCGTCGGCAAACTGCCGGGAGTTTGACCAAGCGGTTAAAAGTTCAAGGACGATTTGCCGGGGATTCACGCCGGCAGGCTAGCACAAGGTGGCTGGGTCAAAAAGGACTTTACATCGGCGGAGAATCTGGCGTATTTGCTAACTTGATTGGTGAACTTGAGGAGAAATATCATGGGTCGCAAATTTTGGTTGGGGCTGATTACTTTTTTAGGAATGACATCTTGGGCGTGGGCGGATGCGGTACCGGCGAAGATTGATTCCGGCGACACGACGTGGGTGTTGGTGTCGTCGGCGTTGGTGATGCTGATGACGCCGGGTTTGGCGTTTTTTTATTGCGGGATGGTGGCGCGAAAACATGTGCTGGGGACGATTATGCAAAGTTATGCTCTGCTAGCGGTGATCACGGTGCAGTGGGTGTTGATTGGATACAGCTTGGCGTTTGGGCCGGATGTCGGGTCGGTAATTGGAACGCTGGCGTGGTTCGGACTGAAAGGCGTCGGCGCGGCGCCCAATCCGGATTACGCGGCGACGATTCCGCACAGCGCATTTATGATTTTTCAGATGATGTTTGCGGTGATTACGCCGGCGTTGATTTACGGCGCGGTGGCGGAGCGGCTGAAATTTTCGGCGATGTTGGTGTTTTCGTTACTCTGGACGACGTTGGTGTACGACCCGGTTTGTCATTGGGTTTGGAATGTCGGCGGTTGGTTGCACAAGCTGAATGCGTTGGATTTTGCTGGTGGCACGGTGGTGCATATCAGCTCCGGAATGACAGCGTTGGTTTGCGCGCTGGTGCTCGGGGCGCGGGTTGGGCACCGCAAGATGGAACCGCACAATATGACACTGACGGTGCTGGGCGCGGGGCTGTTGTGGTTTGGCTGGTTTGGTTTTAACGGCGGCAGCGCACTGGCGGCGAACGGATTAGCAGCGCAGGCATTCATCAACACACACATCGCTTCAGCGGCGGCGGCAATGTCATGGATGTTTTTCGAGTGGTGGAAACGTGGCAAGCCTAGCGTGCTTGGCGTGGTATCAGGTTGCGTGGCTGGATTGGTTGCCATCACACCGGGGGCCGGGTTTGTGACGTTTACCGGTGCGTTGTGTATCGGATTGATTGGCGGCGTGGTTTGCTACTACGGCGTGACGGTGAAAAATAAATTTGGTTTTGACGATACGCTCGACACGTTTGGCGTGCACGGTGTTGGTGGGACGCTCGGCGCGCTGTTGACCGGTGTGTTTGCGACGACCGTTGTTAATTCTGCCGGTGCCAACGGTTTGTTGGCCGGTAATGTAAAACAACTTTTCATTCAAGCGGCTGGCGTTGGTGCGACGATTGGTTATGCGGTGGTGGTTAGCTGGATTTTGCTGAAGATTGTGGATGCGACCATCGGGTTGCGTGTTACGCCGGAAGAAGAAGAGCAAGGGCTGGACTGGACGCAACATGGCGAAAGTGGATACAATCTATAAGTAAGATTGTGAATTGTAATTCGCAACGAACAGTCAGTTTCTAAGAAAACTTATGTCAATTCGTCAAATTGCCGATGGTTGGGCACTCGAAACCAAATCAACTGCGTATGTGTTTGGCCTTAACTCCGGCGGTATGCTGATTCACCGTTACTGGGGAGCGCGCCTACCGGGTGAGAATGATTATCCGCCCGCACCTTCATCTGCGATCTGGCTTTCATTCAATGGCCCCGGCCAGCTCGCGCGAGAGGAATATCCCGCTTGGGGTGGCCAAAGTTTTGTGGAACCTTGCCTCAAGGCGACTTTCTCTACCGGCGTGCGAGATGTCGTGCTGAACTTCGAGTCGGCAACCATCGGTGAGAATCGTGACGGTGTTCAAGAATTGCGTCTTCGCCTTTCCGATAAACACTATCCACTGGTGGTTGATTTATTTTACCGGGCGCATGAGGAATATGATCTAATTGAACGCTGGGCTGTCGTTACAAATCTGGGAACGGAGCCGATTTTACTCGAGCGGGCTTGGTCGTGTCTGTGGCATCTACCACTGGACAATCGATACCGCCTTTCGCATGTGTCCGGCCGCTGTCTCAATGAAATGCAGCTACATCGTGAGTCGCTCGCGCCGGGGAAGAAAGTTATTGAGAGCCGCCGGTTAACCACAAGTCACCATGCCAAACCGTGGTTTGCTGTGGACCGTGGTAATGCGGACGAAGAGAGCGGTGAGGTGTGGTTCGGCACACTCGCGTGGAGCGGAAACTGGAAACTCGTGGCCGAGACCACAGATTTTGGTTCGACCCGGATCGGTATCGGTGTCAACGACTGGGATTTTGCTTGGCGGCTCGATTCGAAAGGCGGTGCGAGCAGTTCATTGGTTTTGCCAGCCTGTGTCGCCGGTTGGACTGAAGGTGGATTCGGCGCGGCCAGTCGTGCGCTGCATGATTATGTCAGAGGTGAGCTGCTCCCCCACCGGCCGGCGCTGCATCCAGTGCTTTATAACTCTTGGGAAGCCACCTACTACGATGTTGATGCGCCATCGCAGACGAAGTTGGCCACGATTGCGGCCGGCATGGGTGTCGAATTATTTGTCGTCGATGACGGGTGGTTTCAAGGACGGAAAACAGATAATGCAGGACTTGGAGACTGGCGACCTGATGAACGGAAATTTCCACAAGGGCTAGGGCCACTGATTCAGAAGGTGAATGCTTTGGGTATGGGATTTGGTCTTTGGGTTGAACCTGAAATGGTTAACCCGGATAGCGACCTCTACCGCGCCCATCCGGATTGGGTCATCCATTTCCCCACCCGTGCGCGTACGGAAGGGCGCAACCAACTCATCCTCAACTGCGCTCGGCTGGATGTTCAGGAACATCTTATCGCAACGCTCGACAAGCTGCTCAGCGAAAACAACATTGCTTTCATCAAATGGGACATGAATCGCAACGTCAGCGAGCCGGGTTGGCCCGGCGCTCCCGGTGATCCGCGTGAATTATGGGTGCGTTACGTGCAAGGCCTTTACCGGATCTGGGGAACATTGCGGGAACGACATCCGACGGTGACTTGGCAAAGTTGCGCCGGTGGCGATGCGCGAGCCGACTTTGGAATCCTCCGGTTGGCCGATCAAATCTGGCCGTCGGACAACACACTGGCGGATTCGCGCTTAGCCATTCAAGAAGGCTTTTCGCAATTCTTTCCGGCTAATGTCATGGAAGCTTGGGTCACCGATGCAGCGCGAGAACGCCTTTCGTTGGAGTTCAGATTTCATGTGAGCATGTGTGGTGCGCTCGGTGTGGGCTGTGATTTGAACAAACTTAGCGCAGAGGAGCTACGCCAAGCGGCGCAACTGATTGCAATGTACAAGGAAATTCGACCAATCGTTCAGCTTGGCCATCAGTACCGGCTCCGCTCGGCTCAGCAATCGCCATTCTCGGCTGTGCAATATGTTAGCAGCGATTGTTCGGCAGGCGTGCTGTTTGCCTTTCGCACGCACATCGCCGGTTATGATTCGACTGTGACGCTACCGGCGTTGTTTTTACGCGGCCTGCAAACGGATTGGCTCTATGAGGTGGAAGGTTTTTCCGGCGCCCGCTCCGGCGCTGCGTGGATGCGCGTCGGATTACGGATTGAACTAAAAGACTTTCAGAGTACCATTCGTCGAATTCATCGAGTTTAACTATGAAATTTTTGCAAACAATTCTACTGGTGACCGGAGTACTCATTAGTGCCGTTTGTTCAGTTCTGGCGGTGCCGATTGATGTGCAACAAAAAATTATCGAGTACAAGGATGGCGACGCCGTGCTGGCCGGTGTGTTGGTGTTTAACGCCGCTGCGAAAGCGCCGGTGAAACAGCCGGGGGTGATTGTCGTTCCCGATTGGATGGGCGTAGGTCCGTTTGCGATTGAGCGGGCGGCGAAGCTTGTGGAACTTGGTTACATTGCATTTGTCTCTGACATCTACGGAAAAAATGTTCGCCCGACGAATCCGCAAGAGGCCGGTGCGCAAGCCGGTAAATATAAAAAAGACCGACCACTGCTCCGGAGTCGCGTGAACGCCGCGCTGACGGTGCTTCGTGACCAACCGAGTTGCGATACTGGGCGATTGGCGGCGATTGGTTATTGTTTTGGTGGAACGACGGTTTTGGAATTGGCGCGCAGTGGGGCACCGGTGGCCGGCGTTGTGAGTTTTCACGGTGGACTGGATTCGCCGACGCCGGCGGATGCGAAGAATATTCACGGCAAAGTGCTAGCGTTGCATGGCGCGGATGATCCGTTGGTGCCACCGGTGGAAGTCGCCGGGTTTCAAGAAGAAATGCGAGCGGCCGGTGTGAATTGGCAGTTCACGGCCTACGGCGGTGCGGTTCACGCGTTCACCAATCCGCGCGCCGGCAACGATCCTTCCAAAGGCGCGGCGTACAACGAGCAGGCGGACCGGCGTTCGTGGCAGGCGATGACAGAATTTTTGCGCGAATTATTTCCGCAATAAATTTGGAGTCGTGGAATCACCGGCGGTGCGGTATGCTTGCGCTTCTAAAATTCCATGAAGACAACATCTCAAATTTCCACTCCTGTTTTGGCGATTGTCGGTCGTCCGAACGTCGGTAAAAGCGCACTCTTCAACCGCATTGCCGGGCGGCGCATCGCAATCGTTCACGAAGAAGCCGGCGTCACGCGTGACCGGGTCAGCGCGCGCGCCGAGTGGGGCGACAAGATTTTCGAGGTCGTGGATACCGGTGGAATCGCGTTTATGGATAACGAGCGCGCCGGTGATTTGCTGTCTATCGCGGCGAAAGCGCAGGCGGAAGTGGCCATCGAAATGGCGAGCGTGTTGGTGATGGTTGTGGATGTGGAAGCTGGCGTGGCGCCGTTGGATTGGGAAATCGCGCGGAAGTTGCGCACCAGCGGAAAGCCGGTTTTTCTCGCGGTTAACAAAGTTGACAACAAACAACGCGCCGGTGGCGTGAATGAGTTTTCAGAGTTGGGTTTTGAGCGGGTATTTCCGATTGCGGCGATTCACGGTCTCGGTGTGGAAGCGTTGCTCGACGCGGCTACCCAAGAATTTGCTGGCGGTCTGAGTGTTGAATTTACCAAGCCATCGAGCGTGGCGATTGTGGGGCGGCCGAACGTCGGTAAGTCGTCGTTGATTAACGCGATTCTTGAGAGCGAACGGACTATTGTTAGTAATATTCCCGGCACGACACGCGATTCGGTGGACGTGCCGGTGACGGTGGATGGACAGGCGTATGTTTTGGTGGATACAGCGGGATTAAAGCACCGGAGCAAAATCGGCACATCGGTGGAGCAATTCAGTTTGATGCGCGCCGAACGGAGCATCCGGACTTGTGACGTGGCGGTATTGGTGCTGGATGCGCTCGACGGCGTGACCCGGCAGGACAAGAAAATTGGCGGATTGATTGCCGAGTCGGCGCGGGGTTGCATTATTCTCGTCAATAAATGGGATTTAGCTGCCGAGCAGGATGCGAAGAGTCAGAGGCTTGTGGACCGGCAGGTGAAGAAGAAAACTTTTCGGGATGAATATCTGGCGGCATTGCGCAAAGAATTGTTTTTCCTCGACTGGGCAACGGTGTTGTTTGTTTCCGCCAAGACTCGCGTAGGTGTGAACGAGTTATTCCGGGCCATTAATAGCATTGAAAAAGAGATGCAAACGCGTGCCGAAACGCCGAAGTTGAATCGGCTGCTGACGCGAGCGATTGATGCCTATTCACCACCGGTGATTGGCGGACAACGGTTTAAGATTTTTTATGCATTTCAGAAGCCGGACCGGCCACCGCGATTCATGTTATTCGTCAACGACCCCCGACTGCTTACGCCGCATTACCAGCGGTATATCATCGACAAGATTCGGGCGGGTTGGGGCTTTACTGGTTGCCCGGTGCAAATCGAACTCCGGATGCGCGAAAGAAAAATTTTTGTCAAAAAACCCGCATTAAATAAGGGGTTTCGCAAAAAAAGAGCGTCCGGTGAAAATTTTTCTTGAAACACCATATATGGGGGATTACAGTGCGCGCTGTCACAATTAGCAGGGGGTGGGAGGCTGGGCCTCCATTCCAAAAAAACAGCGATTTCGGGCGGTTTTTTCGCCAAGGAGGAGACAGTGATTCATTTGAAGCAGTCAGGCGCAGGAGTGCTTGCCGTGAGTAAGGCAAAGTCGAGTCGGAAAGAAGTCGTCGCAGTGGTTCCGCCAGCGACAAACCCCACCAAACGAAAGAATCCAACCAAGTCTAGTGGTTTGACTGTTGCACGAATTTTTAGCAAGCCCGACGTCCGTCCGTTCGATGAACTCGAATGGGAACGGCGTACCGCTGAAATTACCGATGATACCGGTAAGACAATTTTCAAACAGGAAAATGTCGAAGTTCCAAAGAATTGGTCCATTCTGGCAACGAAAGTCGTTGTCTCGAAATATTTCTACGGCGAGAACGGCACGAGTGAACGTGAAAACAGCGTTCAGCAACTCGTGGGACGTGTCACACGGACGATTGCCGACTGGGGGAAGGCGCAAGGTTATTTTGCGAGCGACAAAGATGCAGAAGTTTTCTGCGATGAGTTGACATGGTTATGCGTGAATCAGTATGGATCATTTAATTCACCGGTCTGGTTCAACTGCGGGTTGTATCACCAGTATCACATCGGCAAGCACAGCGGCCCCGGTAATTTCCATTTTGACCGTGTGTCCGGACAAATCAAAACCGCGACGACGCAATACGAATATCCGCAGTGCTCGGCGTGCTTCATCCAGTCGGTCGGCGACAAGATGGAAGACATCATGGAGTTGGCGCGCAGCGAGGCGATGTTGTTTAAGTACGGCAGCGGCACCGGTACCGATCTTTCGACGTTGCGCAGCAAACGCGAACGGCTTTCCGGTGGTGGTCGGCCGAGTGGTCCGATGTCATTTTTACGAGTGTACGATGCGATTGCCAGTGTGGTGAAGTCCGGTGGTAAAACCCGGCGCGCAGCGAAGATGAACACACTCAAAGTCTGGCATCCGGACATCAAAGAGTTTATCGACGCCAAGCAGAGCGAAGAGCGGAAAGCGCGAGCGTTGATTGAGCAAGGTTATGCTGGCGATTTCAACGGCGAAGCGTACGCTTCTGTGATGTTCCAGAATGAGAATCTCAGCGTGCGTTTGACCGACGATTTCCTCCGGGCAGTGCTTGAAGACCGGGATTGGACGACGCATTGGGTGACGAATCCACAGAAGCCTGGTCCGACGTACAAGGCGCGGGAGTTGATGCGCGGTATCGCCGAAGGTACTTGGACTTGCGGCGATCCTGGCGTGCAGTACGAGGACACCATTCAACGCTGGCACACTTGCAAAACCACTGGCCCGATTAACTCGTCGAATCCGTGCAGCGAATACATGTTCCTCGACAATTCCGCCTGCAATTTGGCGTCGCTGAATTTGATGAAGTTCCGCCGGGACGACGGCAGCTTCGATGTCGAGCGGTACAAAGCGGCAGCGGAGATTTATATTACGGCGCAGGAAATCCTCGTGGATAATTCCAGCTATCCAACCGAACCGATTGCCAGTAATAGCCACAAGTTCCGGCCGCTCGGACTTGGGTTTGCCAACCTCGGTTGCTTGTTGATGTCGCTTGGTTTGCCGTACGACAGCGACGAAGGCCGGTCGATTGCCGGTGCGTTGACGGCGATTTTACATTTGCAGGCTTACGTGCAATCCGCGCGGATTGCGGAGAAGAAAGGCACGTTTGAAGGTTTCGCAGAAAACCGAGAACCGATGCTCAACGTCGTCGAGATGCACCGCGATGCCGTAAAGCGAATTCATTCGAGCTGCCCAGATTATCTCCGGGACGCTGCTCAACGCTGCGGCGATGAAGCGGTCGAATTGGGTCGCCGGTACGGGTACCGGAACTCGCAAGTTACCGTGCTCGCGCCGACCGGCACGATTGCGTTCATGATGGATTGCGACACGACCGGCGTGGAACCCGACATTGCGTTGGTGAAATACAAATTGCTCGCCGGTGGCGGGATGCTGAAGATTGTCAACCGGACCGTGCCGATGGCGTTGCGTGGGTTGGGCTATTCCGAGACACAGATTGATGAAATCGTGAAATTTATCGATGCCACCGACACCATCGAAGGTGCACCGCACCTCAAGGAAAACCACTTGGCGGTGTTCGATTGCGCGTTCAAGCCAGCGAAAGGTAAACGTTCGATTCATCACTTCGCGCATTTGAAAATGATGGCGGCGGCGCAGCCGTTCTTGTCCGGCGCGATTTCCAAGACCGTCAACATGCCACAAGAATCTACCGTCGAGGACATCATGCAGACGTACCTCGAAGGTTGGCGGCTGGGGTTGAAAGCGATTGCGATTTACCGGGACGGCTCGAAGCAGAGTCAACCGTTGAACACTTCTAAAACCAGCAACGCGCAGATGGCGAAAGCCGAAGCGGAAGCCGCCAAACATCAGGCGGAGTCGTTGACGGCGCGCGTGCTCGAACTCGAAGGCGAGATTGCGGAATTGCGGACTCGTGTGGACGCGCCGACCCGGCACCGGTTGCCGGATACGCGGCAAGCACTCACGCATAAATTCGATATCGCCGGTCACGAAGGTTACATCACCGTCGGTCTTTACGAAGACGGCACGCCCGGCGAATTATTCATCACGATGGCGAAGGAAGGTTCGACCATCGGCGGTTTGATGGACACCATCGGCACGCTTGTTAGTCTTGCGTTTCAGTATGGCGTGCCACTCGACACGCTCGTTAATAAATTCGCGCACCAACGCTTCGAGCCAAGCGGCTTCACGAAAAACCCAGATATTCCGATTGCGAAGTCGATTACCGATTACTTGTTCCGTTGGCTCGCCTGCCAGTTTGTGAACGGCTACCGGGAACAGAACTCACCGGTGCCACAACCGGAATTGCCATTAAAAGGAATTGCCGAGCAGCAAAAGAAAGTCGTCAACAAGCCGGTGGCAGAATTAGAGCAGACCGGCGACCAGTCGTCTCAGCCACTGACCGGTGTCCGGGCGTTGAACAAGACAGTAGCGCATTTCATGACCGACGCGCCGACGTGCGACAATTGCGGCGCGATCACCGTCCGCAATGGCGCGTGCTACAAATGCTTAAACTGCGGCAATTCCATGGGTTGCTCCTGACGTGCGGGCTTGACGTTTCCCGGGGCGGCAGGTACAGTCGCTGCCCTTAACCCGTAACGAGTAGGAGTTTTATTTATGGCAACTGCACCAGCAAAAGCGGGCGTGACCAATGCGCGCCCCAAAGCAAAAGACGATAAAAAAGACGGCAAGAACAAAGGCCCGGTATTTCCGAGCGAATTTGGCTCGCATGCCAGCATGGTCAATGCCGAGTTGACCGAGAAGATCGCCGCGGCCAAGCAGGACGCGACGGATCCATGGCAAGTCTTGACCGATGAACGCGGCAACTACGCCACGCGCAAGCACCGGATTGATACGCAGATGGCCGATCCAAACCGTTTCGCCGACTTGCCGTCTCGCGAGCAACAAATTAAAGAATTGGCCTAACCGGCAAATCCCAACGATTGCGAAAGCGTCAGGGCCGGTTGGCTCTGACGCTTTTGCCTTTTGTGAGCGACAAGATTTCCTATGAGCGACATTCCAGAACAACCATCCGATTTCATCCGCGACATCATCCAAGCCGACCTCGCTGCCGGTAAGCATCAGACACCGGTCACGCGCTTTCCACCGGAGCCAAACGGCTATCTGCACATCGGCCACGCCAAATCCATCTGCCTCAACTTCGGTATCGCCCGCGAGTTCGGCGGCGTTTGTAATTTGCGGATGGACGACACCAATCCCACGAAAGAAGAAGTCGAGTATGTGGATTCGATCATCGCGGATGTCCGGTGGCTGATTGATGGCTGGGCCGATGACCGAATTGGTCTTGAGAATGGCCAACCGTTTTATGCTTCCGGTTATTTCGACCAACTTTACGAATTTGCCGTGCAGCTTATCAAAAAAGGCAAAGCCTACGTCTGCGATCACACGCCGGAGGAAGTGGACTTCATGCGCGGTGCTCCGGATCGAGCGGGGGAACCAAGCAAGTACCGGGATCGTCCGATTGCCGAGAGCCTCGACTTGTTTGCGCGGATGAAAGCCGGAGAATTTCCGGACGGCGCGCGGACAGTGCGCGCGAAGATTGACATGACCTCGCCGAACGTCTGGCTGCGCGACCCGTTGATCTACCGGATCCGCCACGCCGAACACCACCAGACCGGCGCCAAGTGGTGCATCTATCCGCTCTACGACTTCGCCCATTGCCTCAGCGACTACATCGAAGGCATCACCCACAGCATCTGCACCCTCGAATTCGAAGTCCACCGCCCGCTCTACGACTGGATCCTCGAAAACCTCGACCTCCCCCGGCCGCTCCCGCACCAATACGAATTCGCCAAGCTCATCCCGACCTACACCATCGTCTCCAAGCGCAAACTCATCACGCTCGTCAACGACCACATCGTCACCGGCTGGGACGACCCGCGCCTGCCGACCATCAGCGGCCTGCGTCGCCGCGGCATCCCCGCCAGCGCCGTCCGCCAATTCGCCTACAACATCGGCGTCACCAAATACAACAGCATCACCGACATCGCCGTCTTCGAGCACTGCATCCGCGAGGACCTCAACCGCCGCGCCCACCGCCGCCTCGCCGTCCTGCGCCCCCTCAAAGTCGTCATCACCAACCTCCCCGAAAACCACCACGAAGAACTCGACGCCATCAACAACCCCGAAGACCCGACCACCGGCACCCGCAAGCTCCCGTTCAGCCGCGAACTCTGGATCGAGCAAGACGACTTCGCCGAAGTCCCGCCCCCGAAATTCTTCCGCCTGAAACCCGGCGGCGAAGTCCGCCTGAAATACGCCTACATCATCAAATGCAACGAAGTAATCAAACACCCCGCCGGTAAAGCCGAGTCGGACGAGACGCGGTCCTCCGCAATCATCGAACTCCGCTGCACCGCCGATCTCGACAGCAAAACCGGCGGCGCAACTTCTGCGCGGAAGATCAAAGGCACAATCCACTGGGTTTCCGCCAAGCACGCCATCGACGCCGAATGCCGTCTCTACGACCGTCTCTTCACCGCCGCCGAACCCGACGCCGACGGCGACTTCAAAAAGAACATCAACCCGCACAGCCTAGAAGTCGTCACCGCCAAGTGCGAGCCGAGCGTTGCGGAAGCGAAGCCCGAACTCCGGTACCAATTCGAGCGCCTCGCCTACTTCGCCCTCGATACCGACACGCAGCCCGGCAAGCTCATCTTCAACCGCACGATCACGCTGAAAGACACTTGGACGAAGATTGAGAAGAAGGGAAACTAGCGCATGCAGGTTTCACAAGTTGACTCCGTTACTACTCAGGGTGCGGTCAAACCAACAACATCGCGCTTTAACTCAATCGATGCGTTACGGGGCTTCGCAGCGGCGGCAGTTGTGTTGTACCACCTCTGGAATCGCTTTTATCCCCATCTATCCACACAGTCTCGCGCATTGGATCTGCCGGGGGGGGGGGGCTGGACTTTCTGGCTGTCGTTCCCGCTACAATATGGCTACGCAGGTGTGACACTGTTCTTTGTTGTGAGCGGATTTTGCATCCATTGGCCGCAGGCAAGAAACAATGCACGTACCGGCATGGATGGTTTGTCGTTGCGGGATTTTGTCTGGCGACGGTTCTGGCGTCTATACCCTCCTTACTTCGCCAGTCTAGTATTCTCTTCTTTGGCGCTGGGGATCTTCCCGTTGTTGTTGGCGATTACGCGGGCACAAACAATGAACTGGGGACATGTGTTTGCCCTGAAAGATGCTGCCATCAACGCCCTATTTCTCCAGCAGATATTTCCATCTTCCCTAGGTTTTAATGGAGTTTACTGGACATTGGTCTACGAGGTGCAATTCTACTTGTTCTACCCACTTCTTCTATGGGCCATGCGACGCTCAGGCAAGACGGTGATGCTAGTAATTTTACTTGGATGCGAACTGCTTTATACGGGTTGGGTTCGTGATTTTCATTGGCTGCATTCAATCCCCTTTTTCTTTCTGGGCCGGTACTTCGAGTGGTATCTGGGAATGTATGCTGCGGAACTGGTGGCTTGCTCAACAACCCATCCGTCACACGTGACGAAGGTTCTAGTGGCGGCGGGAGGATTGGCGCTCGGAATCGTGACAACATTTAGCACATGGCTTTGGCCGTTGCGGGATCTCTGCCTGAGTATAGGTTTTTTCGGCGTGCTCATCATTGCAATCACCGGCTCATCAAGCACTAGTTATTACTCGTCCGTCTGGGCGCGTGTAGTGAGGATCCTCGGGGGAGTTGGGTTGTTTTCATACAGCCTGTATTTGATACATGTTCCTGTTATTGATGTTGCTTGGAATTCTCTCAAGCTCGGAGTGAAGTACGGTTGGCTGAGCAACAGACTAATGGGGTGGTGCGCTTTACTATCCGTTCCCTTCGCGTTCGTAACTGCTTATTGGTTTTACCGGTTGATTGAAAAGCCCAGCATCCGTATGGCGCAGTCGAATCAATCCAGCAAAGCTGGGTAACCCTCCTTCGCCGAAGCGTTGGCGGACACGTCGGATTCGGCGCCGAAGAGGTTGCCGGGAGTGAAATGTCGCCGACAATGTGCCCCGACGAGCTATGAACAATCCTTACCAAGATTCCTTAGCGGGACTTGAGATCACTGATCCGGTCAAGGCCTTCTTCGATTGGTGTATCGGACGGGAGGCGATCCGCGTCCGACGCGAAGCCGGTCAGCCGCCGCCGGGAAGTTTACCGGAACCTCTGACTAATCCGCTGTTCTCAATCCGGCAAGGCTGGATAATCGGTATAGCCTTGTGGGCTGTTGCCGTAGAATGTCTGCTGGTCCGGCGTGTTCAGCGGAGAGTTGTGGGCGAATCTTTCTGGGAGATCGGGATTGGCGATGAAGAGTTTTCCGAAGGCGACGGCATCCGCATCACCGGTTTGTAAAATCTTTTCCGCGCTGTCGCGGGTGTGATTTTCGTTGGCCACGTAGAGGCCGCCAAATTGTTTCTTTAACTCCGGTCCCAGATGATTGGTGCCGACTGATTCTCGTGCGCAGATGAACGCGATCTTGCGCCGGCCAAGTTCGCGGGCGACGTAGCCGAACGTGGCGGCGGGATTGGAGTCGCCCATGTCGTGGGCGTCGCCGCGCGGTGCGAGATGCATCGCGACGCGACTGGCGCCCCAGACGGAAATCACGGCATCAGTGACGGCGAGCATGAGCCGGGCGCGGTTTTTCAGTGAGCCGCCGTACTCGTCGGTGCGGTGGTTGGTGCTGTCTTGGAGAAATTGATCGAGTAGGTAGCCGTTCGCTCCGTGAATTTCCACGCCGTCAAAGCCAGCAGCGAGCGCGTTGGCCGCGCCTTGCCGGTAGGCTTCGATGATGCCGGGAATCTCGTTGGTCGCCAGCGCACGCGGAGTGACGAAGGATTTTATCGGTCGCATCAGGCTGACATGGCCTTTGGCCGCGATGGCGCTGGGTGCGACCGGCAACGCGCCATCGAGGTAATACGGATCGGAAATACGGCCGACATGCCAGAGTTGCAGAAAGATTTTCCCACCGGCAGCGTGGAGCGCGGTGGTAATGAGTTTCCAGCCTTGAATTTGCTCCGGCGACCAGATGCCGGGCGTGTTCGGATAACCGACGCCCATCGGCGAGACCGCCGTGGCTTCGCTGAGGATGAGTCCGGCCGAAGCACGTTGCCGGTAATACTCCGCCATCAGAGCATTCGGCACACGGCCAGCGCTGGCGCGGCAACGCGTGAGCGGCGCCATAAAAATTCGGTTGGCGAGCCGTAAGTTTCCAATGGTGAGTGGTTCGAGAAGTTTTAGTTTTTCATTCATGATAGGTTGCCGGGGTGACATCGTGTCTGACTCAACTCCGCCGGACTTATTTCTTTTCCGGCCAGAGGGTTTCGCGACGGTGGCGTTGGCGTTCGGCTTCGGCCTTTGCGTCGGCTTCTTGGGCTTCGGCGATTTCCGCTTCGCGCTCCAGTTGGTTGCGGGCGTGGAACCAATTGTCGGCGGCCTCGCCTCCGTGCTTGAGGTAGATTTCATAGGCGCGTTTAGAAATCTGCGCATCGGTAAAAATTTTGTACATGAGTTATTGATACGATATGCGGGGTGTGTTCGACAAGATTGGACTTGGGCCAGGTGGATTTCAGGCTCGCCTCTCCCTCGAAATCCGGTAAGCTGATTGGCATGATGCGTGGCTGTGGAAATGCTGCGAAGGAAACTCCCACCAGAGCTTTTGGATGGAAGAGTTGGCTCTTTCTGGTCGGCTTAGTGGCGGCGGTGTTTCTGGTCTATCAACCGGCTTGGCACGGCGGATATCTTTTTGACGATAACCAACACGTCACGCGTCCGGAACTCCGCTCGTTGCACGGACTGCATCGCATCTGGTTTGAGATTGGGACTTTTGACCGCTACTATCCGCTGTTGGACAGTCTGTTTTGGTTTCAACACCGGCTCTGGGGTGACGCCCCGCTGGGGTATCATCTGGTCAATCTCGCGCTGCATTCGGCGGCGGCGATTTTGGTGTTGCTCATCCTGCGCCGCTTAAAAGTGCCCGGTGCTTATCTCGCGGCGGCTATTTTTGCGTTGCACCCGGTCAACGTGGAGTCGGTGGCGTGGATTTCAGAATTAAAAAACACGCTCTCCGGAGTGTTCTTTTTGAGCGCCATCTTTGTGTACCTCCGGTTCGATCAAACGCGGAAACTGACGTGGTATTTTTGCGCTTTCGGATTGTTCGGGTTGGCGCTGCTCAGCAAAACCACCGCCGTAATGCTACCGGCGGTGCTGCCGGTAATTCTTTGGTGGCAACGCGGCCGGTTGTCTTTGAAAAAAGATTTACTACCATTGATTCCATTTTTCCTTTGCAGCGCCATTGCCGGGCTGTTGACGATTTGGGTGGAGCGCAATCTGGCAGGAGCCGTGAGCGAGCTGGCGAATCTCACACTGGTTGAGCGCGGGCTGATTGCGGGGCGAGCGATTTGGTTTTACCTCGGGAAACTCATCTGGCCGGTCAATCTGATGCTTATTTATCCGCGCTGGCAAATCAGTTCGGGCGCGGGGTGGCAATATCTGTTTCCGGTGGCAGTCGGAATACTGTTGGCGCTGGTGTGGCGACTACGTCGGTGGAGTCGGGGACCGGTGGCGGGAATTCTTTTTTTTGTCATCACCTTGTTTCCATTGTTGGGCTTTTTGAATTTGAATTTCTTCCGGTATTCATTTGTGGCGGATCATTTCCAATATTTGGCGAGCTTGGGAATCATCACGCTATTCTCGGCCGGTGCGACCTTGCTGCTGAGACGGAAATTGATGGGACAGATTAGCGGTGTGGCGTTGGTGGCTGTGCTGGCGGGGTTGAGTTGGCAACAAAGCCGGATGTATGCCGATAGCGAACCGCTTTACCGGACGACAATTGAGAGGAATCACGAGTCTTGGCTGGCGCACAATAACCTCGGAATCGCGCTGATGGAGCACGGTCAGGAGGCGGAAGCGATGGCGGAATACCACGCGGCGTTGCGAATCAAACCCGACTACGCCGAAGCGCACAATAATCTCGGCGTTATTTTGCTGAGGTGCGGTCAGGAGGCGGAAGCGATGGCGGAATACCAAATGGCGTTGCGAATCAAACCGGATTACGCAGTCGCGCATAACAACCTCGGTCTCGTTCTAGTGGATCGCGGTCAGATAACTGAGGCGATTGAACAATACCAAATCGCGCTGAAAATTAAACCGGACTACGTCGAAGCGCGCCGCAATCTCGCCATCGCCGAAATCATCCGGCGTAAACAGCAATGATTACAAACTTGCGCCGTTGGACTCAATCACGCGCCGGTACCAGTGAAAGCTATCTTTAGGAATCCGGCGCTGGGTCGGGTAGTCGATGTACACCAAGCCGAAGCGTTGCTTGTAGCCATACGCCCACTCGAAATTGTCCATTACTGACCATTGGAAGTAGCCGCGGATGTCGATGCCATCGGTAACGGCGCGCTTTAATTCAAGCAGATAGCGATGCAAAAAATCAATTCGTTGCGGGTCGTGAACTTGCCCATCGAGAGCAATCCAGTCCATGCCACTCATGCCGTTTTCGGTGATATAAATCGGCCGTTTGTAGCGTTCTTGCAAGAACCGTGGTCCCCAATACAACGCCGCTGGTGTCACTTGCCAATCCATACCCGTCAGACCATGACCGGTGGCCGGTGATACGACTTCCGGTTGACCGTTTTTGCCGGCGCGAATCGTGTCGCCGCCGTAAATATTCACGCCAAAGAAGTCGAGCGGTTGCTGGATTGTGCGCATGTCGCCGGGTTCAACTCGTGGCGCATCTGCTCCGAAAACTTTCAAGCCATCGGCAGGATAATGTCCGAAGAAAATTGGATCACTCCACCAGCTATGTAACCAAAGGTTGCGCTCGGTGAGTTGGAACATCGCTTGCCGGGCGGCTTTGATATCGGCCGGTTTATCGGTCGCCGGAATGCATGTCCGTCCGCAGGGTGCCCAACCGACAACCGGTTTCGCCTTGGCGCGCGCTCGAATGACTTGAACGGCTTGGCCGTGAGCGCGGAGTACGTTGTGTGCCGCGCGGAGAACTTCGGCCCACGCCAGCTTGTCGCCGGGCGCATGAGCGCCGGTATGATGACCGAGGTCGGTGAAGCAGACCGGTTCATTCAAAGTCATCCAATGTTTTACCCGGTCGGAAAATTTATCGACGACAACTTTCGTGTAATCGGCAAACCAATCCGCCGAATCACGGTTTAGCCAACCACCCCGGTGATATAACGCCAGTGGATAATCCCAGTGGAACAGCGTCACGTACGGTTGGATACCGGCGGCGAGTAATTCGTCAATGAGCTTATCGTAAAACGCTAAACCTTTCGCGTTGACCTTACCGGTACCGTCCGGAATCACGCGTGGCCACGCAATGGAAAGCCGGTATGCATTGACGCCCAGCGATTTCATCAACGCCACGTCTTGCTTGTAATGCCGGTAGTGATTGCACGCTTCCGCACCAGATTGCTCGCTCCAAATCGCGCCTGGCTTCCGGCAGAGCATGTCCCAAACTGAATCGCCACGGCCATCAGCTTTGACGGCACCTTCGATTTGATAAGACGCCGCGGCGACGCCCCAAACGAAATTCTTTGGAAAACTCATTTGCCTTCAACCTCCTTGATCCATGTTTGAGCCATCCGCATATGACCGGCGGCGGTCGGATGGACTCCGTCTGTCGCCCAGTATTCCGGTGGCGCTTGTTTACCAGCCTCATTGAACATGGTTTGGAACGGCACAAACTTTGTGTGAAATTCTCCGGCTAATTTTTTCACAACAGCACGACGTTGATCCATCTCGGTAATCCATTCCGGCGTGACGACGCCGCACGGCAAGACGAATGGTTCACACAAAACTAATTTTATGTCCGGTAGTGCAGCGCGCACCTCGGTGAGAAAGTCCCGGAATAAGCGTTCATATTTCGGAACCGCCACGCCATTTTGCCGGCCACCAAATTCGTGCCACGTATCATTCACGCCGATGAGCACGGAAAGAACGTTGGGCTTGAGATTAATCGTGTCGCTCTTGATGCGAGCATAGAGATCGACAATCCGGTTGCCGGAGATTCCACGGTTTAAAAATTGTAGACCGGCTTTGGGCTGTTCTGCGCATAACTGTGCGGCGATGAATAACGCATAACCTTGGCCCAAGCCGATATTAGATTCGGTGACGTCCCGGTTCCGACCCGCATCGGTAATTGAGTCGCCTTGAAAGAGAATGATGTCGTTCGGTTTGATCATAATTTTGCGGTGGTTAAGGCTTCTTTAGTCAATGCGGTGATTTTCGTCCAGTTTTTTTCGGCAATCAATTTCTTGTCCACAATCCACGAGCCGCCAATCGCGGCGACAATTGGCAAGGCGAGATACTCGGCCATGTTTTGGGCGTTGACGCCACCGAGCGGGATGAATTTCACGCCGGTATGTCCGTACGGTCCGGCGAGCGCCTTCAGCAACTTCACGCCGCCGAGTACATCCGCCGGGAACAGCTTCTGGAGTTTGCAGCCGAGTTCGAGGCCGCGTTCGACTTCGCTGGCCGTCGCCACGCCCGGCACGAACGGCATCCCGGCATCGAGCGAGGCGCGAACCACCACGTCGTTCAAGCCGGGAGCCACGCCGAATTTTGCACCGGCGGCGCGCGCTTGTTTTACCTGAGAAATTTCCAGCAGCGTACCGGCGCCTACCAGCATTCCGGGGTGCGCCTGCGTAATTGCGCGAACGCAATCGGCAGCGGCGGCGGTGCGAAAGGTGACTTCGATGATGTCGAGACCGGCTGCAAGCAGAGCGTTGGCTAACGGCACGGCATCTTCAAGTTTGTCGATGACGGCGACGGGAACGATGCGTTTTTGCAGTATTTGATTCATAGATTGTCAAACTCCTGACCGCTATGCTAAGAAACTGAACACGAATTCGCCAGCATGAAGATTAATTTTTCGATTACGCCTGCTCGACTGTTGCCGAAAATTCACCGGCTCTGGGAACTTTCTGCCCAGAAAATTCACGATCTCGATGCGCATTACGACGAGAAAAAAGGCTCACCGGTCTTCACCGTGCGCGGCAAGTACACGGCGCGCGGTTGGACGGAGTGGACGCAAGGATTTCAGTATGGCGCGGCAATTTTGCAGTTCGACGCCACCGGTGAGAAACGATTTCTCGAAATTGGTCGGCACAACACCGTGGCGAAAATGGCACCGCACGTCAGTCACTTCGGTGTTCACGATCACGGTTTTAACAACGTTTCGACCTATGGCAACCTCCGGCGGTTCGCCACGACGGAATGGGAACGCAATTTTTACGAGCTAGCGCTGAAACTGAGTGGCGCAGTGCAAGCGCGCCGGTGGACGCCGACTCAAAATGGTGGCTATCTCTATTCTTTCAACGGACCGCACTCGCTGTTCATCGACACGATTCGGTCGCTCCGGTCGCTGGCGGTCGCGCACAAGCTCGGTCATGTGTTGATGGAAGAAAATGACCGGCGGATTTCGCTGTTGGAACGATTGAAACAGCATGCCGTCACGACCGCGAAGTATTCCGTCTACTATGGCGAAAGTCGGGATGCGTACGACATTCGCGGTCGGACAACACACGAAGTGATTTTCAATGTGAACGACGGAAATTTCCGTTGTCCGAATTCGCAGCAAGGGTATTCGCCGTTCAGCACTTGGACGCGCGGTCTGGCGTGGGCGATGCTCGGTTTTGCGGAGCAATTAGAATTTATGCAGGCGATTGGTGATAAAGAAATCGTTCCGGTCTTGCTCAAAGCCGCTCAAGCGACTTGCGATTTTTACATCGCGAATACGCCGACCGATGGAATTCCATATTGGGATACCGGTGCGCCGCTGTTGCACAAACTCGGCGATTACCTCGACCGGCCTGCAGAACCATTCAATGATTTCGAGCCGGTGGATAGTTCCGCGGCTGCTATCGGCGCGCAAGGTTTGCTCCGGTTGGGCCGGTATCTGAAAAACAAAAAATATTGGCAAGCCGGCTTGACCGTGCTCGACACGTTGCTCGGTGAACCGTATCTGAGCACCGGTGCGAAACATCAGGGATTAATTCTCCACAGCATTTATCACCGGCCCAATGGTTGGGATTACATTCCGGCGGGCCGGAAAATTCCGTGCGGCGAATCTTCAATGTGGGGCGACTACCACGCCCGAGAAGTTGCGCTCTACGTCCAGCGAATTGCGAAGAACAAACCGTACTACACATTTTTCTCATGAGCTTCATTCAAATCACCCGCATTCCGAGTTTGAAAACGCCGCAAGCATTCCGTGACTACTGCGGCAAACTCGGAATCGATTTGCAATGCGAAGACAGCATTGTTACCGGTAGCGCGTCGCCGTTGACCAAGCCGTTAAAGTGGGAAGGCCGCACCATCGGCAATAGTTGGTGCGTGCATCCGATGGAAGGTTGGGACGGCACGACGACCGGCGGTGCGACGGAACCGATGCGCCGGCGCTGGCAACGGTTCGGCGAAAGCGGCGCGAAATTGATTTGGGGCGGCGAAGCGATGGCGGTTTGTCCTGAAGGCCGGGCGAATCCAAATCAACTCATCATCAACGAAACCAACCAGCGCGAGATTGCCGGTTTGCGCGAGACTTTGATTCAAGCGCATCCCGGTAAGACCGACGATTTGATTATCGGTTTTCAGCTCACGCATTCCGGTCGGTTTTGTCGGCCGACGGATAAGAAAAGACTGGAACCGCGCGTCGCCTACCGGCACCCGATTCTCGACAAAAAATTCAATATCACCAGCGATGCGCAAGTTTGGACGGATGACGAAATCAAGCGACTGATTGACTCGTACATTGCCGCCGCGAAAATCGCGAAGGAGTGCGGCGCGGATTTCGTGGACATCAAACATTGTCACGGTTATTTGCTTCACGAATTTCTTGGAGCGCACACTCGGCCCGGTTTGTTCGGTGGTTCGCTCGAAAACCGGACGCGCATTCTCCGCGACATCACCGCCGGTATTCGCGCGAATGTTCCCGGTCTCGGCATCGGCGTGCGCGTCAGTATTTTTGATTTTGTGCCGTACAAACCGGATCCAGTCTTGAGTCAACCTGGTAAACTCGGTCCGGGCATTCCGGAAGATTATTCGCACTGTTTGCCGTACCGGTACGGTTTCGGTGTGAACCCGCAGAATCCGGTTGCCTACGATTTGACCGAGCCGATTCAATTTCTGAAAATCTGCGAGCAACTCGGCATCACGTTGGTGAACATCTCCGCCGGCAGCCCGTATTACAATCCGCACGTCTCGCGGCCGGCAGCCTATCCGCCGAGCGACGGTTATCAACCGCCGGAAGACCCGCTCGTCGGTTGTGCCCGGCAAATCAATGTCGTCAAAGAACTCAAGCGACACGCGCCGAAACTCATTCTCGTCGGCACCGCCTACACTTATTTGCAAGAATACTTGCCGCACGTTGCGCAATATTATCTCCGGCGCGGTCACGTCGATAGCATCGGCATCGGGCGTGTCGTCCTCAGCTATCCGCGCATCATTGTGGATGCGATTGAGAAAGGTGATCTGGAACGGAAATTGATTTGCCGGACATTCAGCGATTGCACCACCGCGCCGCGCAACGGCATGATTAGCGGCTGCTATCCGCTGGACGATTACTACAAACAGAAACCGGAAGCCGCACAGGTGAAACAAGTCAAACTCACCATGGGAAAACAATGAAACGCGTCGCACTCGTCACCGGTGGCAGTCGCGGGATCGGCCTCGGCATCGCGCAAGCGTTGTTGAAGGACGGTTTTGAAGTCGCGATTTGCGGTGTGCGCCCGACGTGCGATATCAAAGAATTTTTTTACTACCAATGCGATGTCAGCGATGCCGGCGCGCGCGCCAAAATGCTCGCCGCGCTCCGGCAGCGGTTTGGCCGTCTGGATGTGCTCGTCAATAATGCCGGCATCGCGCCGAAAGTGCGTGCCGATATTCTCGACGCCACGGAAGAAAGTTTTGCGGAACTCATTCGCACCAATCTCCAAGGTCCATATTTTCTCACGCAAGCCGTCGCGAAGTGGATGATCGCCCAGAAATCCGGTTGCATCATCAACGTCTCCTCGATTTCCGCGAGCGTCGCTTCGGTGAACCGGGGCGATTATTGCATCTCCAAAGCCGGCGTCGCGATGGCTACGCAACTCTGGGCCGCTCGACTCGGCGAATTTAACATCCCGGTGTATGAAGTTCGCCCCGGCGTCATCAAGACCGACATGACATCCGTTGTGACTGAAAAATACGACAAACTTCTCGCCGGTGGTCTCGCGCTCCAAGCACGGTGGGGATTACCGGAAGATGTCGGCAGAGCGGTGGCGTCGTTGGCGCGTGGTGATTTCCTATACTCCACCGGTCAAGTGGTGCTGGTGGACGGCGGTCTGACTGTTCAACGCTTATAGATTCTCGTCGCACGCTTGACCGTTAATCTGCATCGGCCTATCCTGCGCGCCATGCAACGCACCGGTCTACTGTTGCTCAACAGTTTGAACGCAATGACACAGATAAGGAGAAATATGCAATTGAAATTGATGTCAGTCTTTGTGGGAATTTTTATTCTGACTGCCTGTTCGCCGATGAAGCCTGCTCCACAATCCTCGATTGAGGTTGCACAGCCGTCGCCTCATGAACAGGCGGCTGCCATCACCTTTATTGGAAATCCCACAAGTCGGATATTTCACACTTCAAACTGTCCGTATCTTCCCGCCGATGGCCACCGTACCTTTTTTACGAATCGAACAGAGGCGATCTCAGCGAACTATCGCCCCTGTAAGTTCTGCAATCCATAAAAGGCACAGGTATTTGGAATACGGCGCGCAATGGCTGTCGAAGGGAAGCACAAGCTCTGTTCTGCTATTTCCTCACGCTTTGCCGGTTTTTGCTTTTAGCGGCTGGCGTTTTTCGCGTTGCGTCAGGGCGAGGTAGTTGTCGCTGGTGACGACTTTGCGGCCACTTTTCTTTTCGAGTTCGCGCCGGGCATTGCCGGCAACGGTGCCGCCGGCGTGGGCGGCTTGTCTGCTTTCCGGGAAACCTTGCGCATCGCGGGTGCGGGTGATTTCGGTGGTGGCGGCTTCACCGAGCATGGAGAAGATGAGTTCGAGATCGGTCATGTGGTCGCGGAGATTCTCGCGTTTGAGGCGCTTGAACTCGGCATATTGGCTGGGCGTGAGGCCGAAGGTGGCTTGGGAGATTTCAGCGGTGAGGATGGCGTAGTCGCGCTGTTCTTTGACGCCGCGCTTTTTCCATTCGTCGGTGAGTTCGTCGCGGATGGCGATGGAGCGGAGCCGTTTCTCGATCCAGTCGTCGGAGTAGCCTTTGGCTTTGTAGATGGCGTGGATGCGTTTGGTGGCGAGTTCTGGGTCTTCGATTTCCTGAATCCGCTCGTAGCCGACGCGGGCGAGCCAGCGTTTGAACGGCTCAGCTTTGGGGCTGGGAATGGATTGGATCAGACGAAAGAAACCTTCAGTATTCCAGCATTGAAGCAACTGCCTGCCGCCCGTTGTGTCAAATTCGAGACCAAGGGGGGGTACAATTTGTACCCCCCCTTTGAAAATCTCATTCAACTGCGGATCACGCTGGCGTATTCGTTTGAGATACTGCGACGGATCAACGGAGTCGGTTAACGCGGTGACAACATCTGTGATGACAAACCACCATTCGTTGTTGTGGATAGTGCGGCGGATTTCTTTGCGCTGGAAGAGGGCGATCCGCATTTCAGGATTAGGAGTGATGTCGCTCATGTTTTTACCGGGCCGCGACAACTTCAATTTCGACGAGCGCGTCTTTCGGGAGGCGGGCGACTTGGACGGTGGAACGCGCGGGGAAATCACCGGTAAAGAATTTCGCGTAGACTTCGTTCATTGCCACAAAGTGATTCATGTCCGCTAGAAAAACGGTGGTTTTGATGACGTGGGCGAAATCGAGGTCTTGCGATTCCAGCACGCCGCGAATGTTTTCTAGGACGCGCACGGTTTGTTCGACGACGCCACCGGCGACGAGATTACCGGTGGTGGGGTCGAGCGGAATTTGACCGGCGCAAAAGAGGAAGTCACCAGCCCAGACAGCTTGTGAGTACGGGCCGACAGCTTTCGGTGCGGCGGTGGTGGAAGCGATTTTGCGATTCATAGTTTATTCCTTATACCAAAATGTTAGCCAACCGGCGGCAATCAGTAGTGCGAAATCTTCTGCGAGTGCGGTCAGGCCAACTTTGCGGGCTTCGAGTGTGCTGAAACAACCGCAGCGAATGTCGAGGTGTCGGTAAATCGCTTGACCGATGCCGGCCAGAAAAATCACCATCAGCACGGTAATCAGTAGTGCGCTAGGTCGTTTCCAGATTCCGGCGATGAGTAAACTGCCGGCGAGCACTTCCACCCACGGCAAGGTAATGGCGACGAGATTGACGAGCGTCTCCGTCAGCAATCGGTAATTCGCAATGTCGCCGGCAAAGCTGGCTGGATTCCAAATCTTCAACACGCCAGCCACCACAAAGACGCCGCCGACAATGAACCGGAGAATAAAGTGGAAAGTTTTCATGGCTTGTCACCGGTCGTGGTGGTGAAGCCAGCTTGATGCCAAACAGTCCAGCCGTTTTGCAGGACGCGGACATTTTGGTAATGGAGTTGCCGGAGGCGCGCGGTGAGGTGATGGCTCAAATCGCATTGCAAACCGTCGCAGTAAGTCACGATGGCGGTGTCGGGCGCGAGAATGGTGGCGATTTGCGGATAGCGGGCGTCGAATTCTTCCGCCGGTAGGTTGTACGCGCCGGCAATGTGACCGGCGGCATAATCGGCCGTTGCGCGGGCGTCGAGGAAAAATGTCGCGCCGGTTTGCCAGAGTTGTTTGGCGTCGGCGAGCGAAATGAAATCCGTCGGTTGCGGCGCCACTTTCGGCGCGGCGATGTAGGGAATGCGGCGTGGCGAAATTAAATTAGCGGCCAATCCCAGCACCGCCCCGGCGCAGGCAATCACGAGCGCCCGCTGAAGGTTATGCGCCATGCCGGCGGTTAGTTGCGACGCAGAACATTGATGGTGAATGGAATTTCGACCACCGGTTGTTTTTTGAAATTCGTCTCGAACCGGACGGTGCCGGCGATGGATTCCTTCGGCACTTTATCGAGCACGGCAACGATTTCAAATTTGCCATCGGCACTCGGATTGAGAGTGACTTTGAGATCGGCCACGGTGGACGAGAGATTGGTGATTTCAAGTTTCTGGTCCGGTACACTGGAGCTGACGATGACGCGGCGCGTGGTGCTGGCGGCGCCTTGCGGGCCGGGCCAATTTTCTGGATCGGGAATTCCCCAAACGAGCTGCTGCGGTGTGAGGAAAACATCGCCGACGATTTGGCCGCTCACCGGAATAATCAACAGCGGCCGGCTGGCGTCTTCGCCGTGGATATTCACCGTGTTATTGAACCGGCGCGCGACGCCGTCCGCGACGATTTCCACGCGAACGGTCAGCGCATTGGTGCCGCCTTCGGATTTCTCAATTGTCGGATGGATGTGCGCGGCATTGGCGTCCACCGTTTTAATGCCGATGGGTTTGCCGTCGGTGCGTTTGATTTGAATGGTGAGGTTGGTGGTCGTGCCGAGGCGGAGGTGGCCGACATCCAGCGCTTGCGGGTTGTATTCAAACGCCGGGACGATTTCGACTCGGATTGTCAGCCGCGAAGCTTGGTTGCTGGGGTCATTGGAGGGAATGGTAATTTGTTTTTCGATGATGCCGCGCGGAATGCTGACATTCATCGTGAATCCGAGATCCGTCTTTTCGCCGGGGGCCAGTTTATCCACCGTGAGCGCGGCAATGGTACAACCGCACGACGTGGCCGGTTTGCCTAGCGTCAACTGCGCGTTACCGGCGTTCGAAATCACAAAAGTTCCGGCGACTTGCTGCACCATCGCGGTGCTGCCGAAGTTGTACACCATTTTATCGAACACGATTTTCGGCGTGCCGGTCTCGTCCGCTTGGCACACGCTCCAACTCACGCCAATCAACATTGCGATACTCAATAAACGTTTCATAGATAAACTCCTGATTTTGAATTGACCTTGCCACTAATACTGAAACTTTGCTCTCCGCGCAAGTGACAACCGTGTGTCGTCTAAAACTTAAAAATCCAATCGTGCGCCAGATATTGATTCGTGGCGAGCGCGGTAATTTTCGCCACCGGTAACTCGCGAAGCAATTCATCGGCTTGCCAGCCGTGCCGGAGCGCGATTTGGATTTTTGCGCCGGCTACTCCGAGATTCACCAGAAAATCTTTGTGCGGCCGATGGTGCCGGTACGTCGGCTCGCGCGACGGCAATGGCAGCAGGCGTTCAACGCGCTCCACATCAAGGTTCAGCAGAAAACTACCGTGGAAAAGCAAATGCTGCCGCCGGCGACGTTGAGCGTTGCCGGAAAATTTCAAGTCGCCCAGCGTCAAATCGCTGTGGCCTTGGACGCAAACCGTTCCGATTCCATTGCCCACCACCGGTGTAAGAAGTTGCCGGTGTTTTTCCATGATGAATTCGTTGGTCGAGCGGATGTGGGCGAGGGGACCGGTCTCCGGTATCCGCAAAATCAGCGAGTAATTCAGGCAACCCGGTCCTTGCAAAACCGAACCGCCACCGGTGCAACGCCGCAAGACCGAGACGCCGTCGTGCCGGGCTTGGTCGAGATTGGCTTCAGTGCGAATTTTGTTGGAGTAGCCGAGGACGAGAAAATGCTCCGGTGGTTGCCAGACACGCAGGATTTCGCCGGCGTGACCGGCTTCGGCGAGGTCGAGCAGCACTTCATCGCAAGCGAGATTCTCCGCCGGCGTTGGCAATGTGAGGTCGAGAAATTGCACACCTAAAGTATAGCCGGTGTTTGTGTTTTGGCGAGAATCGGTTATCATTTCCGACGCATTGCTCATGAATCCAAACCGTAAATCCGCCAATACACCCTACGTCAACACCATCCCGTCTACCGCCGAGCCGCCGTATCCGGGCGATCGCGAACTGGAGCGGCGCATCAAAAGTTTTATCCGTTGGAACGCGATGGCGATGGTGGTGAAAGCGAACTCCACCACGAACGTCGGCGGCCACATTTCGACGTATGCGTCGGCGGCGACGCTCTACGAAGTTGGGTTTAATCATTTTTTTCGCGGCGGCGATGGCGACCGGCCAGCGGACCTCGTCTATTTTCAAGGTCATGCCGCGCCCGGTATTTATTCGCGGGCATTTCTCGAAGGCCGGCTGTCAGAGAAACAGTTGCAAAATTTCCGGCAAGAGTTGGCCGACGGTGGTGGATTGTCGTCGTATCCGCATCCGTATTTGATGCCGGAGTTCTGGCAATTTCCGACGGTGTCAATGGGATTGGGGCCGATTCTATCCATTTATCAAGCGCGGTTTAACCGGTACCTCAAAGCACGCGGATTCATTACCGGCCCGGAGCCGCGCGTCTGGGCGTTCGTCGGCGATGGCGAAAGCGACGAGCCGGAAACTCTCGGCGCAATCACACTCGCGGCTCGCGAAGGGCTCGACAATCTTTGCTGGGTTGTTAATTGCAATCTCCAACGTCTCGACGGACCGGTGCGCGGTAACGGAAAAATTATTCAAGAACTCGAAGCCGCTTTTGCCGGTGCCGGCTGGAATGTCATCAAAGTCATTTGGGGTTCGGATTGGGATGCGTTGCTGACGCAGGATCAGACTGGCCGGCTCGTTCAACGAATGGAAGAAGCGGTCGACGGCGATTACCAAAAATATTCCGTCGAGCCCGGCAGCTACACGCGCCGGCAATTTTTTGGCAAATATCCAGAGCTAGCCGAGATGGTCAACCATCTCACTGACGAGCAAATTCACCGGCTCGGTCGTGGCGGTCACGATCCGAAAAAAGTTTATGCCGCGTTCAAAGCCGCCGTCGAACATAAAGGCCAGCCGACGGTAATTTTAGCGAAGACGGTCAAAGGTTATGGTCTCGGCGAAGCCGGCGAAGGCCGCAACATCACGCATCAGCAGAAGAAGCTGAATGAAAAAGAACTCCGCGAGTTCCGGCAGCGTTTCGGTGTGCCGATTAGTGATGAAGAAATTGCTGACATGCCGTATTACCGTCCGACAGACGACAGCCCCGAAATTAAATACCTACTCGAACGGCGCAAAACGCTCGGCGGTTTCCTGCCGAAGCGCGAAGTCCGCGCAGCGAAGTTGGAAGTGCCGGCGCTCGATTATTTTGGCGAATTGACCAAAGGCTCCGGGGCGATGGAAGTTTCGACGACGATGGCATTTGTCCGGTTGCTCGCCGGTCTACTCCGGCACAAAGAAATTGGCAAACGCATCGTCCCGATTATCCCGGATGAAGCGCGGACGTTTGGCTTGGATGCGCTGTTCCGTGATGTCGGTATCTATTCGCAAAAAGGCCAGCTCTACGAGCCGGTGGACCGGGCGTCATTGCTCTATTATCGAGAAGACAAGCAAGGTCAGATTTTGGAAGAAGGGATCACCGAAGCCGGTGGCATTGCTTCGTGGCTCGCGGCGGCAACGGCATACGCCACGCACGGCCAGCCGATGATTCCGTTTTACATTTATTATTCGATGTTCGGCTTCCAGCGTGTTGGCGATCAGATGTGGTTGGCTGGTGACATCAAGGCAAAAGGTTTCCTACTCGGCGCAACGTACGGTCGTACCACGCTCAACGGCGAAGGTTTGCAACATCAGGACGGTCACAGTCTGCTGCTCGCCAGTACGATTCCGACGTTGCTCGCCTACGAGCCGGCGTTCGGTTACGAAATCGCTGTCATCATCGCCGATGGTTTGCGACGAATGTACCGGGACGGCGAAGACCTTTTCTATTTTCTCGGAGTGCACAACGAAAACTTTGCAATGCCGGCGATGCCGGTGGGTTGTGAGTCCGGGATTCTCAAGGGACTTTATAAATTTCGGTCCGGTGCTGACGATAAAAAACATCGCGCACAAATTTTTGGCAGCGGGACAATTATCCGCGAAGCGTTGCGAGCACAGGAAATTCTCGCGGACCGGTACGACGTTTCCGCCGATGTCTGGAGTGCGACCAATTACAAACAACTTCGTACCGAGGCGCTCAATTGTCAGCGCTGGAACCGGCTGCACCCGACGGAATCGCCCCGGCAATCGTATCTCGAAACCACACTTGCCGGTGAGACCGGTCCGTTTATCGCCGTGAGCGACAATATGAAAATGGTGCCGGACCAAATCGCGCCGTGGGTGCCCGGCGGTTTGACCACACTCGGCACCGACGGTTATGGTCGGAGCGATACGCGCAAGGCGCTGCGGCGGTTTTTTGAAGTGGACGCCGAATGCACCGTGATTGCCACACTGCACGCGCTCGCTCAACGTGGTCAGATTGACCGGCAGGTGGTTGCTCAGGCGATTCAAGACTTGGGCGTGGATTCGGAAAAGTCGTTTCCACAAATTTTGTAACTGTTTTGCGCCGGAGAAAAACTGAGAAACTTCCGGACGTGTGCAGTGTTGGTAGCGTAAGAGAAGCGGTGTTCACAAATCTTATGAAAGCTGTCACTGGGCTAAAAATCGTCAAACTCCAGCACCCACATCTGGAAGAATGGTTCGTCACGGCACCGGCCAATGCTCGCGAAAAATGTCACCGGTATGTTCACGATGCCGGTGGAGTAATTGTGGCCGAGGATTTATTTGGCATCACCGGTAGTGCAAAAAGCGATTGGCCGGTGACTTGGTTGCGTGGAAATCCAACATTGACGGGTGTGCATTTGCACGCGGTTCAAGGTGTACCGGTGGAGCGTTTAACTTTTTCTGGCCGTGTGGTGGGCAGTGTGTTTGCTGACGGCGCAGTCCGGCATTGCCGGTTGGGTGGTTTGCGGCCGGCGACGATGAGCGAATCACCGGCGGGTCAGGCGCGAGCGACATTTGAACTGCTGGAAGCGGCGTTGCGCGATGCGGGGATGACGTTTGCGAATGTGGCGCGGACATGGTTTTACCTCAATAATATTTTGGCGTGGTACGGCGAGTTTAACCGGGTGCGTGACGAATTTTTCCGGAAGCGAAGCGTGTTCGACGGTTTAGTGCCGGCGAGCACCGGGATCGGCGGCGCGAATATCGATGGCACGGCGCTAGTTGCCGGCGCGTATGCGGTGACGGGCGGTCAACTGACGGCGGTGCCGTCGCCGTTGCAGTGTCCAGCGTTGCAGTATGGGAGTTCGTTCAGCCGCGCAGTGGAATTGAAAACGACGGATCATTCCCGGCTTTGGATTTCCGGTACGGCGAGCATCGCGCCGGGCGGCGAAACGGTTCATGTCGGCGATGGGGTCGGACAAATTGCGCTGACGATGCGAGTGGTGGCTGCGATTTTGGAATCACGCGGCTTGAGTTGGAGCGACACGACTCGGGCGATTGCGTATGTTCGCGAAGCGGCGCTGGCGCGGCAGTTTCACGAGTACCAGTCGGCGAATGGCTTGACTGACTTACCGGTGGTGACGACGGAGAATGTTATTTGCCGTGACGATTTACTTTTCGAAATCGAACTGGATGCCGGCCGGATTACGGCGGCGAAATCTCAATCGGAATCGGCGGGACGAACTCGATGGGGATGAGTTGTTTGGTTGGCGATGGTGTTTTCTCAACCCACGCGAAAACGGTGACGCGACCTTTTTGACCGGCGATAACTTTTGTGGCATCGCTTCGCAGGACGAGTTCCATGCAATCCACGCCGGGCGCAAAACTTTGGAGCGTGATGCCTTGCGGCGCTTCGTTCAACTCGAATTGAATTTTTCCGGCGGGCGTGTTGGCGGGGAATTTGAAGCGGACGAGACCGGTGCCACCGGGTGGAATTTCAATGGGTGTATTGCTGATAATTTTCGGCGTGGGACGTGGTTGAGGCGGCGCCATGACGGCAACTTGCATTTCTTTCACTGGGACGAGATGCCGGTAGAGAAACGCTTGCATCATATCTTCCGCTGGGACGGCGGTGTGGACGACTGTCCGGTCTTGAATGACGGCGCGGCCGGTGAAGTGTAGCGCGATAGGTTCCGGTAGCGCAGTGGCCGGAACGCGGAGGACGAATCGGACTTGTTCTTGGGTGGTGATTGCGCTGGTATCGCCTAGCATGAAACCAGCCGGGGCATTGGTGAGCGCGATGGTGATGGCATTGGTGCAACCGTCGCGGCGCAAGGCATAGATGGTGACCGGCGTGTTACCACCGGGACGAGCGGTGATGCTGCCGGGCACGGCGCGCAATTCAAAATCTGGACGCGGTTCGCTGATGCGCAACCGGTAGGCAAAGTCGGGTCCGCCTTTGTGTTGCGCGTCGCCGAGGTAAATATAATACGTTCCATCCGCCGGTAACGTCGCGGTGAGATACGAATCTGCGTGGTGGGTTTCTAAACCGAACGCTTTATCTTCAAAGTCATCGTTAAACGCGAGTTGCTTGCCGGTGGCGTCGGTGAGTTTCAAAACCGAATCCAGCGGCGAACCCAACCGGCGCGCGCGGACTTCGGCGACGATGGATTGACCGGTATGGCCGTCAAAGCGAAATACGCGCCCGGCACCGGGATGATCAATGTGACCGTTGACGATGACTGGCAGTTGCACGCGCTGAGCGGTTTCCGGTTTGTCGATTTTTTCCTGTTCGGAACATTCCGGTAAATCGTCCACGGCAAACGGCAGCACATTGGAAATCCATTCACCGGTGCGCACCATGACCGGATAAATGCCGGGCGGTTTATCTTTCGCGTCAAACGTCAGTCGCGTAATCGGCAAATTGCCACCGCGCAATGTGACGGTGGTGGTTTGACCGGTGGAGCAACCGAGTGGAAAAATATCGGTGATGAACGGCATCTCGCCGGCGGTGAGCCGGTAGACAAAATCTTCGCGCCCCCGGTACAGCGAATCGCGAATCTCGATGGTGTATTCACTACTTTTGGGAATTTCGCAGTATAGAACCGGGTCGGGTTGAAACCGGTAGTGGTCGGCGTAATCGAGTTCGTGGCCGGCCTCATCGTAGAGCGCCATCGTCACCTGAAACCAACCCGGCACGGCGTCGGCCAGATACGGAATTAATTGCCGGGCGCTCGCGGCGACGATGATTTTTTGGCCGCGCAATGCCGTGAAGCGATACCGGTCCACGCCGCCGGGTGGAATTTGGCCGTTGAGCGTGGCCGGTAATTGGATGTTCACCGGCGCCGGTGCGGCATTGATTCGCGGCTCCATATTTTCTCGCGATTGCGGAACGCTTTTCCAATCTTCTTTGGTGAATTCCGGTAGCTGACCGACGCAGAACCGGAGCGGATTGGAAAGTCCGCGCTCGGTGCCGAGACGGATTTCGCGGTCGCCGACCGCTGCGTTTGGGGTGAGCGTGACTTGCAGAGTGACGAATTCACCGAGCGATGGATTGGCGAGTTTTCGGCCAAACCGGTCGAGTTTCTTTTTGATGGCCGCCATCAGTTTCCGGTCATCGTCGGAAAGAATCGTGCCCGCTTTGCGCATTTCTTGAAGTTTTTTCAGTTGCTCCCGTAAGTTTTGCTGCTCTTTGGGTGTCAATTGCTGTTCTTGCTCGACAATCGTGATGCTGGCTCCGCCACCGGAGACAAACACATTGGTGGCATTGTTGAGATACTGGCCGCCGATGGTAACTTCAAAGGTGGTTCCTTGCCGGCCACCGGCGGGATAGACGTAACCGATGTGCGGTGGGCGTTGCTGCGCTTGTACGACTGGTAAAATGGTCAGCCCGGCGGTCAACATCGCCGCGAGGTACCGGTAACTTGTTGGCCACCAGTTCATAGATTTAATCGGAACTAACACCGAAGTTGTACACTGGTTTCTCGATTTCTGCAATGTGGGCGACAAGGCAATTTCCTTGTTGAAGATTCGGATTTCAACTAATACAATCTCAGTAATAAGTGCCGGTTATAAACAAATGAAATCCAACACGGATGTAGCCACAAAAAACAACCCCGTCGTGATTGCCTTAGACCTCGGTGGAACTTGGGTTAAAGGTGCGGCGATTAGCCCTCAGGGCGCAGTTACTGGTGAAGTCGGAGAGATTCGGCGTTGGCCAAATCCGTTGCACACGGTTGTCACCGGTAAAGAGTTTGCTGCGAGACTGGCTGATATTTGCCATGAATTATCTGGAGGCGCTCCAATTAGCGCGGTAGTGGCGGCCACTGCCGGTGAAGTCAATCCAGCGGGGAATCGCTATATTTGTGCCGGTCAACATTTGGGGGTAATGGGCTCAACTCCATGGGTTGAAAAGTTGACTCCGATTTTGGGATGTCCCGTGACGCTCATCAACGATGCCGAGGCATTTCTTTTAGGATTCGCAGACTCCGGTGGTTTACCGTTCGACAAAAATGTGGGTGGCCTTGTGCTCGGAACTGGATTGGGATTTTCGGTGGTCCGGCAGGGGCGGTTATGGAAACCAAACCGGAGACTCCTGCATTTCGGCGATATCGAAACTAGCTTAGGAGATTACAACCATTGGGTCAGCGCTGTGCGTGCCTCTGAAAATGGGGTCTTTAAATCTCATGCAACGAATCAGCAAGAGTATTTTCAGGCTCTTACGAGTGTGGTGGCGAGTGCTGCGAATTTTTTCCATCTGGATTTCATTGTGCTCGGTGGCGGTGCCATTGATGCCGCACGAACTGCAGGACTTGATCTTATTGGCGTTCTCAAAAAAGAAATTCCAACCCATATCCTACCCGGTAATGTAGTGCCGGAGATTATCGCAGCTGCCGAGGGGAACCGGACTATTTTGCGCGGTGCTCTCGCGCTAGCCATCGGGAATTCCGCGGCCGAATCAGTCCGCTTTCTGGGAAACTTTAATCTTCTATCCACGGAAACCACACATCCACAAGCAGCGATGGATACTCTTTCTGCAGAAGCGATTGTTCAAATTTTGGCGAATGCTGAAAAAACTGCCGCCGAGCAGTTTTGCAATAGCGCTTCCGCGCTGGCGCGTGGGGCAGAAATGGTTAGTGAAGCCATCAAAAATGGCGGACGAATTATTTACGTTGGTGCGGGAACCAGCGGGCGGGTGGGAGCGATGGATGCAGTCGAAATCCCCTGTACATTTGGCCTGTCACCGGACCGATTTGTCGCCGTGATTGCGGGTGGGATTGCGGACTCTGCATTATCGATTGAATCTGAGCATGAAGAAGACTATCCGTCCACACCGGATCTGCTCTTGCTGACGCTGACACCACAGGACCTTGTAATCGGAGTTTCCGCGAGTGGGACCGCCTTCTTTGTTCGTTCAGCGCTTGCTTTCGCACGCACGAAAGGTGCGAAGACTATTTTCATTCACGAAGCCGATCTTCTGGATGTGCCGCACATTGCCGATCATTTCATTCGGCTTGCCAGTGGACCTGAGTTGCTTGGCGGCTCCACTCGCATGAAGGCCGGTACGGCCACTAAAAAGGCTCTCAATATCCTCTCTGCGACTGCGATGGTTATTCTCGGCAAAGCGCAACAAGGTGAGCTGCTCGACCTTGATCCTTTGTTTAATGCAAAAATTATGCAACGCGCAATCCGGACGCTTGCCCGGTTGGGTGAGATTTCAGAAAAGCAAGCCGCTGCTTTGCTGGCGCAGTATAACTACAAACTTCGAGACGCTTTAGACTCTTTGAAAAACGAAAATCGTCTCGTCACATAATCTCTTTAAGAAGGCCGGCCATCTTTACGTTGTCGGCGAGGGTGGGTAAGGCGTGAACTTCTAAACCTTGTGGGTGCGGGAGTTTCGCTGTGCCGTCGATGCCAAGCAAGGTGTACATGCTACCGATGAGGTCCGCCGGATAAACTGGCCGGTCTTTCACTTGCTCGCCTTTGGCATCGGAGGTGCCGACGATCTGGCCGCCTTGAAAACCGCCACCGGCGACAACGGCGCTGAAGCATTGACCATGATGTCCGCGACCACCGTTCCATGGTGAATTCCAATCGACTTTCGGTGTGCGCCCAAATTCACCACAGCACCAAACGATGGTGCTATCGAGTAAGCCGTGATCCGATAAATCTTGAAGTAGTGATGCCAAGCCTTTGTCGAGCTCTGGTAGTAGGCGGCGCATTTTTGGGAAATTATCCGTATGCGTGTCCCAACCGTTGTAGTTGATGGTGACATAGGGCACACCGCGCTCGACCAATCGGCGTGCCGCGAGACAGGATTGGCCGAATTTATTCCGGCCATACCGGTCGCGGATGGCATCTTTTTCTTGCGTCAAATCGAACACCTTGCCGGCATCGCCGAGAATCAAATCGTACGCTTCGTGTTCGCACTTGACCGCCGCCGTCAGGCGCGAATTACCCGGCAAAGTATGTTCGAGTGTGTTGAGACTGTGCAGCAAATCGCGGCGAGCGCGTTGCCGTTCCACGGTGACGCCGGGCGCGACTACACCTTCGACCGCAAATACCGGTTGTGCTGGATCGCCACCAGTGGCGAAGGGTTTGTAGCGTGCGCCGATGAAACCGGATTCATCGAACCGGCCTTGCGGTTCGGTGACGACGATGTATGGCGGAATCAAACCGGTGTAACCGGCTTCGTAACCTTTGAACAACGACACGACGGCGCCCGCCGACGGGAAAACTTCTTTCTCACCGGCGGCGCGCCCGGTTTGCACCATGTATGCGGCGGTTTCGTGGCCGTTATTGCCGTGAGTCATGCTGCGGATAATGGAATATTTATCCGCCTGCTTCGCCAACTCCGGTAAGAGTTCGCAAATTCTGACGCCGGGAACATTCGTCTCAATCGCCCGCAGCGGTCCAGCGTAATCAGTACCGGCTTCAAATTTCGGGTCAAATGTATCGAGGTGTGGCGGGCCGCCCCAGAGCCAGATTTGAATTACGGCTTTCGCTTTGGCCGGTGCCGCGGCGAGCTCGGCGAAAACGCGCGTCGGCAACTTGTTGGCAAGCCACAACCCGGCTGCGCCGAACAGCGCACGGTGAATCACTTCGCGACGAGTTAACATGTTCATAACATTCCTCGCTTTCCGACCGGCGTCAATGCCGGTACAAAAATTCCTCGTTATTAAATAGCGCCCACGCCAAATCCACTGCCGTCGCGCCTTCCGCAATTGTGCCGGAACGCGAATAGCTGAGCGCAGTTTTGATTTCGTCATCGGTCGGATACCGGGACAAAATCGTGAGGTAAAAATTATTCACGACGTCGCGCGGACTGGTTTTGGCGCGCGCCAGCACCTGTAAATTTTGACTGCGCTGGATTTTTTGTTGGATATGACTGGAGTTGAGCAAGTGCAACCATTGCGCGGCGGTCGGCCGGTTGTTACGCTCGGATTCCAACCCAGTCGCGCGCGGTGACCGGCCAAACATTTCTAGGAATGAACTCGTCACGCTGGCGTCAGCGAGTGCAATTGCCCGCTGGTCTTCCGGGATGAACGTGAATGGTTCTGGAATTGGGCTGGAATATTTTTCCGTCGTCCCGGTAATTTGATTCAGCGCATCAATCAAAACTTCCGCCTCCATCCGGCGCAACGGATAAAATGCGAAGTTAGCTTCGGCCTCCGGCTTGTTCGATTTCGGAATGGCGGAGAGTTGATAAGTCTGCGAGTTCAGAATCAGCCGGTACAGATATTTCAAATCGTACCGGTGGACAAACAGTTCGCGCTGGAGATAGGCGAGCAGTTCCGGATTGCTCGGCGGATTGTCCGGGCGAATATCGTCCGGCTCGTGAATGATGCCGCGCCCGAGGAGCCACGACCAGACGCGGTTGACGATATTTTTGGTGAACCATGGATTGCGCGACGAAATCAACCAGCTCGCAAACATCGCACGCGGATCGCGGTCAGCGATCCATTTTACCGGCTTATCGTCCGGAAAAGTCGCAGCTTGCCAGAGATTATTTGTCGCCTTGCCGGGATCGTAGTAGACGATTTCCTCTTTCCATTCCGCCGTGGTTTTGTAGCCGACTTGCGAGAAAAATGCGGCCATGCCATCGCGGTGATCCGTCGGCCACTGCTCAAAGCGAACTCCCATGAACGTCAACGCCACCGTTTGCGCGATGCCGGCCGGGTCACGATTTTGCATGGCCCGGTAGAAGTTGACCGGTGGCGCGCGGAAATTGCTGCCGTTCGCGGTGAGGAGCTGGCGGACAAACTGGTCGTACGGCAGATTATCTTTGATGCAGGTGTGAATCCAGTGGTGGTAAGATTGCACGGCATTCGGCCAGAGATTGACCGGGAATTCGGCTTTGACGCGGAGCAAATCGCACCACTTCATCGCCCAATAATCCACGAACTCATCGCGCTCCAGTAATTTGTCAATCAGCTGGGCACGCTTCACCGGACTCTTGTCATCGAGAAAATCAGTCACTTCCTGCGCCGTCGGCACCGTGCCAATCACATCCAGAAACACGCGCCGGCAAAATACCGCATCCGAGCAAATGTTGGCCGGCGTAATTCCTAACTGTTTCAGACGGTTCAATACCAGAGTGTCAATTGGCGTGCCGGCCAGCAAAGGAGTTTGGCTTTCAAAAATGGTGAGCGGTGCGCCCGGTGCGGCCGGTGGTTCCGGCGTTGGCACCGGTGTTTGAATGATAACTTTGGGCGGCGACGGTTTAACCGGTGCGACTACAACCACTGGCGCGACTGGCAGATTGGTCTCCGGGACGGTGGTCACTGTTTTCACTTCAGGTTCCATCATCATCGGCACCGGCTCCGGTGGTTTTTCCGGTTCAGCTTTTATGACCATGACCGGTTCCTCGACTGGCATTGGTGTCAGTGGTCGCGCCGGTGGTGGAATTGAATGGGTGGTGACCGGTGGCTCCGGCCGGAACCAAATGGCCACAACGATCACGGCCAACATCAGAATGCCGACGCCAATCCAGTGAGGCGTTTGCGAGCGAGTGACCGGCGATACCGGAGTGGATTCGACATGTTCCGACGCAGCCGGGCCAACTGATTCATAACGGATTTCGACTAAACCAAATTGTAACCGGTCGCCGTTGTGGAGTGGAAGTTCGGTAATCGGACGGCCATTGACGCGGGTTTGATTGGTGGAGTTGAGGTCGCGCAACCGGTAGCCAAGACATTCACGGATAAATACGGCGTGATAAGTTGAGACCAAGCCTTCAGTGAAAAGCAGCGTGTTGTTCGGAGCGCGACCGACGGTGATGCGCTCCACGTCGAGATCAATGACGCGCCCTTCTTGGGCACCCGACAAAATATGCAATTTGGCCATGCCGTTTACCGCCGCCAATTCTAACACCGACACATCCAAGATGTTCCGGCGAATGTTGCCTTAAGGTTTTGGCTTTGTCCACAAGCTACTTGCCAAGCGTTTCGGCGGCTGCTAACTTCCTCGCAGTGCCGTCGTGGCGGAACTGGCAGACGCGCTGGACTCAAAATCCAGTGCCCGCAAGGGCGTGTGGGTTCAAGTCCCTCCGACGGTACCACCCTTAAAACCCCAATGAAATCAATGGTTTTTGTAAAATTCTGATTCTCAAGTTAATTTTCATAACCAAAAGTCATAACAACAACAATTCAAATTGTGTGTGTTATCTGTTCTCAATAGTATTAATTCTAGCCACCAGCGACCACTCAAAAACTGGCTCGACTTTAGGTTGCTAGGTAAAAGAATCTCGCTAATTGTAGATTTTAATTCCTCGTTTTTGTCGTCACGCATCGACAATCTGACAGTTTTCCCCGCAACGTGTTGACACCTTCCTCACTCAGTGGTACACGGAGTTTAACAAGGAGGTTGTGCCGCTGATGAATCTCTCACCAGCATTTGAGCCGTAAGAAGTCCAGGCATGGTGTCTCTTCTTCCGAGCGCTCCCACCTCATACTAAGGGGGATTTGTATGAAGTTTTGGTCTGTTTCGCTGTTGGGCTGTTGTTTGTTAGCAAACATCTTTGCCGAATCACCTAAGGTAACCAATGCGCCAGTGATTCAGCTATCGGAGCCGCTGCATCTTGGTGGAAAAATCTACACCGCGATATCGCTTGCTGATATTCCAGCCTTGCGGAAGTTAACGGTCCAGGATTCTGACGGGCAGGATGCCGCTGTCGAATTAGCAACGGAAGATGGAAAAACGGCCACCGCGCATACCTGTGAAGAATGGGAAAAACTAACTGCCAAGAAA
>Ga0209083_1000446_pt1 | contig 61415 bp, 53 predicted proteins | sample AM7aDNAmetaG_FD_184132 | JGI IMG/M metagenome (GOLD analysis project Ga0209083, IMG submission 184132) | Freshwater microbial communities from Finland to study Microbial Dark Matter (Phase II) - AM7a DNA metaG (SPAdes) (version 3) | ecosystem: Environmental > Aquatic > Freshwater > Lake ... | reverse complement strand
CCGGCCTGCGCGAAGGCGTCGACTACGAGCGGCTACACTTCACCGGGCCGCTCGGCACCGCCGTCTACAGCGGGCTCTACCACCTCAGCCTCGACAGCGCCGTCGCCATCGCCCGCCAGTGGGACGGCGCCACCGGCGACCTGTGTCACTGGGCGCGGCAACTCGCCGCCTACCTGCTCGACTGCAAGTCGCGGCTGGCGGACTGGGAAAGCGCACAGCCGGGGCCAACGGTCGCGCCGTTGCCCGACAAGGCTGGATGCGAGGCCCAATCCGACGAACCGATGGTGCTCTACTTTGGCGAAATGCCCTTGCGTATCGCCAAGTACGAGGACGGGTTGCCTTGGGTGGTCGCGGCGGATGTGTGTACCGTGTTGAATATCAAAAATGTCTCGCAAGCATTGGAATCATTGTGCGAGGATGAAAAGCGTATATGTTTAGCATATACCCTTGGCGGCACTCAGGGGTTATGGAGTGTCTCTTATGGCGGTCTTTCCACTCTGATTCTCCGTTGCCGCGACGCGATCAAGCCCGGTAACAAAGCCTACGAATTCCGCCGCTGGGTGACCAACGAAATGCTGGTTGAGGTCTACAAGACAGGCCGTTACGAACACCCCGGCCATGGCCGCATCGTCCAGCCATCCCCAACCGCCATCCCCGCCACCGAAACACTGCCGAACCCAAGCATCGCGGCAAAACCCGAGGAACCGGCATCCGAAGAACCGGCCAAGTCTGCAAGCAAGCCCGTCACAACCAAGGCCAGCAAGCCCAAGGCGCAAAACGCGACCAAGCCCAAACCGTCCAAGCCAGCCAACGGCGAGGGGCAGGCATAGGATAGGCGAAGCAACCGCCCAGTCCGTCGCGCCCTGATTGCCCAAGGGGGTAACAAGAAGTTACCCCTTTGGCGGATGGGTAATCCCGATTTGTGAGTTCCCATGGAAGAAGGCTCACCCATAACCGAATTTCCAGTCTGGCAACGCCCGTCTTTCTTGGCAATGTTTCACAAATGACGGATAAAAACAACAAATAGACTTCACTGTTTTCTTATAGTTAATAAAGATTCAAAATATTTCATCAAGAATCAAATAATGTTCATAATAATTTATAAAAGCTTCATTAAAGCTCAGTAAAGATTTATAAAGTTTTAATAATATTCAGAATAAACGCAAAATATGCCCTAAAGAAGTTAGAAAGTGCTTAGATAGTTTCAAAAAAGCTTCAAAAAAGGTTCATTAAACTTTAAAATAGATTCTTAATGTTTTAATTTAAGCACGCGAAGTTTCAAGAAGGCCCAAAAAGTTTGAAAACACGCCCCCTGCCGACATGAGCGACAAATTATCGGACGCACTGACCAGGCCAACCCCCGAGGAACTTGCCCGGCGGAAACAAATTGCCAGGTTCATAGAGGCGTACCCCTCCATCGAAGCCGCCTTGCAATCAGGCTTCACGCAGGCCTACGTCATAGAGAAGCTGGCCGAACACGGGTTCGCGGTGAAGCCCAGCACCTTCAAGACCATGCTCAGGCGGGTCCGCCGCGAAGCCCGTGCAGGCCATGCGCCCGCCGCCATGCCTTTGCCCGCCGCGACGGGCGAAGGCCCCCCAGCGCCCGAGGTAACCCCGCCACAGCCCCTCACGGCAAAAAAGAAGGGGGAACAGGAGGCTGACTACTATATGGACTTAGCCATGGCAAACCGTTATGCAAAGATCATCAACAAAAAAGGTAAGCAAGCATGAAAGTCGCAGTCATCAATTTTTCCGGCAACGTGGGGAAGACGACCGTCGCCCGCCACCTGCTGGCCCCCCGCATGGACAACCCGGCGGAGATATCGGTCGAGTCCATCAACGCGGACGGCCCGGACGGTGAGGCATTGAGGGGCAGGCAGTTTGGGCAACTGCATGAAATGCTGAGCCTTGCCGACAGCGCCGTGGTCGACATAGGCTCGTCGAACGTCGAAGACTTCATCGGGCAGATGGCTCAATTCGAAGGCTCGCACGACGAGTTCGATTACTTTGTCGTGCCGGTTTCCCCGAAAGACAAGCCCCAGCGCGACACGATATCGACCATTAATGCGCTGTCCGATGTCAGGGTGCCCCCGTCCAAAATCAAGTTGCTGTTCAACCTTGTCGAAATAGGGCAAGACCCCAGGCAAGTCTTCCCGGCCTTGTTCGCCTACCACGAGGGCAGGCGGAACTTCACGATCAACCCCGCCGCCGCCATCCATGAAAACGAAATATTCGAACGGCTGAGGGGGATCGGCAAAACCATAGAGGAACTGCTGGCGGATCAAACTGACTACCGGGCGAAAATCAAAGAGACGGACGACCAGGAAGAAAAAAGGCTGTTCGCCCGCCTCATCGCCACCAAGCGGCTGGCCAGCGGCATCACCCGGGAGTTCGGCTCCGTCTTCAAGGCATTGTTCTGACATCAAACACCCGCGTTGAATGCCATGTCCGGCCCGAACAGCCTGCTTGAGGCGATGATCGCCGAGATGTTCGGCGATGTCAGGCTGCTGAACGAAGAAGTCGAGCGGCTGAAGTCCCTGCTGCCGGAGCAACTTCGGCAAATCCAGGCCGCCGTGACTGCGACGGACCGTAATCACGAGGCATCGGCACGGCAACTTGACGAGGTGTTGAGGACCGGGCGCCAACTCCAGGCGGCGGCCGACGCCCTGGCCGGGCAGATGAAAACGCTTGAAGGCACCGAACGCCGCCTGTCCGACCGGGTCAACCAACTGTCCGCCGTCCAGCGCGAAATCAAAGAGACGGCGGGGCGGATGCCGGGCAGGCTTTGGCTGGCCGCCGCCGCCCTGGCGACCGCCACAATGGGCGCGGGGCTGGCTTTGGGCGGCCAATGGGTTGTGGCCTGGGCCCGTCAACAGTGGGGTTTTTTATAGCCAAGGCATGCCGTTTAAAATCAAAAGACGTGCCAAACATACAATATTGCGAAGTATATTTAATAATATCATCATCTGGCATGATTATTAACCATGCCAAATATAAAATTCATAGCAATCTATTTTATATGTTATTGATTTGTATGTATAATGCAACTCGCTTCATGGGCGCTTGCGCCCATAAAGCGAGTTGCCTTTTCTGAAAATTGGCTATAAAATAACCCCATGGACGATCAACAAGACAGAACACAAACACAAGCTTCATTCTACCAAGGCTCCGCCCGCGCCTGGTACTTGGCCGATGCCGCCGGTCCGCCCTCCGGCAGCGGCCGGATTTACATCGTGCTGCGCGAAGGGGAGGCATGGTTCGTCCAGCGCGAATCGTTTGCGGCCCTCTCCATGGAACCGGAGAGGGCACTGGCCCTGCTTGAAGAAGAGGATAAGGCGGCCTTTCAAATTGTCACTGCCGAAGGGACGAGGAGCGTCACGGTCATTTCCGAATACGGCTTTCATTATTTGGCCGTGCTGGCGGGCTTGGCGCAAGGGGCGCCGGTCCGCCGCCTGCACCGCTGGGTCGTCGGGTCGCTGCTGCCGTCCATCCGCAACACGCCACAAATGACCGCCCTGCCCGGCCATGCCGTTTATGCCTTCGCGGAACTGGCCGTGAAAATGCTGAAAGAAGGGCGCGGAAGCCTGGGCGCGATGAACAGCGCCAAGCTGCTGGCCTACTTTTGGCAGAATGGCGCAGACGGGCGGTGGGCCACGGTCCGCCGGGCAACCCTGGCGCAGATGCTGGAAACCAACCCCCGCAGCATCGACCGCGCCATGGGACTCCTGACCCAATGGGGCTTCGTCGAACGCAAACCCGCTGCCGAAGCCAAGCCTTGGCCGGCCCGCGTCCGGCTTCTCAGGGCCAACGTCCAGGCTGCCTTGGATGCCTTCGGCCTGAAACCCGACGCGTCAACTGAAGACACGCAGCCATGAGGGCCATAGGCCCGCAATCCCCTGTTGCGGATTGCCCCGTCCGGTGCTACTGTTACCACAACCCTTTACCCTCTGACAAAGGGTTCCTTGTGCGGTCGTCTGCCGAGTGACGATATCCCTTTGCCCCCCTGGGGCGCCCTTTAACGCGGAACGAGCAGCGCTTAATCTGCCAATCGTAACAAGCTCCGGCTTCGAGCGTCACGCCGCAAGCGTGTTTCTATCCGCTTCGCCAATGCCGCCCCCGGCCACCGCCTCGGGCGGCTGTCCTTATCCCAAACCGTTGTTTTCAAACCAAACAGACAGCGTTGAACTAGCGCTAATTTAGTCAAATCCAAGAGGAGTCCGACCGTGCGAAATTCCGCCATTGCCGTCAATGCCAGAGTGTCCGACATTTGTCATTGACATGATAAATAGGCCGGGTTAAGGTTCACCATGACTAAAGCCTACCGCCACCGCGAAGAATCCATCAACACCCACCTTGCCCTGCTGCTGGCAAAGCATGGCGTTGATGCCGAATCCGAAACCATTCAACGTGCCGGGCAGCAAAGGCCCGACGTGATGTTCAACCTGGGCGGCTTGCGCGTCATCATCGAAGGGAAGTACGCCGACACGCCGGATGCCGAAACGGTCGTGCTGAACGATGCGTCCAAGCGTGTGCAAAGCGGCATTTGCCATATCGCCGTCGCCTTGGTGTACCCGTCTGCTTTGCGCACCATCCCCACGGCTGAAATGGACGGGCGGCTGTCCCAATCGCGTTTGCGCTTTTTGATTGTCTCGGAAACCGGGGCTAGCGAATGGGCGCAGGCAAACCCGTCAGAAATCCTAGCTTCCCTACGGCGTGTCCATGATGCGTTGGCAAAGGACGATATCGTCGGCGAATCGGCCAAGCGGCTTTCCGTGCGCATCGAAGGCATAGCCGAGCTATGGGTCGGGCAACCCAACACCTGCGACAAGCTTTCTAATTTGCTGGGCATGCCCGCCAAGCGCGGCGAAACGGCGGAAGAGCGCGGCGCCCGCCGGGTCACGGCTTCCAAGGTTGCCGCCTTGGTGCTTGCCAATGCCATGATCTTCCAGGAGCAGCTTGCCAGCGGCGGAGGCGACGGGCGCGTGGATTCCCTGCGCAACTACGACACAGCGCCAGACCCGATAGACGGCATGAAGAAACATTGGCATTGGATATGGACCAAGATCAATTATGTGCCGATTTTCCAAATTGGCGAGGAAATCCTAGGGGAGTTGCCAGTCAGCCAACAAGCCATTGCCTCCGTGCGCTGGCTGATCGCCGAGGCCAAGTCGATTTGCGCCAACCAGTCGGCCTTGCGGCATGACCTGATGGGCCGCATCTACCATTGGCTGTTGCACCATGCGAAATACTTGGGAACCTACTACACCGCCACGTCATCGGCCACCTTGTTGCTCAAGCTGGTGTTTGCACAGGCCTGGGGGCAGGATTTTGGCTCGCCCAAAAAACTGGTCGATTTTGCCGTGGCGGACTTGGCCTGCGGGACGGGGACGCTGCTGATGGCCTCCGCCCAGGCGATCACCGACCAATTCGTCGTCTCCCGCGTAAAAACCGGCCGGTCGTTGACCGACACCGACATGCGGCACTTGCACGAAGCCCTGATGGAAAATGTCCTGCACGGCTACGACGTGCTGCCTTCGGCGGTCCATCTGACGGCCTCCACGCTGGGGATGCTGGCGCCCAGCGTGACGTACCGCCGCATGAACCTGTTCATCATGCCCATGGGCGTGGAACACCGGACATTGCGCTTGGGTAGCCTGGACTTCATCGGCCACAAGCGCATCCAGACGCAAATCACGCTGGATCAAAGCCAGATGGAAGTCAAGCAAACCGGGGTTGCATCCGAGCATTACACGCAGGCGGAAATCCCGACGATGGACTTGTGCGTGATGAACCCGCCGTTTGTGCGTTCGGTGGGGGGCAATTTGCTGTTTGGCAGCCTCCCCGACAACGAGCGGAGCAAACTGCAAACCGAATTGAAGAAACGCGCCAAGGGCTTGCAAGCCTCCATCACCGCCGGTTTGGGCAGCGTGTTCATGGCGGTTGCCGACAAGCATTTGCGCGTCGGCGGCCGGCTGGCCTTCATTTTGCCCGTCGCGCTGGCGACCGGGGAAGCCTGGGGGGCAAGCCGACAATTGCTGGCGGGCGGCTACCATGTCGAAATGGTGCTGGCCAGCCACGATGCCGACAGGCCCAACTTTTCCGAGAACACCGACCTGTCGGAACTGATGTTCATCGCCCGCAAACTGAAGCAAAACGAGGAACCCGGTCAAACGGTCTTTGTCAACTTGTGGCACAACCCGCTGACCATCTACGCAGCCATGGACGTGGCGGAGCGGTTCAACGCCTGCGAACCCGCCGCGCTGGAAGGCGAAGCGGTCGCTTCGGTGTCCGGCGCGGACGGGCGCAAATTGGCCGAAATTGTCCGCATGCCCAGAGCCTTGGGCGAGTCGCAATGGACGGGGGTGCAATTTGCCCAGACCTGGGCCTTGCGGGCGGCGGTCATGCTGGGCAACGGCAAACTCGCCGTGCCGGGGAAGCAACCCACGGAAGTCAAGCTGTGTGCATTGGGCGAGTTGGGGGCTTTGGGTCCAGACTGCAAGCGCGTCCATGAAGGCTTTACCGTGTCGGCAACCGACTGGTCGCCATACCCCGGCTTTTGGAACCATGATGCCACCCGTGTCGTCGGCATGGCGCAAAAGCCCAATTCCTATTTGTCCGTGTGGGCGGAATCGCCTAGGGGCGGCGACTACGGGCCACGGCGCTTATGGCCCCGTGCCGGGCGCATTCTGTTAGTTGAACGGGTCCGCACCACCACTCACCGGGTATTGGCGGTGCGATTCGATGAAGAAGTATTGGGCAATACTTGGTGGGCATTGAAAGCCGACCTTGCGCCAATGCAAGAGAAAGCCCTGTTGCTGTGGCTGAATAGCACACCGAACATTTTATTGATGCTGTCCCGCCGCGTCACCACCCAAGGGCCATGGATGAAGATCAAACAACCGCAATGGGCGGCCATGCCCGTGCTGGATGTCCGCGCTTTAGACGACGACACCTTAAGCCAACTGGCGGTGGCTTATGACACGCTCTGTGACAAGGAACTCAAGGCTCTCGCCAAGCTGGACACCGACCCTGTGCGGGCCGAAATCGACGATGCCATCCGACTGGCCCTGGACCTGCCCGACATGAAGCCGTTGCGTTCACTGCTGGCCCGCGAGCCGGGGCTGACCGGGAAAGGGCTGTCGCCCAAACCGGGGCAAACCGGCCTGTTTGGCGATGAAGAACCGATTACGCAACCCGTTCAAATGCAACTTTTCCTATAAACACTGATTGAAGTTTGACTTCATTGACGCCGAAAACCAGAACCCGGACAAGGCATCATCGGCCCTTTTTACAACCAAACGGTGTCAAAATATTTCAATGATCGTGCCAAAATGATGACATAGTAATAAAATATCCAATAAAATTATATATTGGCATGATTATTAAACATGCCAAACATGAAATATATAGCAACTTATTTTATATACTATTGATTTATAAGCATAATGTAAATAGCCTTATGGGCGCATGCGCCCATGAGGCTAGTTGCCCTATCTGACAGTGGCTATAAAATAACCCCATGGACGATCAACAAGGAGGTGTCGATTCAACGGCATTGCCCCAATCCCCGGCCGATCACCGCAAATAAGTCTCCACAATCTCCCCCCTGAAATGGCCCAGTTCCTGGCTGAGGATGTCCCGCGCCGGGTAATAGTCAAAACCATTTCCCGCAAGTTCCGCCATGCGCTCCTGCGCGTAACTGTGGCGCAACCCGTGCGCCCCGGTGCTCCAGCCCAGCGCCCGCTCGGAGGCGGCGGAAAAGCTGGCCGACCAGCGGTTCCCGCCGCTGATGTCGTAGGCCTGGCTGTAGCGGATGCCCCGGTCAACCACCTCGCGCGGCGCGTCCAGCCGCAGCGCCTCCAGCCGTTCCGAGGTCTCGTGCGACAGCAGCACCTCACGCCGCAGCCCCCCCTTGCCGGTGACCACGTAGCGCACACCCTCCCTTCCGGCGAAGCGTTCCGGCCGCCAAGTCCGGTGGGGGGATTTCTGCTCCTCCCCGGCCCGGCGCAAGGTCAGCAGTTCGTGGGCGCGCAGCCCGGCCTCATAGGCGATGCGGGTGGACAGGGCGTTGGCCTCGCCCTGGGATTGTTGGATGAAGTCCACTTGCACGGGCGCGTAAAAGCGGCTGACGAGTTTGGGTTGAGTGATGGCGGCAACCCGCCCTAGGCTGCCAGCGCCGGTGACAAACTCCATTGCATGGCGGTCAGCATCAAGCTGCTTCTGGCTAATGCCAATGGCGGCGCGATGTTCCAAGTATTCCTGGGCCTGCCCCGCTGTCATTTGCGCAAGGTGGCGCAAGCCATGCCGCCCTTTGGCCCATTCGCCGGCGAGCTTTAAATTGCTGCTGTATTTTTTCAATGTTGCAAGGCTATGGATTCGGCCTGTGCTGCGAGTGCCTGCTATGCCAAGCCCGGCCTTGGCGGCGTGGCGGCTCGACAAGTCGATGTGCTGGCGCAAAATGGCCGCCGCCTGCTCGTCCATCGGCCTGCCCTTGCCGAAACGGGTTGTCTTGCTCATGTCTGCCTCCAGCGTTTTAGCGCACGGGACACCGTGCTGCCCACCACAGTGATGCTGGCCTTCTCGCGCAGCCAAATCCTGATTTCCTCGCGGCTGGCCCCCAACGCCCTCAGCCCCTCGATCTGCTGCCGATAGTCATTGAGCCGCGAGTAGCGTATTTTTTTCAGCGCATCGCGCTTCGCGCGGATGCCTTTCAGGTCATTTTCAAGTTTTAGAAGATCGGTCATGTTCGTCTGTAGTAGGGTGGCCAATGATTACATGTGAATGGGCAGGCAGATGCGCAGGGGTGCCTGGGCGTCTGCCGCATCGCACGGCTTCTCCGTGGCGGCGCGTAGCGGAGATCGCAACGCCACGGACAACCACGGAATGCCCTGCCGCGGCTAGGCGGACACCGGCTGCCGCATTGCCGATGCCCGAAAAGCGATGCCGAGGCGCATCGCGGCGCACCCGGCCGGTGCGCGTCGCCGGAGCAACAAGCAGGTGACGGGGTGCGGTGCGCCTTCCATGCCCCAGCCCTTATGGGGCCTGCCCCCATGCTCTGTGAGGGTACCCTCACAGAGCATGGGGGCAGGCCTGCGGCAACGTCATCTGCAACAGGCGTCAGGCCCCCTGCCGCAACCACCGGCCCGGCCCGCCGGGACGCCTGCCCATCCAGGGATGGCGCAACCCACAAACCGCGTTTTACACTGCCGAGGGCGGATTTGGAAGCGTAAACCCTGCCTAACCGGATTAAGGGTTTCCGGTGGCGCGACGGCGGAAAATGCGCTACCGTGAGGCCACAAACCATTTCCACAGCGAGGATGACATGAGCAACCAATTCACCGGCACCGGCAACGTCGGCACTGCGCCAACCCTCCGCCAAGTGCATGCGGCGGACGGCCGGCGGGAAATCGCAGAAATGCGCGTCTATTTCGACCGGAGGGTCCCCAAGGGCAACGGCTTCGAGGACAAGGGAGGGTTTTGGCTGACGGTGTCGGTGTGGGGTTCACGGGCGGCGAGGGTGGCCGAGATAATCCAGAAGGGTGCGCGAATCCAAGTCACCGGGAGCCTGCGCCAAGAATCTTGGACCGACAAGGAATCCGGCGCCGAACGCAGCGAGTTGCGGCTGACAGCGGAATCCTTCACCCTCGACCCGTTGTGCATCGACTCGGTGGCCTACAAAAAACGCAGCGGGAACGACGGCGGGAATGCCAGGGGCTATGGCGATGCCACAGGCGGAAACGATGCTTGCGACGGGGCGGAAAATCCCTTCTGATCAATTTCGCTAACTAAGTCTCCTTGAAGGAGGCGGCATCTATCCTGACATAATGGGCTTCCCGATGAATCCGGGTTTATACATTGATCAAACCAACTGGTGACACCCATGTCGAAAACACTTATTTCGTGGACATTCCTATTTTGCCTCACCCTCTCCGCCCTGCCTGTCCGCGCCGGGCAAAGCCAAGAAAACTTGATGCTGGGCAACCTCGGGACGCCACCCAAATGGAAGGGATGGGACCGCATGACGATCACCGCGCCGGGGTTCATGTCCAAGAACGATAGGCTCCAAATCCCCCTTTTCTTGATGAAAATATGGGCCAATGAAATTTCCATCAATGACAGGAAATACACCGACGGAAATATTACCCGCACTGATGGTTCAAGCCTGCTAGGGCAAGATGGCCATGCCCCTGCAAAAGCGCTTTATTCTGTTTATCATGACGGTGGCCGCACGGTATTCGTGAGCATGCTGGACACTGCCAAATTCTGCGAATCAGGCCCAAGCGATTTCCACAGCACACAGATTCACTCGACTTGCCCGATTCGCATCACCGTCGTGCAAGGTCTGTCTGTCAAAAGTGCCGACTTCGCGGAAGGGTGCTTCCTGGACCCCACGTTCGATATTGCCCCAGGCGAGAAACGGTGGGGCCCCGACCCGCTTATCAACACCTCGCTGACTCGCTATGACCGGCAAGCCGGCGTGATTGACCTGATTGCCATCCGCGACAATAAATCCCTGCCCGAATGCGCCAAGCGACTGAAAGTCCCGCAATGACAGAGGGAGTGCCGCACGGCGGACATTGGCCCGGTCCTGCTTGGCTGATCACTCTTGCCCTGCTGTTTTCGGGTGTCATCATCGCCGGGCAGCAATACGGACCCAAGGTCATCGTCACCTCCGACCAGGTGGCCGCCGCCGTGGCGAATTCGCCGCTCAACCCCAGCCTCCAGCAATATGCGGCAACCATCGGCCAGTTGGCGATCAACGTCGAGTCCGGCGGTAATCTGGGCATTTACAACGGCACTTGCTGCACAGGAGTTTTGCAAATGAACACGGCAGGCGTGGAAAAATACTGTAAATGTGAACCCATGCAGTATGCCAACCTACCCCTGCAGCAACAAGTCAACTACTGGGCGCAACTGACCAACGCCAACGCCAACAATTCCATCGTCCGGGGGCTGATGCAAATGAGTTCCTTCGGCGGTCAGCCGGTGGACGGCGCCATGATACTGTCGTGCATCCAGATAGGCCCGGGCAACTGCGCCAAGACCTTGGCGGCCGGCACCTGCGCCACCGGCGCGGGGGCGGACGGCAACGGCAACAATTTCTGCGACTTCGCCGCCAGCATCCGCGGCGGCAGCGCCGCTTCAAGCCCCTCAAATGGCGCGGCATCCGGGACAGGCACGGCGACCGGCACGGCATCAGGCGCCGGAACCGCCCCCGTCGCCACAGTATGGACGCCCGTGTCGGCGGCGGCGGCTTTTTACAACGGCGCGGGGGTGGACATGACGGCGGTGCATGACGCAGTGACAGACTTCATTGCCGTGGCGGCGATGCTGTGGGCCGCCTGGGTGGCCCAAGCCCAGTATTTTTGCTACCGGCGCGGGTCCATCAACCTGCTGACGCTAAAAACCAACCTGATCGCGTCCACGGTATTGACAATGCTGATTCTAGTCATTACGCTAACCTAAGCAACACCCTAGCGACCGGGTCACGTCGCCGAGGCCTCCGCCCTCGCAAATCCCGGAGTCCCTTTGCCGCTTGCGCCTACGCTTCGGCGGCGGGTCGATAAGACCCCTGTAGGCATCGCTTTTTCACATCCAGGAACCATAAGGTTCCGACACTATCCACCCAAACGGGGAAACGACCCCCCGTGCAAGGGTTGGCGTTTCTCCTTTTTTTCATTTCAGAACCGGAGAAACCGCCATGAGCAACTACAAAACCGAATCTTCTTATTTCGACCTGCACACCGTCGGCATTGGCTACGCCAACCGCCTGCGCGAGGTCAAGGCCAGGAACGCCAGTTTCTGGGCCGTGGACATTGCCGCCCTGCATGGCAGTTCGGACAATGTCCAATACACCCGCTTCGACTGCCGGATTTCCGGAAAGGATGCGCAAGCGGCCCTAAAGCTCGTCAAGCCGCAGATCGACGCCAAGCAAAAGGTGTTGGTCGGGTTTAAAATCAGCGACATCTACCCCGAGACCTTTGTCTATGAAAAAGGCGACAAGGCCGGTCAGACTGGAGTCGTCCTCAAGGGTCGACTGCTGAGTGTCGCGTGGATCAAGGTGGACGGTAGCACTGTCTATACCGCGCCCAAGGATAAACAGGCCGATTCCGAGGCCGAGGCGCTTCGCCAAGCCGCCTGATTTCATTCAACCGCTGGCCGCCTGGAAACCGCAAGGTTTTCCGGCGGCCACTCTACCCTCCCAACCTCCCCTTCCGGCAGGCCCGACAACCCACTGCCAGCCATTGCCGACAACGAGTGAAGAGTCACTAGAAAACGCCGCCCGCCCAATGTTGGCCGACGCATTGGAGTGGCAGGCCGATGCCCGGTATTTAACAAACGCCTGCAATACTGTAAAATCGTCACGTTCGTCCGTGGCGACTGCGGCAAAGTCGCGCCCTTTGCCTTAAGGCTTACCCAAGAGTGCCTGCGTTTCCTTGGGTCGCGGCTACCTAAGCCAAGTGTACGACGGTATCCTTGGTTGTTCGCGTGTAGGCTCCCCCCCGTTTCACATTAGCGGGTCTACCCTGCGGCGGGTTGCGAAACCCCGCCGTTTGCTCCAAACGCCAGGGGGTCTAAACCGCCCTCTGGTTTATCATTTCACCACAACCCGGACCGGGGCATGCCCCCGTCAACGGCCGGCCTCCGTCCATTCGTCACACGATAGAGGCCATCCATGATCAACCTTCCCGGAAACCTATACATACGCGAAGTCAAAGGCCGCAACGGCGGCTTCTCGGTCGGCCGTCTGGTCACCGACATCGGCGAATTCGTCTTGCGCGACCCGTCCCTCGGACAATACGGCGAAGGCTGTTACCAGGGCGAGTTCGGCATCGCCGAAATCTTCCCCGCCAGCTATGTGGCCGGCGGCCGGCTGGTCGTCGAAATCCGCGCCACACTGGCCTCGCTGGTGTTGGCGGCGGTTGAAGGGCCGGGCGAAGCGGAAGCGCATTCCGCCATTTTAACGGGCCAAGAACCCGCAGCCACGGAAACCCAAGGCGTGACCGGTGCTTCCAAGCCGGAAGACGGGCCGACTGCCGCAACCGACAGCATGAAAAACAGGCCGACTAGCCAAAACGAGATGTTCCCCCCTGCGGGAAATCCCGGCGACGACGAGGCCGACACCCAATTGTTCGGATCTCTGTGGCCCTTGGGCGACACTGTGAAACTGGACACGTCGGTCAATCGGTCCTTGTTCCGCCGCCAGAAGGAGCGGATCAAAGCACTAGGGTACTCGTTCCAGGCATCCAGCCAACGGTGGGTGCTGGCATGAGCGTCCGGGCGCAAGATTGCGCCCGCCAACCGACCAACCAACCGGCGTAGTTTTTGACCACGCCCGACCTAAGTCAATTGCACTCCATCTTGAAACCCCTTTGGGAGACTTCCCCAAAGGGGGCGGTTCTCCTGGTTTTTTTAATTCGCAGGACAGGAGAGCATCCTGTTTTGATTGATTCTCTGGAGAACCCTCATGAACGAAAAGCGCAAACTTGAATCTGGAACCGTCCGCGAAGCGGCCAGGGGCCGTTGGATGCCGGTGCTGTCCGGGCTTTGCCCCGAACTGGAACCGGCCCTAGCCAACCCGGGCCGCCATGTCGGCTGCCCGGTGCACGGGGGGCATGACGGCTTCCGCCTGTTCCGCGACGTGGAGATATCAGGCGGCGGAATCTGCAACACCTGCGGCGCGTCGCACGACGGCTTCAGCCTGTTGCAGTGGCTCAAAGGCTGGAGTTTCCCCGAGGCGTTGGAAGCCGTGGATCGGGTGCTTGGCGGCAAATTGCCGCCACGCGCCGATGTGCGGGTGAAACAGGCTGCATTGCCGCCAAAACCCTCCGACAGTCAAACGCGCGAGCGTTTGCGCAAAGTATGGGGCGATACAGTCGATTGGCGTAGCCCAAAGGCCAGGCCATTGCGGGATTACCTCGCCCACCGGGGCTTGGATGCCGGTCTGTTGACCGATGTCGGCGGTGCAATCCGCTTTCATCGCGGGTTGCGCTATTACGACGATGAAAAAAACCTCATTGGCATCTTCCCTGCGCTGCTGGCCCTAGTTTGTGACACCGAAGGAAAGCCGGTGACCATTCACCGGATTTACTTGAGTGCCGAAGGCCGCAAGGCCCCGGTCGACGCCCCCAAAAAGATGATGCCGATCCCATCCGACCGCCAGGTCATGGGCGGCTCCATCCGCCTAGGTGCGCCGTCAGGCATGGCGGAGGTCATCGACTTGGCCGAAGGCATCGAAACGGCACTGGCCGTGCGCCAGGCCACCGGGCTTCCCGTGTGGAGCGCGGTGAGCGCAAGGCTTCTGTCCGGTTTCCACCCGCCGAAAGGCATCCGCCTCGTGCGGGTGTGGGGCGACCTTGACCGCCAAGGCGTCGGCGAACAATCGGCCATCCTGCTGCGCGACCGCCTTGCCGCCGAGGGTGTCGCCGTCGAAATACTGCTTCCCCGGGAAGAGTGGCTCGGAGATAAAAAAGTCGATTGGCTGGATGTCCTGAACCGTCACGGCATCCAAGGCTTTCCCGTATTAGCCCGCTGAACTCGCATCCGCGAACTTGGCGATTACTGAAAATCAGCCAGCGCCGGACAACCGGCCTGGCTTTCATCAAGTTTTTTCGGCCGATGGACGGCACGGGCACTGCCCGCCCGCCCGTCGCCCAAAAAGGCTTTAAGGTTTCCATCGTGGCGACTGCGTTTCCAGTCGCCGAGGCCTCCGCCCTCGCAAATCCCGGAGAGCCTTTGCCGCCGCGAGCCTGCAATTCCGGTGGCCGCACCCCTAGGGTGTGACGCAGGCATCATCACCATCCTAATCCCGGCGGGACACCATCCCGCTTTGGGTTTGGTCTCCCCGCCGGTCCAACCGGCCTTGACGGCCTTCAACCCGGAGAGAAACCATGCAAACTAAAATCAACGCCGACAACAACGCACGCGGCTACCTTGGCGAATTGACCCGGCTCACGGGCCCCTTGGCAGAGCGATTCCAAATCAACAACCGGTCATTGACCGAGGTTCTGGAAGAGAAATTCCTCGCCGCAGGCAAGCCTGCCGTGCCTGCCTTGGTTTACGGGGAGGCAGTGCTATGAAACCCATCACGAAGCCCCTTTACCGTGTCGATGGCGTGCATGGCCTGTTTGCCGATGCCGCCGCCTGGGACCAGGCGAGCGGGGAATTGTTTTTCATCAGCCTGTGGGGGCGGGACACCGCCATACAGGAATTGCTGGCCCGTCTGAGCCTCCCGGCCGGGCAAGGCGGTTTTTCCTCGTTCAACCTGACCGCCAGTGATGGCGGCAAGACACTGATCAGCGTATCCAACCCGGGGCGGCTTGACAAGTTGAGCGGCAGGATGCCGACGGCGAATCTGTTTGGGGCGTTGGCGCATGCATGGGTTTTTGTGCCTTCCATCCGCCACCCCGATTTCGCCGGGCATCGCGCACTAATGATAGCCCAAGGCGGCGGCCATGATTTGGGCTTAGGCGATGATGCATTCATTAGCGATGCGGTCTGGCCCCTGTTCAAAGATGCCTCGCATCTGCCGTTGTTGGACGAATGGCGCAAAGACGTGATCCGGGTCGCCGTGGAGCATGGCTGGCTCAAATGCCATGGCGGCCTTGCCGTCGATGTCTTGGAGATCGACCTGAGCGCACCGGATTACGAAACAGTCATCTGTGATTTAATCCGTGCCGGGCAGTTGCGGCTTCCCGGCGAATCCTCGCCGCCCGTCCATTCGGACAATGGCGGCGGCCCTGCGGAAAACGCCGACTCGCCCAGTCCCGGCAATAAGCGCTTGACCGGGGAAGGGTTGGAAAGCCATCTGTGCCAATTTTCAGGCACTGAAAACTGGTATCGGCATGGGCTGGTCAAAGGCATGCTGTACACCGACGGCGTCAAGTCGTTTGCCGAGAAGGGCGGAGCAGAGGGCGCTTATTGGTTCTTGGACGTGGTGGCCACGGAAATTTTCCCTCTGCTCCGAAACGAACCGTTCTTGAGCATCGTGCTTTCGGTGCAAGGCCGCAAGGCCACAGTCAAGGTCGTTGACGGCAATTGCCAGATGCTGTGGGAAAAGCGCATCGACTTCACCGACATGCAGACAGGCGATTGGAAATTTTACCTCACCGACAATGTGCTGTTGTTGCCCGGCGAGTATTAGCATTAGGCGGGCATTGACATTAACCGCTTGACCCGGCACAGCCCCCTTTAGGGGGCTTTTCCGAACCGCTTGCGGGACGTTGGGAAAAGCCTTTAAGATAGCGTTTCAAACCTTGCGATTGAGGTTCAATCGCCGAGGTGTCCAACCTCGTAAAAATGGGCAGCCCTTTGCCGCCACGCGCCTGTAATTCTGGCGGCCGCATCCTTAAACGATGTGCCGCAGGCACTTTCAACAGCAACATGTCCACCCCATCGGGAAGCCATTCCCGCTTGGGGCTTGGTTTCTCCCGTGGGGTTCAATCGACTTCCACCGGAGACAAAACCATGCACATACTTTTGCAGACACTTTCCATGCCTCACGCAATGCTTCTCAATCGCGTGGAATCCGCCAACCCTCCCCAACAGCCAAAGAAGAAACGGCTGACGGGACCTGAGTTGGAAGACTATCTTTTGTTCCAGTCACCCGGCAACAAAAGAATCATGTATGAAAACAGACACCAGCATCCGCTTGTCAAGGACATGCTGTACACCGATGGCGTCAAGTTGTTCGCCGAAGAAGGCGGGCAAGGGGGCGCCTATTGGTTCTTGGATATGGTGGCCTCGGAGATTTTCCCGCTTTTGCAAGAATTGCAAAAAGATCCGGTCTCGGCGCACATCGAGCTTTTGGTCACAGAAGAAGATGATGATGATAATCCTCTCGGATACTATGGCTATGGCGCTCTTGGACGCATCTTTGTCTTTAAGTACAATGATACTGAAAATTACTGGAAAACACGCACAAACACACCTAGGATGCCACTTAACGCAGACGCAGAGCACATCGGATCCACCGATATGCAGACAGGCAAATGGGAATTTGTCATTGAAGGTAACGTGCTAATGTTGCGCGGCGAGCTTGGCAAGCATTAGTGTCAGGCCAACATTAACAGCCTTACCCAATACAGCCCCCCCTTTTTTTGGGGGCTTTTCCGAACCGCTTGCGGGACGTTGGGAAAAGCCTTTAAGATAGCGTTTCAAACCTTGCGATTGAGGTTCAATCGCCGAGGCGTCCAACCTCGTAAAAATGGGCAGCCCTTTGCCGCCACGCGCCTGCAATTCTGGCGGCCGCATCCTTAAACGATGTGCCGCAGGCACTTTCAACAGCAACATGTCCACCCCATCGGGAAGCCATTCCCGCTTGGGGCTTGGTTTCTCCCGTGGGGTTCAATCGACTTCCACCGGAGACAAAACCATGTACGCACTTGCCACACGCTTCAAAACCATCAGCGGCTGCGCCAAGGCCGACGTTCCCCTGAGCACCGACGAGATTCGCAGAGCCGCCCCTTCGATATTCGCAGAGGATGCCCATGAGTCCCGTTCCGGTAAATACACCTACATCCCGACCTCGGCGGTGCTGGATGGCCTGCGCAAGGAGGGTTTCCAACCCTTCCTGGTGGTGCAGGCAGGCACCCGCATCCAAGGCAGGCAGGAATACACCAAGCACTTGATTCGGCTTCGCCATGCCAGCCGCCTGACGGTCGGCGAAGAAGCGCCGGAGATCGTGCTGGTCAACTCGCACGACGGCACCAGCAGTTATCAGATGATCGCGGGGGTCTACCGCATCGTCTGCGCCAACGGCCTGGTCTGCGGGGACAAGGTGGAGGACTTCAAGGTTCCCCATCGCGGCAATGTCGTCGACAGAGTCATTGATGGGGCTTACCGCATCCTTGACCAATTCGACCAAGTCGATGCCGCCAAGCACACCATGAAAGGCATCAAGCTCAGCCCTGGCGAACAAAACGCCTTCGCCGCTGCGGCACTGGAACTGCGCTTCAACACGCCAGAAGGCGAGGCTTCGTCGGTGACCCCTGCCCAAGTGCTGGCCCCTCACCGGACCGAAGACCTTGCAAATAATCTGTGGACTACGTTCAATGTCGCACAGGAAAACCTGATTCGGGGCGGCATTCCCACCCGCACCGCCAACGGCCGCAGGACGCGCACGCGTGCAGTCCAAGGCATCGACCAGAACGTCAAGCTCAACCGTGCGCTCTGGGTGTTGTCCGAGGAGATGGCCAAACTGAAGGCGGCCTAGGCTCAACCAATAACCCGCTTGTGCGGGCCAAACCCACCCGCGAGGGACACCCGTCCCTTATGGAGGCTGGCTGTCCCTTGCAATTGTCAACCCACGAGCGGCAGGAGACAATGCCATGGCACTCATGTTTCAACGACTGGCAAAGAACTTTGCCAAAAACGGCTATTACCCGACGGACGCGGAGACGCTGGCTCGCGTCCTGTGCATGCTGGAACCCTGCGAACAGGGCAACATGCGCATCATCGACCCGTGCGCCGGCGAGGGTGCCGCCCTCGCCGAATGCAAGCATGCCCTCGGTGCCGGGCGCACCGAGGCCTTCGCCATTGAATTCGAGCGGGAGCGGGCCTGGCATGCCAAGGAAATTCTGGATCGCGCCTTGCAAGGCGATTTCCAGGAAACCATCGTCAGCCCCCGAAGCTTCGGCCTGCTCTGGCTCAACCCGCCGTATGGCGATCTGGTCGGCGACCAGGCGGCCACCGGCGATGCCAAAAAAGGCCGTCAACGGCTGGAGAAGTTGTTCTATCAGCGCGCCGTGAGACTGCTCCAACCGGGCGGGGTCATGGTATTGATCGTCCCTCACTACGCTTTGGACAAAGAGTTTGCCGGATGGGTTTCCGGCCACTTTCAACGGGTGGCTGCCTATCTGTCACCGGAACAGCAATTTAAACAGGCGGTGGTGGTGGGCATCCGCGCCACCGACCCGCCCGGCGAGGAGTCCAGGCAAGCGCGTTTCCAGTTGGGGCGGGTCTGCACAGGCGATGACAGCACCGTTTTGCCCGAATGTTGGTCCGGCGAACCCTACCGGGTTCCAAGGGCATCGGACAAAGTGCCGAATTTCCAGGCCATCAGAATCGACCCGGCCCAATTGCAGGAGGAGATTCAACGCTACCCTTGCCTGTGGCCGCAATTTGAGATGCACTTCGGCAAGGCCGGGAAAACCCGGCGCCAACCTTTACGGGCGCTTTCGCGCTGGCATCTGGCCCTGTCCTTGGCGGCAGGCCAGGTTTCCGGCGTGGTGCGCTCGAACGACGGCAAGCGGGTCTACGTCATCAAAGGCGACACCTTCAAAAAGAAGAACGTCGTCACCACCTTCGAGGCGTTGCCTTCCGGCCGGCAGCGGGAAATACGCACCGCCACCGATGTCTTCGTGCCGGTGATCCGCGCGTTGGACTTCACACCGGACAGCCCAAGTTTCGGCGAGGCGCTGGTCATCCGATGAGCGTGGCCTCAATCATCAATCAGGGCGCATAGCCAGGATTTTCAACACCACTACCCTTGCGGGCGCCAACCCGCAAGGGCATGGCTTATCCGCGAGGGCGTTTATTCATCCATCAAGGAGAAAACCCATGTCACATATGTACTTGAAACTCTACCACGGACGCACAGACCCTGAAGCGACCCTGGGCGATTGGGGTACGGACGGCCCAGAGATAGGGCCGCTGGAGTCTGTGCAGGGGACGTACGCCACTGATTTGAAGCTTAGGTTTGCAAACCCTATCGATGCAGTGACGTTCAACCTAGACCCACACTTTCCCTGTTTGGAATATGCGAATGACCTTATTCACCATCAAGGGGTGTTTTATGGGGACTTTCAGGTGTTCACGAAATGACCGCTTAAACCACCCTGTTTTTGATAATTCGGCATCGGCCAGCCTTGCCTAACCTGGCTTGACCGATATTAAGCAGTTTCAACCAACCGATGCCTTGCGGGGATGGACACGCCCTCCGCAAGGAATCCGTGTTTCGTTTCCCCAAGGCAGTTTTTTTAACCTGTGGAGAATCGAGACATGACAACAACAGAGAAATCAGAGACTACATTGAAGGTGAACCAGGGCAACCTGGTCAAAAATCTTCGTTTCAGCTTCACCAACGGCACCACCGTGCTCGGGGAACTGATGCAGAATGCGCGTCGTGCCGGTGCGACGAAAGTCGAGATCGACTTCGCCCCCGAAACCAAGACCCTAGTGGTCCGCGACGACGGCTGCGGGATCGACTGTTACCAGACCTTGCTCACCATCGCCGAATCCGGCTGGGATGCCGAAGTCGTCGAGCAGGAACACCCCTTCGGCCTAGGCTTTTTGTCCGCGCTGTTCGCTTGCGAACACCTAGAGGTGGAAAGCAAGGGCGGACTGATCGCCATGCCGACCGAGGACATCCTGTCGTTCAAGCCGGTCACCGTCACCCCCGTGGTGCGCTGCCCGGCTGAACCGCGCTTCGAGGGCGATGTCTGCGGGTGTGGACCGACAAACCTTAACGGGCCGGACGGCGAGGGCGTTTACGACTGCCTGGACTGCGGTATTTTCTTCACTGCCGAATCCATGGGCAACCGCTATTGGGGAGGAACGACGACGATCCGGCTGGGCGGCTTCAAACCCGATGCCAGCCAAGTCGCCTCGTGCCTGTCCGAGTTGGCGAAGGGGTTTCCGATCCCGGTCATCTTCAACGGGCAGGCATTGCACCGACCGTGGGCTTTTGATTCCGGCAAGGCGTTCATCGACACGCGAATAGGCAAAGTGCATTTGAAAGGGTTTGGGCCCGGTGAAAGCTGGACTGACTCGGTGCAGGAATTGCAAATCTGCCTGCAAGGGTTGCCGATTTACCGCACAAAAGGGTATTGGCGCGGGGATTCGATGGTCAACATCGTCCATCTGGATTCGCGGCAGTTCCATGCACGGCTGCCCGACCGCGACAAGCTGATTGACGAGGAAGATGTGGTCAAGCAAGTGAAGTCTGTCGTCCAGAAGGAGGCCATCGCGAAAATCAACGCCCTGAAGGATACGCTTTCCCCTGCCGAATTCGCGGAAGGCTACGAAACACTCAAACTGTGGGATTGCCTGGCACTGCTCAACGACGTGCCGGTGATACCCAAGGGGGTGCTGGCTTACATCCAGCACTATCCCATAAAGGAAGGTTGCAGCCCGGTGAATCTCGAACCAGCCGGTCTGGTCACCCGCGAGGACGTGGAAACAGGCAAAGTCACTGTCGCCGAACTGGAGGACATAGACGAAACCGGTGCAGCGCCTTGGATGTACACTTGGCACAAAGACATGCGGGTGTACGATAACCCGCTGGACAAAGGCCATTGGCTGTTTCAACACCTTGTCGATTTCACCCGGCAGGAAGTCCAGGTTGAAATCGTCGGCGAAACCCATAGAGCCTATTTCAATGGGCAATGGGTTTGCGGGGACGCGGCTTTCTGCGAAAAATACCGCCTGACCTTTGCTGATGAGTCCTTGGAAATTGAGGGCGATTCAATGTACTTGGAGGACAGGGGGTTGTTCGTCGTTCCCAAGGGCGATGCGTCCGGCGGCGTGGTCAGGCAGGCGAGTTCCTACTTTGACGAGTATGACAACTTCAACGAGTCGGTGAAGGACGAGGACGAGTGGGCGTTCCAAAAGTTCGTCATTGCCAACACCTCGCCCGACCCGGCCAAGGCGATTCAACGCCTGCTGCCGTCGTTTGCGGGCTGCCCCAAGGTGTTCGGCAAGCGTTTCACGCTAGCACTGGATGCCAATGGGCGGGTCGTGTCGGTGGAGGAATCGGTCGAGGAATCGGCGGATGACAAGCCTGCCGGTCATGGGCTGGAGGGATAAGGCCATGCACATTCATGACTTTGACTTGGCCTTTTGCGTGAAGTCCAACCGACCGGGATGGGAAGACCTTTCCCCCGCCGATGTTTTGTCAGCCCTGAGAAAAAGGGTGGCGGAACTGACCGAAAGCGATGTTCTCGAGGCGGTTGGGTTTTTAGACACGTTCCCGGAGCACGGCGAACAGGAAGCCGAATGCGGGATGCCATTGGGCAGCGGGCAGCTTGCCAATCCGCCCTGCCCACGATACCCGGCGGGAACCCGGATTGTGTCGATTTTCGGCGAGTCCGGCGACACCGGCGAAGGTAGTGACGTGCAGACCGGCCCCAATGCCGTTGGAACCATCAGCCGAGTTTTTCCTGAACAGGAAAACGGCTACATGGCGGAGTTTCCCGGCGGGATATTCGCGTTCCTCAGCGACGCGGAACTGGCGGACAGCCGCTACTACCAAGTCTTGGACGGTGTTCCCGAAGCGGTTGCACTGTTCACGGTTGCACTGTCCAATTCAGGGGTGGTGCAAATGGATTCAAGCAAGGGGGAAAAGCCATGATCCGCCAGGTGTTTGTGGTGATTTACGAACACCGCCACGGCATGGACGTGTCGGCCCATGCCAGCCACGCCGAGGCTTACGCGGCAGTGGCCGGCATTGCACGGACCTGGTGGAAGGATGATCGCGCCGACCGGTCTGCACCGGAGGATTGCTCCGCGCTGTCCGACGAGGCTGTGGTCGAGGCTTATTTCGAGGGGAACGAAAGGGAGTTCTACACGCTTTCGGAATCCAAGGTCGATTTCCCCGATTGAGTGAAGCCTCCATAGTCGTAGTGGAACTGGCATCCATTACATTACAAGCAAACCGATTTGGCCTAGTTTGGCCTGGTTTGGTTTTTTGCCCCCCCTTTTTGTGACGGGGGGGCTTCTTCAAGCGGTTTTTAAGCCTTGGGCATGAGACTGTTTGAAGAAGTCTTACGAAAAGCATATAGACAAGGAGTCACCGGGCAACAACGTGGCGACTGCGTTATCAGTCGCGCCCTTTGCCGTCGTGTGCCTGCGCTTCCGGCGGCGGGTTCCTGTTTCAGGAATCCTGCAGGCATCCTAGGCCGAAAGGCCTTTCCATTCCGGGCGCATTGCCCGTTTTCAACCACAACCCTTGCGGGAGCCAACCCGCAGGGGCATGGCTTTTCCGCGAGGGCATCCAACCATTGAGGAGAAAACCCATGTCACATCGAATCGTTTATGAACACCTGGCCGTGCATTTTCCGGCAAACATGCTGATGGCGGAGTTGGAGCACTGGTCGTTTTATGATGATCGGTATCTGTTGCTCGAACTGGGCGGCGACAATAACTGTTCGACCTACCACCCGCAGACGAACCGCGAGGTTGCCAGCCGCGACTGGTGCGTCCTTGCCTACGGGCATCATTACGAGGTCATTGCCAAGGCGGTGAAATTCTCGGCGGTCTGCGAAGGCGGCGGCATGAGGCTTTCCGGCCAGCGCGGCACCTTGCCCGAGACCTACATCCGCCATGTCCGCAACGCCCTGGCCAACCCCGTCCCGTTCGGCGAACTAAGCGGCTTGGGGCTAAGCGTGGTGGCGGAGATTGCGCAACCTGGCGACAACCTCGGCAAAGAGGCGCGGGAAAACCTGCAACGCCATGCGCACCCGGTTGAAACTGAAGGGCGCAAACTCTGGCGTCTGAACCCTTTGCGGCGGGCCAGGGACGCGGCCCTGTTGATGCTTTGCGGGGAACCGGGTCACGGCCCGGCCTGGGATGTGGCCGCCGCCAGCGGGCCGCGATTCCCCTGCGAGGGGGCCGAGTTGTTCCACCGGCTCCGCTCCCGCAAGGCCACCTAGCGGGAGGATGCAAAGTGTCATGAATCCCGCCCCATGACATTGCAGGAGTCCTTTATAATAACCAAAGCCCAAGCCAGTTTGTCACCAAGCCGGTCGGCTTTTGCCCCCCTTTGTGGGGGCTTCTTCAAGCAGTCTTGAAATCTCGGATAGAGGCTGCTTGAAAAAGCCTTGCTCAAGGAATCTCCGGGCAACAACGTGGCGACTGCGTTTCAGTCGCGCCCTTTGCCGCCGTGTGCCTGCGCTTCCGGCGGCGGATTCCTGTTTCAGGAATCTTGCAGGCATCCCAGGCCGCAAGGCCATTTCAATCCGGGATCAAGCATCCCGTTTTCCACCACCCGACCGGGGAGACCCCGGCAGGGCAGTTTCCCCGGTTTTTTTTTGCACCGGAGAAACCTTTGGACCCGCTACAACTGCAACATTACCAATCACTCCGCAAACTGGGGATCGGCGCAGGCCATGCGCTGGCCTGCTCGAAGCAGCGGACTGCCCTTCATTTAAAGTGCGCCGAGACGGGCTTTGCCTGGGCTGAAAACCGCCACGGTTTCCTGCATGCCCGCTGGCAACAGGAAGGCTTTGACTTGACTGCCGCCGTCGTCAACGACGAGGACGGCTGGTGGACTAGCGGGGTGGAGTACATCGGCCGGTTTTCCCGGTGCTGGCAACCCGGCGCGATCCGCCACCGCCACGGCGACAGGAATGCTTGCGAGTGGTTCGTCCCGGCCAACCTGGGCGACCCCAAGGAAGAATACCGTTTGGCTTGCACCTATGGCCACGACTGGTGGTACGCCGGCGTGGAGGTGAAAGCCTCCCGCGCCGGTGTCACCCTCGGCAGCGGCTCGCTTTTCGGGATTGAATTCGGTTGCCAAGACCAAGGCGACAGGCAATATTTGACCGAAATAGCCTTCGACCTCGCATCCGATGCGATAGCCGGATCCAAAGAAAAATTGCAGACGCTCTGCGGCTGCCATTGACCATCAACCACCCTGCCAGGGAATCCCCCTTGCAGGCGGATTCCCTTTGCGGGTGGATTTATCCATATCTTACCTTCACACCTGACAAGGGGAAATCCAATGATCCAAGACAACACGCTTTACATCCATGACGGCGCGGGCAAATACATCCCGGCCCCGTCCAACCTGGTCATCGAAGAGGCCAAGCGCCGCCTGAGTGCCAAGCTGGAAGGCTTGAACGCCCTGACCTCGCCCACGTTGGCAAGGAATGCGATCCAACTGCATTTTGCCGGATTGGAACACGAGGTGTTCGCCTGCCTTTTCCTCGACAACCAGCATAGGGTCATCAAGTTCGAGGAACTGTTCCGGGGGACGATAGACGGCGCGTCCGTCTATCCCCGCGAGGTGGTCAAGGCGGCATTGGCCCACAATTCGGTAGCTTTGATGTTCGCGCACAACCATCCTTCGGGCGTGGGCGAACCGAGCGAGGCCGACAAGGTCATCACCAAACGGCTGAAAGATGCCTTGAATCTGGTGGACATCCGCGTACTCGACCACTTCGTCGTCGGGGAAACGATTTACTCGTTCGCCGAACACGGGCTGCTGTGAAGCCATGAAGACGCTCAGGTTCTATGGGCACAGTGACGATGCCTTCCTCTGCGACGGCGACATCTGCGAAGCGGCGGAATGCTGGGGCCGCGAAGGCGTGTTCCTGCTGAAGTCGAAGTCGCGCACCCAGGGCAAGGCCAGCAGGCTGGTCGTGTCCGGCAGGTATGCCCCGCAGTCAACCGGCACGCGATGCTGGATTGTCGGCATTGCAAACGGCGGCGAAGGCATGCCCTTGCCCAACTGGCCGATGCGGTTTGAAGCGGGACACGGCTACAGCCCGGCACTGGTAATTACAGCGCCTGACGATGTGACGGTGACAGTCATCGACTTGTGCCGTTGACGGAAATCGACCAAGGCTTGCCTTGGGACAAGCGCCATCGACAGGGATACCTGCTGTCAGCAGCAATTCGCAGTATCCACATTGACAACACAACCCCAAGGGGCAGGATGCCCCTCAAGGGCATGCCTGCCCCTTGCTCAATGATTGACCCTTTTCAATGATACAGAGGAGCAGGCAATGCAAGCGATGAAAGTAAAGTGGAACGTGCGGGACGTGCTCGCCGAGGCGAAAGTCGAGGGCAATGCCCTGGTCTTCGCCCAAGAGTACGACCGTAAAATTTACGAGGAGACCAAAAAAGTGCTGGAGGCGATTGGCGGCCAATGGAACCGCCAGCGGAAAGCCTTTTTGTTCCCCGGCGGCGAGGTGTCCGCCGTCATTGGCGAGATCGTCCAAACCGGCGAGGCCACCCGCGTCGTCCCGGCGGACGAGTCGGCCAACGACCCGCTTGAACTTGAGGATTGGGGCGATGCCATCCCCCTGTCGCAGTTCGTCGCCGATTTCAGCGATGGGCTGATGCAGGCGGTGGCGGTGCAAAACCCGCCGGTCTATGATGGCACGCCCGATCCACAACGCGAACGGGTGATGGACGGGCTTAAACGCCAGCCATTCCCCGCCCAACGGGAAGTGGTGCAGGCCGTAGCCAAACTCTTGGTGGATGCTGGCGAAGACGCAGCAATCATCAACGGAGAAATGGGCGTTGGCAAGACCATCGTAGCGATTGCCGTCGCAGCGGTGCTGCGGGCGGAAGGCTATCGGCGGGCTTTGGTGATTTCACCGCCCCATCTGGTCTACAAATGGCGGCGGGAAATCCTGGAAACGATCCCCAACGCCAGGGTCTGGGTGCTGAACGGCCCGGACACGCTACGGCAATTGCTGGTTATCCGGGCCAGCCAGGGCGAACCGCAATCGGACCAAGCCGAGTTCTATGTGATCGGCCGGGTTAGGATGCGCATGGGCTTTGATTGGAAGCCCGCCGCCAAAATACGCAAAGTCCATCACCGGCACGACACGGAGACTGGCGATGGGCAATCCCTGTCTTATGTGCAGACCAGCCAATATGCCGCATGCCCTGATTGCGGGATGCCTGTGGTGGAAGAAGACGGTTCTTGGATGCCTCATGCCAAGTTCCTCGTGGACTACGGCGACGGTCAGCGCAGACGCTGCCATCAATGCGGCACTGCGCTGTGGAGCTTGAAACGCCCCGGCCTGCCTAAGAACCGGGCGGAATGCGTGAAGGCTGCGTTGTGCCAGTTGCCGACCATCGGTTCCAAGACCGCCGACAAGCTCCTGGCCAGCTTCGGGGCTGACAGCCTGGCCGCCATGCTGGACACCAACCCGTATGACTTCATCAATTTGATGGACGAGAACACCGATTTGGTGTTCGGCGACCGGCAGGCGGAACGCATCGAGCGCAGCCTTGGCAACCAGGAATTCGCGTTCGGGCAGGGCGGCTACCAAGCCACCGAATTCGTCAAGCGGTATCTGCCGCAGGGCTTTTTCGACCTGCTGGTGGTGGACGAAGGCCATGAGTACAAGGACGGCAGTTCCGCGCAAGGCCAGGCCATGGGGGTGCTGGCGGCCAAATGCCGCAAGGCGGTGTTGCTCACCGGCACCTTGATGGGCGGCTACGCCGACGACTTGTTCTTTCTGCTTTGGCGGGCGCTCACCCGGCGGATGATCGAAGACGGGTTCAAAGCCAACCGGCGCGGTAGCCTGGCCCCGGCGGCGTTGGCGTTCATGCGCGAACACGGCGTGTTGACCGATGTCTACAAGGAGACCGACGAGGGCAGCCACCGCACCGCCAAGGGCAACAAAGTCGCGGTGCATACCAAGCGGTCGCCGGGTTTCGGGCCGAAGGGCATTGCCCGCTATGTGCTGCCGTACACGGCATTTTTAAAGCTGCGGGACATTGGCGGGACCGTGCTGCCCCCTTACGGCGAACAACTGGTCGAAGTGGGCATGGCGGAAGAACAGGCCCTCCGCTACGTGGACTTGCGTGGCAAACTGATTGCGGAATTGAAGGAGTCCTTGCGCAAAGGCGACAAAACCTTGCTGGGGGTGGTGCTCAACGCCTTGCTGGCATGGCCGGATTGCGCATTCCGCGACGAGGTGGTCAAACACCCCCGCAGCGGGGCGCTGCTGGCCTATGTGGGCAAGCTGTTCGACGACATGGAGGCAGCACCCAAAGAGCGGGAGCTTGTCCGCATTTGCTGTGAGCAAAAAGCGCAGGGCCGCCGGGTGCTGGCCTACACCATTTACACAGGAACCCGCGACACGGCTGGCAGGCTGAAGAACCTGCTCCAGGCGGAAGGCTTTAAGGTGGCGGTGTTGCGCTCCAGCGTGGACACGGCAAGGCGCGAGGATTGGATTCTTGAGCAAGTGGACCGTGGCATTGATGTCTTGGTTTGCAATCCGGAACTCGTCAAGACCGGCTTGGACTTGCTGGAGTTTCCGGCGATTGTCTTCATGCAATCGGGCTACAATGTCTATACCGTCCAGCAAGCCTCGCGGCGTTCCTGGCGCATCGGGCAAACAAAGTCGGTGGACGTTTACTACCTCGGCTATGCGGAGACGGCCCAGATTGACTGCCTGAGCCTGATGGCCAAGAAGATCGCTGTCAGCCAGTCCACCTCGGGCGACACGCCCGACACCGGGCTGGATGTGTTGAACCAAGACGGCGACAGCTTGGAAATCGCTTTGGCCAAGCGGTTGATCGGCTAAATACAATAATAAGGGCATCCTTGATGGATGCCCTTTTTTTAGCATTACAGGCGTTTGCGCATTGCATCCACGGTTTTGCAGAGGCGGAAGATAAACTACTTTTTTATCTGCAACCACACTACAGTCACCAACAGTGCCAGCAACACGGGTCCGATATACGTGGAATATACGTTTTTGATTACCCACCAAAACGGGTGCTCCTTGGCGCGAAGGAGTTCCTCTTTCAAACTGTCACACGCCCGGTTGCGAGCCTCCAATTCGTAAGAGGCAAATTCCTTGGCATGAAGTACGTCAGCCAGATGATCGAGCATCGTGTGTTCGGAGATGTTTTGCTTCCAGGTGTCAACCGTCTTCAACTGACCGGCCTGCACAGGGCGCGACTGGCCTTCCTGTCGATACGTATCGGCGTGGTCAAATTCCAGGCCAAACTGTTCATAAAATCCGTACACATGCTTTGCTACATGTTGAATGCTGTTGACAGAATACTCCGGCCACTGCTTCGCCCATTCAACGATTTCATTCATCAGGTAGGTACCGATGCGCTGGCCTTCCAGCCCCGCCAGACCGAGGCAAACCACACCCTCGGATGATGTCGAGGATGATGTCAGCGACACTGCGTTGAACCGCTTGGAATAGCCGCCCTGGAATTCTCCCTTGCCACTACTCCCAAAACGCGAGTGTTTGGCCGCAATCCGTTGGTACGATATACGAATTGATGCCTCGCTTACGGAGTTGTCTTCTGGATCGCGCACATAGGTCTCTTCGCGCTCTACCAGCAACCAGGCTATCGGTTCCCCGTCAGGCCGGTCCCGGTGCCGGATTTCCAAGACCTGAATCCGGGGCTTGACGGACTTACCGCCACGCCGGTCTTGCCGGAAAGAAGGAAGTATCATTAAGGAAGGGCAATCCGGATTATATGCCTGAGCCATTCGCCGCATCCTTGATGGCCTTGGCCGGCGAGAACACCGGAACTTTGCGGGCGGCGATCTCAATGGCTTCGCCGGTCTGTGGGTTACGCCCCATCCTAGCCTTTTTCTCCTTCACGGTTAGCTTGCCGATGGCGGGTAAGATGACCTCGCGACCCTCGGCCAGACACTCACGGGCAAGGTGGCCAAGACTATCAACGAAGTCCGCAGTGTCTTTCTTAGATTGCCCGGTTCGCTCGGACAGCGCGTCGATCAATTCTTGTTTGGTTCGCATGATAATTCCAAGCTTGCGTTAAAGGTCGGTATTATGCCAAAGAATCCTGTGGCATCGATGCTGCCGGATGTCACTTTTCTTTTTTGGTGTACCAAAGATCGCCAAAATTGGTTTGCACCACACCCTTGCCCATGTCGATGTGATGCACGGTCATGCCATCCATCGTCTCCCCCGCCGCCAAGGCCACGACCCGGCGGTCGGCGGTCGATACGACCACCGTTGATTCGGTCATGCCAATGATGGTCCATTTTGACATCATATCCGGCTGTGCTTTGGCAATTCCCTGGACTGGTGCTTGCAGGTCAGCCACGCGGACGCCGGACGGCTGCTTATCCGGCTTTGCCGCCGGTCTTTCGCCATGGCCGCCAAGCCCGCTTTTTTGCCCTTCCATCTGCGCCAACAAGCCCGCCTTATCGTTTTCCAGTTTCCCGATCTCCCGCTTGTAGTCATTGGCCTGTGCGCTTTCTTTGCTGGCCTGCCCGACCAATGCGCTTTTCTCGGCCTCCAATGAAGCGATTTGTTGCTTGTACCCGGCCTCAAGCCCAGCCTTTTGCTTTTCCATCTGCACGGCCAAGTCCGCTTTATCCTTTTCCAATGCCTGGATATGCGTCTGGTTCTCGGTGAGTTCTTTATCCTTTTTACCTGATTGCTCCGCCAATCCGTTTTTCTCGGTCTCCAATGCGGCGATTTGTTGCTTGTAACCGGCTTGAAGCTCAGTCTTTTGCTGTTCCATCTGTGCGGCCAAGTCCGCTTTATCCTTTTCCAATGCCTGAATGTGCATCTTGTTTTCGCCTGAAACGGCTTCATTATCGCTCAGTTTCGCCATTAAACCGGCCTTCTCGGCTTCTAACCCAGCGAACCGTTGCGCGGCATCGGCGGCTTCGGCCTGCAAATTGCCCAAGGCCTGTTCGAGTGCTACAACCTTGTCGGCCTTGATGCGCAGGTCGCCTAGGCAAGCGGTGTCGCAGTCGCGCTGGGATTCGGCCAGGCTGAGCAGGCGCTCAAGGCGCGGGTCAGTTTGCACGGGCGAGGCTGGCAGTGGGGATGAAGTGGCTTTGACCAAATCGGCATCCTGCCAGGCAATAAATGAAATGGCGCCAGCCAACACAGCGCCCAACAGAAAACCAAGAAGCAAACCCGACCGGTTGCTTGGAGCCTTGCTTGGCATCGGCGTGGACTGGCTTAAGGCATTAAGGGTATCTTGATCGAGGACGGCGGACATGTCTTTCTCCAGGGTAAGGCTCGGTTATTGAGGCGGTTAGAGTTTCAGATATACCGCTTTGCGTCACTTTTTTCCACCGGAAACCATTAATCCAAAATGACAGGGTTTCCCCCGTGGGCGGGATGGGCAAACGGGTGCGATTAAAAGTGATGCACACGAACTCGGCAATGCTTCAAATTTCGCCGGGAGTGCAAGGCTTGCCTTGCTTGCTCATCCCAACGCAAGGCAAGCCTTGCACTCCCGCATCACTTTTAATCGCACCCTGGGCAAACAGCAATGGAAAGGCTCACTCCATCCCCCAAAAACGGCCGTTTTTCGGAGGCGGCATCCCCACCCCGTGCCAGCCTCATAATCAGGGGTTTCGGTCTCCGAAAACTGTCTCTTGAAACCTGTCTCCGAAAAGTCCATGATAGAGATGAGATTTCGGAGGTTTTATGCTTGTCGGCTATGCCCGCGTGTCCACCCAAGATCAAAACCCGGCCTTGCAGGCCGACGCCCTCAAGGCGGCGGATTGCCATCGCGTGTTCATCGAAAAAGCCTCCGGTGCGCAACGGGACCGCCCCGAGTTGAAGGCGGCCCTTGACTACCTGCGCCCCGGCGACACCTTGGTGGTGTGGAAGCTGGACCGCCTGGCGCGGACCCTGGCGCAACTGGTCGAGACGGTGGAATGCCTGTCGGCCCAGGGGGTGGGGCTGCGCTCGTTGACGGAGGACATCAACACGGCCACGGCAGGGGGCAGGCTGGTTTTCCATGTGTTCTGTGCGCTGGCCGAGTTCGAGCGCTCCGTCATCCGCGAACGCACCTGCGCGGGGCTTGATGCCGCCAAGGCGCGGGGCCGTCGCGGCGGACGGCCCTCAGCCTTGGGTGCAAAGGATTTGGCAGCCGCCAAGGCGTTGCTGGCAGACCCTGAGATCACCGTCGAAGACGTGGCGAAGCGCCTCAACATCGCCCCGTCTACGCTTTACCGGCATTTACCCGGCGGGCGGAGCGGATTGGCAAAGGCATTAGGGCGTTAATCACTGATGTTACGCACATGTCGGCAAAGGGCTGCCGACCTACGGCGGTGATAAGCCAGCACTTTCAAGGGAGTCCCGGAAGCAGGAGCTTCCATGCCACTGGTTCCCAAGCGGAGTTCTCATCGTTATACACAAGTGTTGGAGGCCCGTCATTCCGGTCAGGGATGCCGGAATCCAGCGTCCAGGGATGGCAAACTATGGGCCGCAACAGGTGTCCTTGTATCCATGTCCATGAAACTACGGGCTGGCAAGTCACCTGAATCAAGCACTTGCACAGCCGACTGGTTACCGTCCATGGCCTGGATTTCGGCATCCATGCCGAAATGACGGCTTTTCCGGCTTGCCCTGACTTGTGTATAACGATGAGAACTCCGCTTGGGAATGCGGTACGGGAAGCTCTGCTTCCCAACCAGGAAGCCGGAGCTTTAGGACGGCAACCCTTTACCGCCTTGGGTTTCTGCAACCGCGCGTAACATCAGTTAATCAACAATAAGGATACGAAATGCCAGACTTGCCATCTGAATTGCACGACCTCAATTACAAAATCGCTGCATTGGAGCGTCTGCGCGGAACACTTTCAGATGCCACAATAGATACTGCCATGGCTTCACTGCGAACACAAAACGGAGCCATCGCTCAAGGGCAGGATGCGCTCGCTGTCGGTGCGCGGGGCATCGCCATCCAAGGCGACAGCCACGGCAACCTCAACACGGGATCACACATCTCCGCCCAAGAAGGCGCACAAATCATCTACGCCGAACAAGGCGCGACAATTGTGATGGGCGACGTGCCGGTCACGATGACGGCGGTGGATCGGCAAAGCGCACTTGGGCGTTATCTGCAACACCTCATCAGCCAGAACCGCTATCTACAATTACAAGGCATACGTTCCGGCGGCAAGCTGGTCAACATCGAACTTGACCGCATTTATGTCACCCTACGCGCCACCCGCTTGCGCGAGCAACGGGCCGAACTCGGCTGGCTGTCGCAGGAAATGGCTTTGGCTCCGGGCGAACGCCATCGTAGCATGGACCAAACGATGTCTGGCGACACCACCCATGTCACCGTCAACGATGCGCTGGCCGACCATCGCCGCTTGGTCGTGTTGGGCGACCCCGGCTGCGGCAAGACCACCTTGCTGCGCTACCTGACCCTGCTCTATGCCCGTGACCTAGCCGAAGAAACTGACTTGGTGAAATCCAAATTGGGCTTGGCCGAAACTGGCTGGTTGCCCATCTTCCTGCCGCTGCGCCAAATTGGGCGGTATCTGCAACAGCATTACCCCAACGACGATGGCACCGAAGGCCATGCGATCCTGTTGCAATTCTATGCGCAGATGTTGAAAAACGAGCGCATTGAATTGCCCACCCACTTCTTTGACCGCTGGCTGCATGACGGGCAGGCCGCCGTGTTGCTGGACGGCTTGGACGAAGTGGCCGACCCGAAGCTGCGCCGCCGGGTCTCGCGCCTGGTGGATAGCTTCACCCGCGCCTATCCCAACTGCCGAACTGTGGTGACCAGCCGCATTGTCGGCTACACCGATGCCTCGCAACTAACCGAGGGATATGCCACCACCACAGTGCGCGATTTTACGCTTGACGACATTGGCGTATTCCTGTCGCAATGGCATCGGCTAGTTGCCATCGGCCAAATGGGGCCGGGGCCAACCGCCGAAGCCCACGCCGCCGAGCAGACTCGCCAATTGCTGGATGCCATCGAACAGAAAGACCGGGTGCGCGAACTGGCCATCAACCCGCTGATGTTGACTGTAATCGCGCTGGTGCATCGGGATCGGGTCAAATTGCCGGACCGCCGCGCCGATTTGTATCAGGAGGCGGTGGACGTGCTGCTCGGCAAATGGGACGAGGCGAAAGGTTCGACCGAGCCGTTGATCCTGCATGACCGGCCTTTCGACATCAATGACCGCAAGCTGGTGTTGCAACAGGTCGCGCTGACCCTGCACGAACACGCCCTCAAGGAAATTGACGCAGAACCACTGCGCGAGATTCTGGCGCAACAATTCGGCGATGCCGTTGACGACCCACGCGAGGTGGATGCGGCGGTGAATCGGTTTTTGAATGTCATCCAAGAACGCACCGGGTTGTTGATCGCCCGCGCCGAAGGCACTTACGCCTTCTCGCACCTGACTTTCCAAGAATATCTGGCGGCCTTGGCTGTCGCTGGACGCGATGATTATGCGGACTACACCCTGAAGCGCACCGCCGAAGAGTGGTGGCGAGAGGTGATCTTGCTTGAAGCAGGCTATCTCAGCACCCAAAGCAAGGAGAAGACCACACGCCTGATTAAGGCGATTGCCGACAACAAAACCGAGCCTGAGCCTTACCACAACCTCGTGCTCGCCGCCGAATGTGTGCGCGACGCGGGCGCCAACCGCATCGTCGGCAATCTGGAAACCGAATTGCGCAAGCGTTTGCAACGCGAGTTGGAACCGCCGATAGCCAAAGGCCCGTTTGCCAAGCTACAAATATGGATGAAACAAGGGATCAGCGCCGAAGCCGCCATCAAACAGCGCATCGCCGCCGCCGAAGCCTTGGGCAAGATCGGCGGCAGCCAATACTGGACGATGCCCTATGGCGAGCCTGACTGGGTAAACATTCCGGCGGGCGAGTTCACGATGGGTGAACCAAAAGAAGCCCATCGCGTGGCTCTGGCCGAGTTTTATATTTCTAGGGTTCCCATCACCAACGCCCAATACGAGTTGTTTGTAAAGGCCACCGGGCATGAACCGCCGAAACACTGGAACGGCAAACGGGTTCCTAGGGGTAAGGAAATCCATCCGGTGGTTTATGTGAGTTGGCATGACGCGCTGAAATATTGCCAGTGGTTGACCGAAGCCACCGGCAAGAACATCACCCTGCCCAGCGAAGCCGAATGGGAAAAGGCCGCACGGGGGGCTAACGATGCCCTTATCTTTCCGTGGGGCAATGAATTCGATGCCAAACGCTGTAATGTCAATGAGTCTGGATTTGGCGGCACGACCCCAGTGGGCATATTCCCCAATGGAGCCAGCCCCTATGGTTGCTTGGACATGGCTGGCAACGTCTGGGAATGGACACGCAGCCTGTATGATTTCGGCTATCCGTACCTGCCTAACGACCCGAAGCGGGAAGACTTGCGGGCTGGGGACGAAATTAGACGGGTCGTGCGGGGCGGTTCTTGGGGCCACCTTCAAGTCGACGCTCGTTGTGCCGTCCGCTACGGGATTCAGCCTGACCTCCGCTACGGCAGCTACGGCTTTCGTGTGGTGTTGTTGTGTTCTGCCCCTGTTCTTTAGCTCTGCTCTCTGATGCTCTGCACTCTGTGTCTCTGATGGCTCTGCCTCAGAGGGGGTGTGGGGGAGACTTCCCCCACCAGCCGCGTAGCGGCTTGACGATTTTTTTTCAGCTATACTATGCCTACTGGATAATAGCATCCAGTCAGGCGGTCTGGATAGGTCGTGCGGGGCGGTTCTTGGAACAACAATCAAGACAACGCTCGTTGTGCCGTCCGCAACAGGAATCAACCTGACAACCGCAACAACAACAACGGCTTTCGTGTGGTGTTGTTGTGTTCTGCCCATGTTCCTCTAGCCCTTCTTCTGGTTCCGCCACGAGGCGGAATGGCGCACCGGGACTACCGGCCCGGTTGCGTTCCGGCAATGCGGGCCGACTTGCTTAAGCGGGTTTGCCCGCCGAGGCGAAGGAAGAAGAACAGCGCCAGACTCGTCTGGTCCGCGCACAATGAGGCGATACCGGGGCGTCGCCTGTGCCGGGCATATACTGAAAACTGGGTGCGGCCAGGTCGAACAACCCGCCGCACCCGCCCCACCCAACCATTTTTACCCATTATTTTTCAATGATTCAATGTAGGGGTGGCTTCAGCCGCCCATAGGCGAACCTGATTAGGAAGATTCTTCAGCTAACCATATAAAACCCGTCATACCGGCCGGGAAGCCGGTATCCAACAGCCAGGGATGGCAAACTATTCGCTACGGCAAACCCTGTCGTAAGTTTGAAGTTTCACATCCCTGTGACTGGATACTGGCTTCCCGGCCGGTATGACGATGCCTTTGCCTCTAGCTGAAGCATCTTCCTAATCAGGTAGGCGAATGAATTCGCCCCTACCATATCGTTTTTTCAATTTTAAATAAAATTACACCGATTTCGTCTGCTTAATCCATCCGCCGAGCAGTTTGCCAATGTTGGCAACCATGCGGCTGACATGTTCGTATTGCCCACTACTGAGCCAGTCCCAGTGACGGGACAGCCGCAGATACAAACGCAGCTTGTTCAGGCTGGCATCTGCGGCTTGCAGATGCGCCAACCGTTCCGGCCCTTTGCGGGCATTGGCCTCAAAGAGAGATTCTTGGAAGTCCAGAACCGAAGATTGCAAGCGTTGCGTCACCACAAAGCGTTGTGATTTGGGGAAATGTTCGCACTGTGGAAGCAGCCAAGTCAGCAGGTCGTAAGTCTGGGTGAGGATGACCATCTCTTTATTTTTTGGATCAGGCATGTTGGGGACACTGTTGAGTTACGAATTGATAAGCAGTTGGGACAACCTTTGGCTGGCCTACCGTTTTGCGGCGAAGGGCAAGCGCGGCACCCACACGGTAGCCGCATTTGAGCTTCAAGTCGCCGACCGCTTGCTTGCACTGCAACACGAATTGCGCAGTAAAACCTATCGCCCAGGCGCGTATTGTAATTTCGTCATTCACGAACCCAAGCGGCGCAAGATCAGTGCGGCTCCATTCCGCGACCGTGTGGTGCATCATGCGCTGTGCAACCTCATCGAACCGGTGTTCGAGTCCCGTTTCATCCAAAATAGTTACGCCAACCGGGTTGGCAAAGGGACGCACCGCGCAATCAACCGGCTACAGGATTGGTCACGGCAGTATCGCTATGTGCTTCGCTGTGATGTTGTCCAGCATTTCCCCTCTTTGGATCACGCCCTGCTCTATGCCAAGCTCGAACGATTGATTGACGACAAAGACATTCTCTGGCTTGCCTCATCAATCATCAATAGCGGCGATGGCGTATTGGCAAATGAATACACCCCGGTGTTTTTTCCGGGCGATGATTTGTTGTCCCTGTGCCGGCCGCGAGGCTTGCCCATTGGCAATTTGACTTCGCAATTCTGGTCAAACGTCTATCTGAGTGATTTTGACTGGTTCGTCAAACGTGAACTGGGCTGTGCGGCTTATCTTCGCTATGTGGACGATTTTACCTTGTTTGCGGACGATAAGCAGAAACTCTGGAGATGGAAAACCGCCATCATTGACCGCTTGGCCCAGGAAAGGCTGACGATCCATGAGGCAGAAACCCAAGTATTGCCGACGCGCTGCGGCATCCCTTGGCTGGGGTTCGTCGTCTATCCCACACACCGTTTGTTGAAACGGCGCAACGCCGTAAACTTCACGCGCAAGTTTGAACATCTGTTGGACTTGTATGAAACTCGGCAAATCAGCTTTGCGGAATTGGATGCCAGCGTGAAAGGTTGGGTCAACCATGTCCACTACGCCGATACCTGGGGGTTGCGCGAACATCTGTTTGCCAGCCATCCGCTGCATCCCCCGCGCCGCAATACTTGATTGCGGAGCAAAAAAAATCGTACAGCCGCTACGCGGCTGGTGGGGGAAGTCTCCCCCACACCCCCTCTGAGGCAGAGCCATCAGAGACACAGAGTTCAGAGCATCAGAGTTCAGAGCTAAAGAACAGGGGCAGAACACAACAACACCACACGAAAGCCGACGTTGGAGTAGCGGTCGTCAGGTTGATACCCGTCGCGGACGGCACAACGAGCGTAGTCTAGATCGTAGTACCAAGAACCGCCCCGCACGACCCGGCTTTTGTCGTTCCCCGCCTTCAAATCCTCGCGATGAAGGTCGTCAAGCAAGTAGGGGTAATCAAACCCCCATAGGCTCCGCGTCCATTCCCAGACATTGCCAACCATATCATGGAGTCCATAGCTATTGGGCGGGAAGCAACCGACGACAGAGGTGTCGCCGATCTCATAACCATAATTCGCTTGGTTGATGTCAGGGCTGTTGCCCCATGGGAAGATTGCACCGACTAGCTCGCCCCGCGCCGCTTTTTCCCATTCCAACTCGCTAGGCAGAGTCACGCGCCATTCCCCCCTTTGCAAAAGGGGGGTTAGGGGGGATTTCATAAGAACACCATCCAGCCACTGACAATATTCCCGCGCATCATGCCAGTTTACATATCGCACTGGGCGGCTATCCGGGTCGCGCAGGGCTTTCTCATCGCCAATTTTGAAACCCGTCGCCTCGACAAAGGCACGGAACTGGGCGACGGTGACAGGATAACGGGCAATATAAAACTCCGATGTTGGCGTGAGTTCGTCGTTAATCTCGGCTTTGAAAAAATTTTTGCCATCTTTTGAAGCATCAACCGTCTCCATCACCCGGCCAAAATCTTTAGCACGGGTGCCGATCATGAAATCTGCATCAGCCGGAATACGGACAAAACCGAGCAACTCGTCATTCGGCAGGTAAAACCGCTGCGGGTCGAAGCGCGGGTCGCCAAGTTTTGCCAATCGGTCACCCGCACGGGCGCGGATGACGGGCTTGGAATCTTTCAAGCTGTCCTCGTCGCCCAGCAATTCGACGATGCGCTTGGCGCAATCGGCTTTGAGTGCATCGCCGCTTTCCCGCCATTCAAGTGCCGCCGTGCCAGCCAGTTCGGCGGCGGAGAACCGGGCGTTGGACCCTTCCCCCAATAGAGACAACCCCACAATGAACTCCCGCGCCGATTTGGCGGCATCAGAACCCATGTAACTTGCCAATAGCAAAATCGGCTCCCGCCACCACGGGTCTTCCAAGCGAGTTTCCAAAGTCGCCAGCATGGACTCCCGGCTTTCCGCGCCGATGATTTTAAGGATATGACGGGCCGCGAGAAATTCTTGAAACGCTAGATGGATGAACCGATACGAGCGATCACGCTCTTCCAACACACTACCACGTTGGCGGGCGTGGAGAAGAAAATCGTCAATGCGCGGCAGGAATTCGGCCTCTGTCCGCAATGCCTTGATTAAATGAAGTTCTTCGATTTCCCTGCCTTGGTCCTTGCCCTGTTGGTGCATGTGAAAGGCGAGGTGCTGCGCCATGTCGCGGTATAGCTTCCAGTCGGTGGACAATTCGCGGATGTTGCTTTCCTCACGCCCATAGTCAACTTGCAGTAATGCGTTAATGGCCTTGTCGAACAGTTCCGCCCGTTCGTCGGGCAAGGTACGGTTGTTGACATGGACAATCAACAATAGCCGCACCATCAGCGGACTGTCCACAAAAGCGGCGGCCTCTTCGCCCAAGCGCACCCTTCGCTCGGACTCTAAGCGGTCTATGCCAGTCAACAAGTCGTTTATACGCTCAAGCCGCAACGCGGTGTCGTGGGGATGGATGCAGGCGTAAGCTTGGCTGACCATCGGCACGATGTGAAGCTCGCGGTTCAAAGGCAACACCGATATTTCACGGAAACTCGCACCCAAGGCGGTGCGCCCGCTTCTATACGCAATCGTGCGGCAGGTGACGACGACTCTTAAAGATTTTCCAGCCACCAGTTCCTCCACTGACTGCCGCACTTCGGCGCGTTCTTCCTCGTTGGCCACTTCGTCCAAACCGTCCAGCAACAGCATGACGTTGCGCCCGTCCATCAGCAGTTTGACGAAAAAATCGGCTGGCAAATCAAAATTGGCATCCTTGCTGATTAAATGATGGGAAATGAAAAATGATAAGCTTTTCTCTCGCGCCGGGGTATTATTGGCCAAGTTGCGGCGATAACGGGCGAAAGAGGCCAGCGGCACGAGGATGGGCAAGGGCAGTGCAGCGGAGACCAAGTCCAAGCCAAGGCGGGAACGGGCTGGCTCGGTTTGCCCAGCCAGCAACGAAGCAGCCAAGGCCCAGGCCATGTGCAACATGACCGTGGTTTTGCCGCACCCCGGACCACCCATGATGACCAGCCGGTTGCCCAAGCCCAACACTTCATTGAGTGCGATGTCGTTGTCAGACTCCTTGGATTGAACATCGTCAGACGGTTCGCGTAGATTCCTAGGCAACCGCATTCTAGCCATCGGTTCTTCATCCAAGCGCGGCATGGATTTGGCCCGCAGCGGCACATAGGCCGTTGCCAAAGGCAGCACAACCACAGGCGCACCGCCAGCCCGCTCAATGCCGCGCAATTCTATGTTACTGGTCCGCTCCCGCAACCACAGCAAATAGCCAGCGACCTGGCGGGCAATGTCTGCTTTGCCCAGTCCAGCGGATGCGCCGTAGTAATGGTTGACGATTTGGGTGCCGCTGATGATGGTGCCATAGTTGCTGTCTTCCAGATAGACGCTACGCTCGCCGAGTGCAGTGCCACCACTTTGGGCAACCGCGCCCGAACCCGTCAACTCGGCTTGCTGTACGGCGGCGAGTTGGGTTTGCAATTCGGCAATTTGCCATTTCAACGTTTCAATGTCGTTGATGTTGAAGGGGTGGGATTCCATTAATTTTCATCGCCATTGTGGAATTTCGGGGTTGTGCATGGCTAAAATTCAAAAAAGTGTTCAGTCGGCATGGGGATGCCGACCTACAATCTTGCCGTAGGGCGGCAACCCCTTGCCGCCGAATGCCTTTCATTGGTGCGGTTCCGCTGTCGGCGTGGTATGCCGACCTACCGATTTCCGCAAAAAAAATCGTAAAGCCGCTACGCGGCTGGTGGGGGAAGTCTCCCCCACACCCCCTCTGAGGCAGAGCCATCAGAGACACAGAGTTCAGAGCATCAGAGGGCAGAGCTAAAGAACAGGGGCAGAACACAACAACACCACACGAAAGCCGTTGTCGTCGAAGCGGAAGTCAGGTTGATTCCTGAGGCGGACGGCACAACGAGCGTAGACTTGAAGGTCGTTCCAAGAACCGCCCCGCACGACCCGACTTTTGTCGTTCCCCGCCTTCAAATCCTCACGCTGTAGGTCACCCATCGGGTAGGGATACTCAAAACCCCATAAGCTCCGCGTCCATTCCCATACATTGCCAACCATATCATGGAGCCCATATTCATTGGGCGGGAAGCAACCGACGGTAGATGTATTGCCAATCTTCGAGTCATGATAATTAGCCTGGTTCATGTCCGGCACGTCGCCCCATGGGAAAATTGTACCCTCCAACCCGCCCCGCGCCGCTTTTTCCCACTCCAACTCGCTCGGTAGGGTGACGCGCCATTCCCCCATTTGAAAAAGCCTGTCCTGAGCTTGTCGAATGGGGGGGGTTAGGGGGGATTTCCCAAGGGCATCATTGAGCCAGTCACAATAAGCCAGCGCCTCATGCCAACTGACCCATCGCACCGGGCGGCTATCCGGGTCACGCAAGGCATCTTCATCGCCAAGTTTGAAACCCGTCGCCTCGACAAAGGCACGGAACTGGGCGACCGTGACGGGGTAACGGGCAATATAAAACTCCGATGTTGGCGTGAGTTCGTCGTTGATCTCGGCTTTGAAAAAATCTTTATTGTCTTTTGAGGCAGCGACTACCTCCATTACCCGGTCAAAATCTTTAGCGCGGGTGCCGATCATGAAATTTGGATCAGCCGGAATACGGACAAAACCGAGCAAGTCGTCATTCGGCAGATAAAACCGTTGCGGGTCGAAGCGCGGGTCGCCAAGTTGTGCCAGCCTGTCACCCGCACGGGCGCGGATAACGGGTTTGGATTGCTTAAGTGCATCATTATGATTCAGCAACGCCAAGATGCGTCCGGCGCACTCTGTTTTTATGGCAACACCGCTTTCATGCCATTCCAATGCTGCCATGCCAGCCAATTCGGCGGCAGAGAATTGCGCGTTCGCCGTCTTGCCCGATTTGACCAAGGCAAGGATGAATTCCCTTGCCGACTTGGCGGCATTCGCACCCATGTAACCGATGAGCAACAGGACGGGTTCGCGCCACCAAGGGTCGTCCAACCAGTCTTGCAGACAGGCGAGAATAGCTTCCCGTCCTTCACCGCCGATGACTTCCCTAAGGTAGCGGGCAACTAAAAATTCTTGGAAGGCCAGATGGATGAATCGATACCCGCCATCGCGCTCTTCCAGCACACTGCCGCGTTGCCGGGCATGGGTCAGGAAATCACCGATGCGGGGTTGGAATTCGGCCTCTTGCCGCAAAATCTGTTTGAGTGCCGTCTCCCCTATCTCGCGGCCTTGGTCGCTGCCTTGGCTGTGCATGTGAAAGGCGAGGTGTTGCGCCATGTCGCGGTACAACTTCCAATCGGTTGAAAGTTCGCGGATATTGCTTTCTTCTCGCCCGTAGTCCACTTGTAGCAGCGCGTTGATGGCCTTGTCGAACAAGTCGGCGCGTTCGTCGGGCAGAGTGCGGTTATTAAAATGGACGATCAACAACAGTCTCACCATCAAAGGACTGTCAACCAGTGCAGCAGCGTCATCGCCCAACCGTTCCCGTCGCTCGGCCTCCAACCTCTCTATGCCGCGCAACAAGTCGTCGCGACGCTCGCCGCGTTGCGCGGCATCATGTGGATAAATGCAGGCATAGGCCTGCCGTACCATGGGTGCGATGTGCCGATCCAAGTCCAAGGGTTGCACGGTGACTTCGCGAAAATCCGCCCCTAGCGCGGTTCGTCCGCTTCTATACGCAATCGTGCGGCAGGTGACAACGACGCGCATCGCCTCGCGCCCACCCACCAATTCCTCGACGGACTGGCGCACTTCGGCGCGTTCGTCTTCGTTGGCTACCTCGTCCAAGCCGTCCAGCAACAAGATCACGTCCCGCCCGTCTTTGAGCAGTTGCAAGAAGAAATCGGCAGGCAGGTCGAAGTCGGCCTGCTTGCTTATCAGGTGGTCGGAGATGAAAAAGGCTAGGGTTTTGTTACGGGCTGGGGCGTTGAGAGGCAGATTCCTGCGGTAACGGGCGAAGGAGGCCAAAGGCACGAAAATAGGCAGGGGCAGTTCGTTTGTCGCTACGTCTAAGCCAAGCCGAGAACGGGCCGGTTCGGATGTACCCGCTAGCAGCGAGGATGCCAAGGCCCAAGCCATGTGCAACAGCACCGTGGTTTTGCCGGAACCCGGCCCACCGATGATCACCAGCCGCTTGGCAAGACCCAGCACTTGGTCCAAGGAAATATCGGTTTCGCGTTCGTCGGCTTCGGCTTCTTCGCCTGGATATTGAGGCCGCTTGGGTCGGCTTTTCGCATCCATGGCGTTCAATCCTTCGCCCATGCGTGGCATCGCCTTGGCCCGCAGCGGCACATAGGCCGTTTCCAAAGGCAGCACCACCACAGGCGCACCGCCCGCCCGCTCAATGCCGCGCAGTTCGATACTGGCCGTGCATGTTTGGAGCCAGCGCAAATAAGCCGAAACCTGACGGGCGATGTCCTCTTTGCTGAAGTTTTGCCCACTCATGGCATAATTATGGGTGATGACCTGCAAGCCGGTGTTGATAGTGCCTGCGTTGTCACCATTGAGTTTGACGCTGCGCCCGCCTAACGCCTCGCTGTCCGCTTGCGCTATTGCGCCTGATCCGCCGACTAAGGCATTCCCATCCTGCCCCTGTTTGAGTTTGATGGATCCGTTGGCAACCAGCTCGTCCAGTTGGCGGTTGAACTTGTTGGTGAGTTCGTCGATGGTTTTGTAGCGGGTGTAAGGATGTCCCAAGGAATCCAGCTTATCCTGAAACGCATATATCTTCGTCATGTCATTTTCGTTGACTTTTCCTGTGCTGATTTCCGCGTCTTTGAAATAGGTGAAGATGAATGGCTTGTCAGTGGCTTTAAACTGTCCGAAGGCGGTCTCGAATTCCTCTCCCGTATATTGGCCAACCGTAGTGAAAAACAGCATCACGAAAATGTCACACTCCCGGATGGCTTTGTTGTATTCGTCCTTTAGCCTGCTTTGCGAAATAGCGTCCAGAAAATCTTCCCAGATGACGAGTTCAAGAACGACACCTTGCTTGGCCCAATCTTTATTTTTTCGATGGATGAATGATTCAAATTCCTTCCGGTCCTCTTTCAATTCCGTGGGAGAAGCGAGAAACAGCTTCGTTCTTCTTAGCATTTCATTAAGATAGTTTTTTGTCCTTATCGTATCGGCGTGTTCTTCGCCCAGCACACGACACCTGATGTCCAACACCTGCTCAAGCAATTTCCGTGCATCGCTCAAATTGCCTCGCGCCGACAATGTGTACGCAAGTTTTTCCATCGACCTGAGTGTGTTGGTGTGTTCGGTTCCGAGAAGTTGGCGATGCCTCTGCTCGGCAAAGTCCTGTAAAGTCTGTGCCTCAATCAGGGCGTGCTTAACATAGAGACTGTCGGCGAGGTATTCGACCAGATCAACTGTGTTTGCGTCGATATTTGAAAAACTCTCCCGTAAGGAAGTGGCGATTAATTGCACAAGATGGTCTGCATCCAGCGCCCTTCCTTCGCCCCGCAATGCCTTTGAACCATTCAGTATGACCCCGAGGGCCTTCAATTTGATCGGATCGCGCATCTGCGAAATCCCCTGGGCGATCTGCTCTAAAAGTTTCATGGCTCGCGGTAAGCTGGTCGCCTGTAGAAAACACGACTGGATAAGCCGTTCGGTCGCCGACACCGTGTCCGGGTGGTGCGAACCACGCTGGGACATGGCAAGACTGACGATCTTCTCCTGTAGGTCTATACGGTCAAGCGGACTGGTAGTAGATGCCTCGCTAAGCATATCTGTCTCCAGCAGCAGCAACCCGTCAAGGCGCTTTCTATCCATTGCGTTCTCGGGACTTTCCCAAGGTAACGCAGAACATTGCAGCCACTGGACAAGCGCCTGATAGCTTCGAATAATGGAAAATCGGTCAGCATCTGCAGCTTCCCTTGAAGCCACTTCTTCACCGTAGGAATAATCAGGACTATGTTGTATTTGAACCTCGTCAAAATAACTCGTTAAATCACAGGACTCCAATACATAGGACGCTTGTAAGATACGTTCAAACTGGGGTTGAAACCCCTCAAAATTGCGTTCAAGATCGCCATGCCGCCAAAGCTCCCTTAATTTATCGCGTTCAGCGTCAATCCTCGAAGGCAGAGGGTAGACCATTAGGGGGCGCAAGTCCCTAGACTCCTGTCTATACCGGACATTATTAAGGACAAGCTGTTCTATCCCTGCCAAGCTCTGCTGATTGGGCGTAAAGACTACCACGAGCATGTCTGGCAAGAGGGCTGTGCAAATGCTGCTGATATCAGTCATTCCTGTCCGGGAGTCGATGAAAACGATGTCATATTCAGTTGCCAGTTTGTGCGCAAATATCCGAAATATTGCAGGTGCTTTCTCGTATAGCCGTTGCCAATCAATCTTGGCGAGCTGTCTCTGATAAATCTGATCAGGACAACCAGTCGAGCCAAAGCGACCTGCCGGCATGAGGTCGATATTCGCAACATTAGTTTCACGACGAAATTCACAAAATGGAATCTGCGCGAGTATATGCTCCGCATAAGAATCCTCATCATCTTCGCGGGTAGTGCTTTCAACAAGTTCGAGCGCATGAGTAAAATACTCAACCACGCCCGCCGAATTCGGATTGACCGCTTCACTGCCCGACGAGGGCAAATAATAGTGCAGCCCCGGTGCTTCAAGGTCCCAATCAATGACCAAGACACGCTTGTTCTGCTGCGCAAACAAACAAGCAATGTTAGCCAAAGCCATCGTCCGACCCGTACCCCCCTTGTACGAATAGAACGTGATCACCCCGTGGGGCGAGTCGGTCATTAAGGTATTCGATTGTTTTGCGGACATTAGCGACCTGGAAATGGTTGTTGCGGCGCTGGTGGAATCTCTAGCATTCCCTCCTGCGAGGAAAAACCAAATTGTTGGCAATTTCCAAAGAGTCTCTCTCTTTCCCCCTTCATTTTGTCGCACAGACCCTTAATATATTCAGCGATGCGTAATAATTCTTGACTCATTTTAGGATCATCTCCGATATTAAAGTGAGGGTTCACTGTTTGAGCATAATAGTCAAGGTACTGGCAGTTATTTCGCACACGATCAGGCAGTTGATCGAATTTACCCCGAAGGATGATCGGAATAAAAAGTCGGCATCCGCGCAATTTATCGCCAAGTATCCGATGCCGCCTTTCCTCGACATTAAGCATGGCTTCGATCTCTTTTTTGCAATAGTCTGACTCCAAGTAGGATGGCCAGTACACGATTACCATACAAGCACTACGGCAGATCGCTTCTGCGATCCTCTCGTCATAATTGTATCCAGGGATTAAGTCTTTCTCATCAAAGTATACGGGGTGATCATGCGTATACAACTCAATGTGGTCGGTAATCGCCTTCACAACATGCTTGATCAGGCTTTCTTCTCGATTACCTTTGGTAGCAGGATGCCTATAACTAATGAAGCAAGAGTTGAACGGCTCGGTCATTGGATAAAATCTGCTCTGGTATAGATATTGTTATGGATATCAATAGACTTGCTTCCATGGATATTTTGATGACTTTGGTTGGCAAAATCTATTTTGCTGTAAATCTAATCAAACGCTTTACCCCCGCCCGTGCCGATCTGTGTACCGGTGTTGATGTTGCCTGTGTTATTGCCTCTGATGGCAACCCCCCCGGCTCCGACTGCCGTTGCCCCCGGTCCCTGCGCAATCGCGCCATTCCCATTCAGGGTGGCTTGGTAACAGTCTCCTCCACTGGCGTTTGTCCCGTCATTATCCCGATCAAGTTCAATGAATCCATTGGCGGCGAGTTTGTCCAGTTGGCGGTTGAACTTGTAAATAAGTTCGTCGATAGTTTTGTAGCGGGTGTAAAAATGCCCCAAGTCAGCAAGCTTTTTCTGGAATGCTGTGAGGCTTATTAAGTTCTCTAGGTTGAGGTTGCCTGTGCTGATTTCCCCATCTTTGAAATAAGTGAAGATGAATGGCTTGTCAGTCGCTTTAAATTGTCCGAAGGCGGTTTCAAATTCCTCTTCCGTATAGCGGCCAACCTTGGTGAAAAAAAGCATCACGAAAATGTCACACTTCCGAATCGCCTTGTTATATTCTTCCTGTAGCCGCGTTTTCGACACTGCATCGAGAAAGTCTTCCCACAAGATCAGTTCAAGATGGACCTGTTGCGGAATCCAATCGTTGTTTTTGCGATTGATGAACACTTCAAAATCTTTGCGCTCACCCGCCAATTCCGACGAAGAGGCCAGAAACAATTTTATATTTTGCATGTTAATTGTCTTTTTGTCAGTTTTACGGAAGTCTCAATATTAGCACCCGAATTTAATTACAACACTGTCACCCCCGCCAATACCTCACCCGCCCGTCGTCAATGTGCACGAAGCCGTTTTTCCGGTCGGTGTAGAAGCCGACCCCGCCCTGCCGGGCCAGCGCGGCGAGCCGCCCCAGGTATTCCGGCGAAATGCCGTCCATGTGGATGTCCATCGCATGGAAAAAGCCCTGCGGGTCGAGCATGTGCAGCGAAGCCTTCGCCCCGCCGGCCAGTTCGTTGGTGAAGCGCGTGCGGAAGCCCGAATGCACGACGAACGGCCTATGCACCTGGTAGAGCGCTAAAAAGGCCTGCATCCAGGCGGCGGTTTGCAACAGCCGCAGCGAGGCCTGCGCCGTCTGCCCCTTGAGCGTGTCGCGCAGCAGCCAGCATGCCGTGCGGTAATCGCGCTCCGCTTCGATATCCAGCAAGCCCCACTCCTTGCCCCTCAGCAGCCACAGCGCCCGTGGCGGCGGGTTCCCCGCCACCGCCGGACCGGGCCAGTCCAACGCGCAGGCGGCGGCACCCGCCGCCACGCACTGCAAAAACACCCTCCGGTTCATGTACCCCCCAGTTTGAACGAAATGCCTGCCTGCGATTATAAAAAATCCCCGCCCCGACTGCCAGCGGAAACCCCCTTGATTTGGATTAACGGTTAAATGATGATTTTTATTTGCGGATTCGGTAGGGTGTATGGCAGTTTAATCCAGGAGCATCGCCATGTCCCAAAGGCTGGTTGTTTTGTCAATCTTAATGTGCGGGTTGCTGCCGGTGTCGTTGGGTGCCGGGGCCCGCTGCCGCCGCCCGTTGCCCGACGTGCCGGCAAGCGCGGAATCCTCTGCGATCCATAAGGGCAATGTGGACATCCACCCACTCGCCCAGTCCGCGCCGGACCAACCGCGCAAGCCGTCGAAACCGGCCGTTGTTGCGCCCGTCGCGGCCATCGCCGGGAATGGGCGCGGTGCGCTGCAAACGCCTGGCCGGGCGAATGGGCCAGGCGGCGCAGCCCCGGCAGACGGTGACGATGATGGCTCGCCGATACCGGCAAAGCCGGAGAAGGAAGCAATAGCCAATGTCAAATTGGCGGATGCCACCCCCGCCTACGCTGCAAAATCTTCCAAGCCCGTCCATGTGGCACTGGACACGGGCCAAACCTACCGTGTGTCGGCAGGGGAGACCCTGCGCACGGCATTGACCCGCTGGACTTCCGGCTCTGGCTGGGATTTAGTCTGGGATGCCCCCAACGACTACTCGCTCAGTGCCGCCGCCGAATTCCATGGCGGGCTTACCGAAGCCGTCACCCAATTGATGGAAAGCCTGCGGGCCAACGGCGCACCGTTCGGCGCGGACGTCTGGCAAGGAAACCAGGTGATCCGCGTCACCCGCAACCGATGAAGACAGTGATGGCTCACAGGGTGAAACAGTTGGTCGTAGTCCTCGCCGCATTGGCTTTTTTCCTGATGCTAGGCTGTGCGTTGAAAAAGTCCGATATCGACAAGGCCGTCGCCTACACCGACAGCCAAATCACCGGCGAACTGTCCACGTCCAAGCAAGCCGTACCTGCCGTCGTAGTCCATCCGGGCAAATGGCTGGCGGGGCGCGAGATAGCCCTGGACCATCCTTCCGCCCCGGAGATCACCCAGAGAGTCCGGCTGGCCTCGGCCACGCCCGCCCCGTTGCGCGAGATTGCCCAGCGGATTACCCAGGTGACCCATATACCCGTGAGCCTCGAACCGGATTTGGCAGTATCTTCCAATGGGCAGGCCTCCGTTGCGCCGCGTAGAAGCACACCGGTCACGCTGCCCAACCTGCCCCTGCCCGGCAACGGCAGCAGGCCGCAACTGCCCGATTTGCCAATCCCCGGCGCGGACGGGCTGCCTGCCCCCGCCGACAGGGTGGCGGCCGGGGAAGGCGATGGCGACCCGCACGCGCTGCGCATCGCCTATAGCCACGACGGGCCGCTGGACGGGCTGCTTGACCAACTCGCCGCGCGGTTCGGCGTGGCCTGGGAATACAAGGGCGGCAGGGTCGTCATCAGCCGCTATGTCACCCGCACGTTCACACTCTATCTGCCGCCGGGCACGCGGACGGTGGAGGCCGAGGTGGGCGGCAAGGCATTGACCGAAGACCTGACGCGCGGGTCCATCAGCACCGGCGGGACGACGGGCGGCATCAGCCTAAGCTCCGGGGCCGGTGGTTCCGCGCAAAACAACGTCGGCCAAACGGTCAAGGTCGAAACCAAGCTCGACCCTTGGAAAGAAATCGAAGAAGCCGTCAAACGCCTGCTGACCCCGGCAGGCAAGGTCGCCGCATCGCCTTCGTCGGGCGATATCGCCGTCACCGACACCCCGGCGGCGGTCAAGCGCGTGGCCGATTATGTCGAACAGAAAAATGCCAGCCTGGTGCGGCAAATCGCCATTCAAGTCGAAGTCCTCAGCGTCGAGGGGACCGATTCCGAACAGTTCGAAATCCAGTGGAACCTGCTGTTCAAGAACGATACGCTGGGAATGATGTTGGTCACCCCCGACTTGATCACCGGCGTGACGGCCAACCTGGCCATGCAAATCCTCCGCCCGTCCAGCGACTTCAACGGCACCAAGATGATTATCAAGGCACTGTCCAACGCGCTGCACGGGCGGGTCATCCAGTCCACGGTGGCCACCACGCTCAACAACACCCCGGCCCCGATCCAGGTGACGCAAACCAACGGCTACCTCAAGGCGACATCGACCACCGTGACCGGGGTCACCGGCGTCGTTTCCAACACCCTGGTGCCGGGTTCCATCACCACCGGCTTCCAGATGACGGTGACCCCGAGGATACTCGACCGCGACCGGGTGATGCTCAGCTACAACATCGACCTCAGCCGCCTGCTGAGCTTCACCAACGCTTCGGTCGGCTCGGGGGACAACCAAGCCACCATTCAAATACCCAATTTCGAGCGCCGGGCCTTCATCCAGGCGGTGGCGGTGAAGGCGGGCGACACGCTGGTGCTGAGCGGGTTCGAGCAAAGCGCCGACCAGTCCAATTTGTCGGCCCCGGTCGTCCCGGAGAATTCCTTGTTCGGGTCGCGCCAACTCACCAAAGACCGCACCCGGATTGTGATCCTCATCACGCCGGTACTGGTCGGCAACGGGTCCGTGTGATGAGGGTCTCCATCGGCCAACGGGCTTATACTGTCGGACTCAACTGGCAGATTGCCGATTCGCGGGAAGCCATCCAGTCACGGATGGAAGAAACCGGCGCCGATGCCGGGGTCGTGCTGAAATCCGGCAAGGCCATCGTCGGGGTCGGTTTTGCCACCGGCGAAGGGCGCAACCCGCCCCCCTCCGCCGCCGCCATGCTGGCCTTGCACTACCCTGAAGGCACGGCGCTTTGCGTCATCGAATGGGCCGACGCGGGAACCCATGACCGGCGCTATTGGATGGCGGCGATCTCGGCGGGGGCGGTGGTGTCCGGCACGGACATCGTAGTGGACGATGCCGCTTTCCTGCGCCGGCAAGTCCAGGAGTTGGTCCATGATTTCGGCTGCCGCGTGGCCGGTTCGGCCTCGCAAGGCTTCGCGGGAGACGGCGAGCCGGTGCTGGCATCCACCGACAGTCCAAAAACGCGGGCCGCCGCCGCGATCAAATCCCTGCAACCCGGCACCAGCCCCGTCCAGGCCATGGTCTTGTTGATTTTGCTGGCGGGCGTGGCGGCAATGGGCTGGCTGGCGCTGAAACCTACCCAAACCGACGCCCCGGCGATCCCCGTCATTGATAGTAAGGCCGAACAGCGGCGACAAGCCATCGCCCTGCGCAACCAGATGTTGTCCCAAGACTTGTCCGGCTTTAGCGTCCTTGAATTCCACCGCTTGGCACTTCAGGCCGGCAAATCGCTGGAACGGTCCGCCGCCCAGTGGAGGCTGGTTCGCAAGCGTTGCGACGTGGCCGGGTGTACCGACACCTGGCAGGCGATGGGCGACGGTTCCGTCCCCGGCGATCTGTCCAAAGCACTGGGAATCCCAAGGGACAGGGTAACCTCCGACACCCGCGCCCAGACCGTCTCCGTCTCGGAATCGCCCGGCGCGACCGGAACCCGCATTGATGCCGTTGAATCCACCCCCTTGACGGGGCGGATACAAGGCTTGATAGACCGATGCCGCCGCTATGGCGGCAAGGAAGGGGCTTGCAAACTTGACCCGGCCCAGCCCATCGCCATACCCAACGGCGAGATGCTGCCCCCTGGCCTGAAATACCAGCGCGGACGCTTCACCCTGTCCGGGCGGCTGGGGGGCATGGGTGCGCTGTTGCCGTTGTTTGACGGCGAGGCACTGGTGCCTTGGGTCCGCGCAGACAGCCTGGAACTTGACTACGAACAACTTGAATTCCGCCTGGAGGGGCATTATGTCATTCACTGACACTGTCAAGGCCGTGGCCGCAGGCTTCATGCTCATGGCGTGGTGGGCCATGCCCTCCGCCTGGGCCGAGGAAAATTCCGCCGCGCCAACGGTCCCCGCATCGGACGAATGCCGGCGGGCCGACCAGAATGGGGTGCCACCGCCGCCCGGCAGCGATTGCACCGAGTACCAGCTTCGCCTTGAGCAGCAGGCCAAGCGCATGGAATCCGAGGCCAAGATCATGGAACAGCAGGCCAGACGCTTGGAGTTCATCGCCAAGGCCAAAGCCGCACAGGATCAAATAGATAAGAAGCCACCCCCCGCCCAGCCGCAAAACCCGCCGCCATCCACGCCTGCCGCCATGCCGCCCTTGGGCGGCCAAGGCGCCGACCGGGTATTGGAGGTGTTCGGCGACCAAGCCCGCATCCGCTACCGGGGCGGCGAATTCTTGGTGCGGGCGGGCCAGGCGCTGCCGCAAGGCGGGTCGGTCGCCCAGGTTTCCCTGGACGGCGTCATCCTCGTCGAAGGGCGCAACCGCCGCATGCTGCCCTTTTACATCGGCGCGGGGGAACGGCAATGAACGCCGTGGAAACGCCCAACCGCCTGGATTTAGTCATTGCCACGGCAAACAACGCGGCCGGTGCAGTCATGAAATCGCTCGACGACTTGCCTGACAGGTTCACCCTCTGCCTGACCGAAGCGGAAATCCCCCTCACCGAGGGGGCTCGGCGCGAGATGGCGTTGCTACAGGGCGATTCAGGCACTCTGCTGGTGTTGGCCGAGCAATTGTCGCAGGCGGGTTCGCGCAACCTAAGGGACTTGCGCAACCGGGCCGCCCAGCGCGGCTATCCCGTCGGCGCGGAGCGCCGCGCCGTGCCAGGGTTGATCCCCTTGATCTACCAGCACTTTGCCACGCCAGGGGACAAGGCCGGGACGGCGGTGGACAGCCGGGCGCAACGCGCCTTCGACAACTTGGTTTTCCAGGCCGGGGAGTCCAACGCGTCGGACATTCACATCATCATCCGCCCCCCGGCGGCGGAAATCAAATTCCGCATTTACGGCGAACTGGAAACCATCGCCCACTGGACCAGCGAGCATGCCACCGACATGTGCACCTGCGCCTACACCGTCCTCGCCGAAATCAGGGACACGACCTGGGTCCCCGAACGCCCCCAGGATGCCAATTTCGCCCGCGTCATCCGTGGGCGCTTGCATCGCATCCGCTATTCGCACAAGCCCATTTACCCGCTTGGCGTCCTGGTGGTGTTGCGGATACTGTCGACCGGCAAGGGTTTCGCGTTTGCGCCGTCCTTACAGCACCTCGGCTACAGCGAAGGACAAGCCCAAGCCATACAGGCCATGGTGGCCGAGCCTAACGGTGCGTTGGTCGTCTCCGGCGAGACCGGCTCGGGGAAATCCACCACTCTGGCCAACCTGATGAACCTCCTGTTGCAGTCGGCTGGCGGGTCGGTTTCCCTGCAAACCGTCGAAGACCCGCCGGAGTACGAAGTGCCGGGGGCGATCCAAAGCCCGGTCATCCATAGCCGCGACGACCGTGACCGCGGCATTGACCCCTATGTCAACGCCATCCGCAGTTCCATGCGCACCGACGTGGATATCCTGGTGGTCGGCGAGATACGCGACTTGGAGACGGCCCTGCTGGTCGCCTCGGCCGTGGGGTCCGGACACCCCGTCATGACCACCGTCCACGCCAGCCGGGCCTTGGGCATCATCCCGCGCCTGGAGGGGCTGGGTTCGACCATGGCGAACAACCCGGTCAACCGGGCCTTGCTGTGCGGGCCGCAATTCATTTCAGGGTTGATCCACCAGACCCTGGTCCCCGTCCTTTGCGGGTCATGCAGCATCCCATTCGGGGATGCCTTGCAAACCGGCATGGTTGATGCTGGCTTGGAGTTCCGCCTACGCGCCGTGGCCGGTGGCGACCTTGACCGTGTCCGCTTTCGCGGCCCCGGTTGCGCCCAGTGCCGGAAAGGGGTGCGCGGGCGGACAGTGTGCGCCGAAGTGGTCGCCCCCGACCCGCCCTTGCTCAAGCTGCTCCTGGACCGCCGCGACCAAGAGGCATTCGATCTCTGGCTCGGCAGGGAAACCGGCTATTCGATCCGCGACCACGCCATTGACAAAATGTGCGCAGGCTTGATATCGCCGGTGAATGTGGAGCGCAGCCTAGGCCAGTTGCGGCTTGAGTCGCACGGCGCCCTGCGCAAACGCGGCTTGGCCGCATGATTTGGCAGCGAGATACCTTTATGAACACAACAAGGCCACAGACAGCAGGATGCGCGACAACAGAACGCGGCTTGACCGGCAAGGCCATTGCCTTGCAATGCCAAGCCGATGCATTAGGCGCATTCCACCGGGGGTACCAGCCATGCCGGTCATGAAAGACTTGGACACTGCCTGGCTCCGCCACGTCGTGCTGGGCGACGGCCCGAGGAGCGAATTGCTGTCCAACCTGGCGGGCCTGGTGGACGCGGGGATTCCGGTCTACGACGCGCTCGCCACCATGGAAAAGGTGTTCCGCAAAGAATCGGACCGCCGCGCCGACATCCTCGCCGACATCATGAAGCGATTGCACGAGGGCAAAACCGTCGCCGAGGCGCTGCGCCCCTGGGTCGTTGCCCACGAGTCGCAAATGTTGGGTTCCATCACCCGTGGCGTGGACTTGGGCAGTGCCTTGCGCAACGCGGCGGGCCTGACCGAAAGCCGCAGGCGCATCGTCGGCGCAGTCACCGGCGCGATGGCCTATCCCGCCGTGTTGCTGATGGTCGGCACCGCCATGCTGCTGGTGTTCGCGACCCAAGTCATCCCGACGCTGGCGCAGCTGATACCGGCGGACAAATGGACCGGCCTGGGCCTGTTCTATCACGGGCTGTCGTCCGCCGTCAGGCACTACGGCTTCCTGATGCTGCTGGCGGCTTTGGCCCTACTGGCTGCGGCGATGCTCTCGTTGCCGCGTTGGAAGCCGGGCCGGGCGAGGCGTTGGCTGGACCGCCGCCTGCCGCCGTACAACCTCTATCAAACCTACCAGGGGGCGATATTGCTCATCACGATCTCGATCATGATGCGTTCGGGGATTCCCATGGGCGACGCGGTGCAAATCCTTTGGGATAACAACCCGTCGCCTTGGTTTAGGGCGCATTTGGCGTTGATCCGGAGAAAGCTGGAACAAGGCGCTGGCGTGCGCCTGGCCGCCTTGGACAACCCCATCTTCCCGGTTGACGTGCGCATTGCCGTTGCCTTGTTCGACCGCCTCAGCGACCCGGACAAGGCCATGGCCCGGCTCGGCACCCAGGCCGCCGAGTCAGCGGAAAAGTCCGCCAAAAAAATCGGCATCTATGCCAATGCCGCCGTGCTGGTGCTGGTCGGCCTGCTGGTCGGCGGCGTCATCCCCGCCGTGATGTCGGTGGTGATGAACTTCTACACCCAGGTCACCACGGTCATGCGACTGTGAGCCAGGCGGCAAAAACCATCCGGCCCACACACCTTGTCCGGCAGACAGTTGATTTACCCATCACCATTAGGAGCCATCCCAACATGAAGCGCAAACCCCTTAAACCAACCCAAGCCGCCCCGCATAAGCAAAGCGGCTTCACCCTCATCGAACTGTCCATCGTCATCGCCATCGGCCTGTTGCTGATCCTGGCCGGGCTGGCCTTCGGACCCGCTCTGATGCTCAGTTCGCGGGTGTCAAGCGAAACCCAAAACATCGGCATGCTCATCAGCAGTACGCGCAATCTGTACCAAGGCCGCTACGCCAACCTCACCACGGCGAAAATCATCCAGTACAACCTGGCCCCGACCGCCCTGGTCAATGGCACCGCGCTGGCCGGCAACTGGGGGACCATCACCTTGACACCGGGCGCGTTGACCGGCGCGGCCGCCAACACTGCATTGCAAGTGACACTGGCCAACATACCCCAGCCCGCCTGCATCCAACTGGCCCCGGCCCTGCTCGGCACGGCGGACGAGTTGGACGTGGGCGGCTCGTCCAACCTGAAAAGCGCCAACACCCCCAACCCGGCGCGGGACACCGTCACCGACGCCTGCGGGACGGGCGGCGCGGTCAGCATTGTGATCCGGGCCATGTAAGCGTTATGGATGCCATTGGCCATGAAGAGGTGACCGACGTGTACTTCCCCGAAGGCGAGCCGATGCGAGCCTTGCTCTACCCGGGGCCCAGGCCGGTCGGAAATGACCCGCGACTGGCGGCACTGGCCGCCGGCTTGGACAAGGCGGGAAGGGAAAGGCCGTCGCACGGCCATTTCACCATCCAGTTGCAAGTGCCTGCCGCCGATGGCAGCGGCAACGAGGCATGGCTGTTCCGCGCCCAGCGGGCCAGCACCGTGTCCGGCAACATCCTCGTATTCCGGCGGTTGGCGGGGGCGCCGCCGCCCTTGGACGGGCTGCTCCCCAAGCCGGTTGTGGCTGTGCTGACCCATGCGTCCCTGTGCAAGGGCGGGCTGCTGGTCGTCTGCGGCGGGCCCGGCCAGGGCAAGACCACGACTCTGGCCGCCACCGTGGCGGCGCGGCTGCAAGCGTTCGGCGGGGTTTGCATCGCGGCGGAGGACCCGCCCGAAATCCCGCTGGAAGGGCGGCACGGGGAAGGGCTGTGCCTGCAAATGGCGGTCACCCAAGAGTACCCGCTGGACCAGGCGATCCACACCGCCATGCGCATGTTCCCGGTCGGCGTCCCCACCCTCATCCTAGTGGGCGAAGTGCGCAGCCGCAAGGCGGCGGACGAGGCCCTCACCGCCGCGTTGAACGGCACGCTGGTGTGCATGACCCTCCACGCATCCTCCCAAGTGGAGGCACTGCACCGGCTGGTCGCCCTGTCCGGCGGCGGCGACCATGCCCTGAACTCGCTGGCCGCCTCCCTGCGGGCGGTGTTCCACCAGCGCCTCGCCGACAAGACCGCCCGGATACGCCCCCTCGTCATCCCTGAGCAGGGCGGCGAAACCATCCGGGGCAACATCCGCAACGGCAAGTTCGAACTGCTGGCCAGCGATATCCAATTCCAGGAACGGACGCTCGCGCAAGGCAAGCCGATCCCTGTTTGACCGAACCATTGACACTATGACATAACGACTTGCATTAGGTAGGCACCATGAAAAAACAACATATTAAGCTTAAATTCGTGAATTTGACAGTGTTGGTCTTAGCGCTTGGCATGACCGCATGCGGCAGCGTGCCAACGAAAACATTCGCAAAGGACAAAACTTTCGTCAAGGACTTTGATGCGAACTATGTTATGAAGCCTATCCCCGGACGGTCGCCAACCATGCCCGACTCGGCCTGGCTGTCCTCGCACCTCCGTGCCTTCAACCCGTTGCCGGACCCGTTTGAGGCGTTGTTCACCAATCGCCTATGGGAATCCTGCACACTCGCTCCCGCGCCTGACGGCGACACGGCTGGGGCCGCCTACACGCTGATAAATGACGATTACCGCATCAATGCATCTGTCCGGTTTAAGCCAGCGGAGGACATGTTTCGATTGTCAATCCATATCCACGTTGAGGGCGACAGCATTGTAGCGTCCAATAATTACTTCTATGGTTTCAATAATACCCCAAAATTTAGAGTCAATAACGCACTGGAGCATCTGCTTACATCGCTTGCGCATGATTACGAGGTTTATGAAGAAGACTTAAACGGCTACCGCATCAGTGAGAAGGATACATTTATTGACAGGGGCAGTTTCGCCAAGCTCTCTTCATATAAATCCCCATAGTTTTGACATCGGGTTGCCGGACGATTCCCACGTCACAGCCATTGCTGGGCTGAGGGAAAAGTCACTTGACACTGTTTCTTTCATTCTGTATCCATCGACTTGTGGAGTATAGTATTATGTTAAATATCGTTAGCCAAATGGTAGGGTTAATCTTCAAATTCATCAATAACAAAAACATATTAAAAAAAGCAAAAGCTAGAAATGCAAAATGCGTTAGTATTTTGAATGAAATATTTATACGCTGCGGCAGAAGTAAGCGGGTAATGATCTATTTTATCATAGAGCAAAAAGTTAATACCCCGAATCTTCACACAACAGAAAAACAAATAAATTAAATACTACAGCCGATACCGTTGTTGTTGGTCAGGAAATAGAGGTTACGCAAGAAGAGCTAAATTTATTTAAAGACTACCTTCGCTTACCAGGCGTGGATGTAGAACATCAGTCAACCATTAGGGTTTACTCGAAAGAACGTAGTCAAATGATTACGCTTAAATCAATTCCATTTGATTATGACTCTGATAATCATGGTTTCTTGGTAACTTGAATGGTAAAAATATGGACATGGCACGGCTTGTATTGGGCTTACGCATGCTGCTCGCTAGGAACCAGAATGCTCAGAGTCCCTATCCCGTACTTGGCGCGATTGGCGGGGACTTTTTCCTGGAAATATCGTCGGGAACCCTTCGGGACAGGCGGATACTCACCACTATCTATGTTACGATGGGAAGGGAGTTCGCCTTGGCGTCACTGCAGCCAGACGGATGGCATGAAGAAGGAATCCGGGATGAAATACACATCGGGCTACCGGACGCTTCCCACGTCATAGCCCTTGCCGGGCTGATGGAAAAGTCACTTGGTGCCGGTTCTTTCATTCTGCATCCATTGACCTGTCGCGGCGACTTCCTGGACGGATGGGACGATGCAGTTGCCATTGTCACGGTTTGAACTTTTTTTTGACAAACAGGTAATCAAGGTTTGTGACATGAAGTTCGCAAACATCGCCATTGCCAACAAGCTCCGGCTTTCCATAACAATACCAGCGTATAATTTCATTATCGTCAGACATCTTGCCAAGCTCCGAGACAAGCCTTGAGTGTGACTTTGGTGGACTTTCTGGCAGTAAGCCCATGTCCATAACAATCTTCAACGGAACTTCCTTACCGCCAGTCTTGGCTGGTGTTAAACGCAGATAGTTATAGGTCGAGGGTCGCGGCCTTTTCCGGTAGCTATAGGGGGAGGGTCATGGCCTTTTTCGGTAGTTATAGGGGGAGGGTGTCGGTAGTTATAGGTGGAGGGTGTCAATTTTGAGACAAAGTGAGACACTTTTTCCGTGGTTTTGGCTGGCTCTGTCGGTAGTTATAGGGGGAAGGTCGCCAAAAAACCGGTAGGTATAGGTGGAGGGTCGCCATAAACCGGTAGTCATAGGGGGAAGGTCGTTTTTTCAAGCACATGATTTTTAAATCAAAAAAACAACTTTTTTGGCCCCTATTCTTTTATTCTTTTATTCATCCTTCTTTTATCCGTGACCCGCCCGCACTTTTCAGCCTTTTCGCGAAAAACCGCGAACCGAAAAAAAACGAACACCCAGGCGGCTTACGCCGCCCCGCGCCAGCCGAAAACCAACCGACCCGAACCGCAAGCAGCAAAATGCAAAAGCCCCTTCCATGAGGGAAATGGGCCTAAGCAACCGTTCTTGGCGTTTCTTGAAAAATCATTAATCATGCCAACCCAATCGGAAAAGCCGCCGGAAACCCCCTCGATTTGGATTAACGGTTAAATGTAGATTTTTATTTACAGATTTCCTACTGTGTGTGCTTTCAACGCGACCGATTTAGGTGACGACCATGCCACACCCAATATTGACTGCCACCGGCAACGCCAGAAGTGGAATGCATTTTGATGAGTAGCGTCAACTTCCAGTTTTAAGGGCATGCCGGATAACGCGCCTTTCGTCCGCGATGCCATGCAGGATTTCGTGGCCGAGTTCCTGTCGGGCAGCGAGGCCTTCAAGCGGCGCTACCCCGGCATGCCCGCCGGCCTGGCGTGGCATTGCGAACCCATCCGCGCCGAATTCATGGAAGCGTTCAATGCCTGGCTTGAAGGCCGGCTGGCCCGGATGCCGACCGCCGTGGCCGCTTTCAAAGCAAAAGAACCGGGCGAACCGCCCAAGCCGGAGGATTTCGGCAACCGCCAGATGGCCCTGTTCCAAGACCTGCTGTGCAACACGGCCCTGGAGCGTGACTCGCTGTCCAACGTCTTCGACCTGTGGGACAGCATCCCGCGCTATTCAATCTCGCGGCAGCAGCAGGACAAATGGCGCAAGGCCGGGGCCTTTCCACAACTGCACCACATTTCATTCCATTACCGGGGCAGGGAACTCAAGGCGACGATCCAGCCCGCGTGGATACAAGCCGATGACGGCACTGTCACGGGCTACTACCCGAGCGCCAACGAGGAACTCATCGAAGATGTGCTGAGGAAAATAGCGACAGGCCAGAACAACGGCTATTTTGACACGAAAGAAAGGCGCTGCGGCGTGGTGTTTACGCTGTACATGGTGCGCAAGGAATTAGAAAGGCGAGGCCACGGACGGACATATAGCGAAATCAACATGAGCCTCGAAATCATGTCGAGCGCGGTAATCAAGACTAAAACGCTGGACGGGAATGACGGGGACTTTACAAGTAAAAGCCTTTATTTGAACAACCTTTTCCGTGTATCCAAAGACAAACTAGCCGAAGACCCCAAGGCAAAATGGTTCGTGGATTTTCACCCATTCGCCAGTCGATCCCTTGATGAACTGACTTATCGGCAATTCAATTATGCACGGCTAATGAGTCATAAAAATCAGTTGTCCAATGAGTCATAAAAATCAGTTGTCCAGATGGCTTGACAAGGTCTTGAGCCTCAAATACCTGAATGCCGGCTTCCTGCATCCGTTTGAGATGCGGCTTTCCACCATCATCCGCGACAGCAAGCTGCTGGACGGCTATGAACGGTTCACCAATGCCGTGGCCGCCGTGGACTCGGCGTTTGAGGAATTGCAAACCTGCCAACCGCCGCTGTTGCGGGCCAAGCCGCAAAAAAACGCGATACTCCGTCAACGTGGCAAGATATTGGACATAGTGTACACGCTACACCCGTCCCGCGAATTTGTTGCTGAGGTGAAGGCGGCCAGCAAGCGCCACTCGCTCGCCACTGCCAAGTCCAAGCCTGTGGATAACTCAGGGTGAGGGTAGGGAGTATAGGTAGAGGGTCGGGGCAAAAAGCAGGGAGCATAGGTAGAGGTTGGCGGGGAGTATAGGTAGAGGCACAGTTTGAGACAGGGAGTATAGGTAGCAGGTCAGGGTGTCCAGCAGGGAGTATAGGTAGAGGGTCAGGCAAAAAGCAGGGAGTATAGGTAGGGGGTCGCAAAAAAAGCAGGGAGTATAGGTAGAAGATCGTGCGAACAAGGGCCGGACAACTCGAAAACCGGCATCCGGCCCCCTCAAAAACGGCTGAAAAAATGCATGAGACAGGGAGCATAGGTAGGGGGTCATTTTCATAAAATATTGAATTGGAAAATGATTTTCACAGTTTTTCGGCTCCTATCCTTTTATCCTTTTATTTATCCTTCTTCTTATCCGTAACCCGCCCGTTTCTGGCTTTTCGCAAAAAACCGCGCACCGCAAAAAATGCGAAAACCCCAGGGCGGCTACGCCGCCCCAGCCCCAGCGGCAAACACCGCAAACCCGACCGGCGCAGGCAGCGAAAGGCAAAAGCAAAAGCCCCTTCCAGGATGGAAATGGGAGTAAGCAACCGTTCCTGGCGTTTCTTGAAAAATCATGAATCATGCCAACCCATCCAAAGAAGCCGCCGGAAACCCCCTCGATTTGGATTAACGGTTAAATGTAGATTTTTGTTTACAGATTTCCTATTGTGGGCATTTTCAACGCCATTGATTTCGGAGTGCTTATGCCACACTCGATAACGACCGCCTTCACCAAAACCAGAGCATGGCTGAACGCCCTCGACCCAAGAATCCAAACAGCCATCATCCTGCTGTTCGTCGCCGGAACCCTCCCGGCCGTCATCCAAACAACCAAGAATGTCCAGCAAGGCTTGGACGCGCTCTGCGGACCCACAAGGGCCGGATGGGAAAGGAATCTCTACGAATGCTACAGCCACTGGGCCAATAGCAAGGCCCAAGAAAAGGCCGAAGACGAATTCTTCCGCAACGCCGCCCTCACCCGCCAAGCCGCGCTGGAAAAGCGCCAACGGCAAATCAACGACGCGCCGACGCGGACGCGGCTGGCGGAGTCCCAGTGGGGCAAGCCCTACCACGGGCCTTTGACTTTCAGCTTTGTTGACCATT
>Ga0209083_1000444_pt1 | contig 61542 bp, 56 predicted proteins | sample AM7aDNAmetaG_FD_184132 | JGI IMG/M metagenome (GOLD analysis project Ga0209083, IMG submission 184132) | Freshwater microbial communities from Finland to study Microbial Dark Matter (Phase II) - AM7a DNA metaG (SPAdes) (version 3) | ecosystem: Environmental > Aquatic > Freshwater > Lake ... | reverse complement strand
CTCTGAAAGATCAGATCACGATGAGGATATCATTGCTGACTTGAGTTTCAATCCTTGTTATCTTGGATGTTGCTCTGAAAGTTGGCCTTTGGCAAGGGCAGGTAAAGTCAAGACAGTTTCAATCCTTGTTATCTTGGATGTTGCTCTGAAAGTTTCAGAACTTAAACTGATAGTTTCAGAGGTGCTTGGAGTTTCAATCCTTGTTATCTTGGATGTTGCTCTGAAAGGTAGTACCCCCGGTAGAACTTCCAACGATTTTCTGTTTCAATCCTTGTTATCTTGGATGTTGCTCTGAAAGCCAGACTTACAAAATTAAGATGTTTCCCGATTTCGGTTTCAATCCTTGTTATCTTGGATGTTGCTCTGAAAGACCGCACTTTTTTAGGGTTTTGAACTAATTTATGCGTAATATGTTCACAATTTTAAGATATAAATTTCTTGTTACAAAATTATGGGTAGTAATAAAAGAGCAAGAAAATCACACGCAGATTGTATTATAACAACAATCCAGACATTTATTTCTATACTTACTCTTTCCAGGATAATAACCCTTCTCGATAATATCCAGAATCTCATTGACAACAATAAGACCGTGTTGAAAATCCTTTTCGGCAAACCTCAATTCTTCGATGTGGTTATTACTTCGAGTGAAACAGAGGTATCCCCTTGTTACTTCCTTATCGTAATTTTCCATGATCATGATAGCATGTAATATAAGCTGATTTTTGTATGTTTGATATATAGTCTCTTTAAATTCAGCAAATTTATACTCAAATGGTGCGACAGTCCCATCATCAAGAAACAAAACTTCATCGATAATTCCCTTGATATGATGTTTTTTAGATGCGAGAAAGACATCGAGTTCTTTTTTGACCACTCCTAATTTTTTTCTCATATATTCAGGATTTGTCTTCTTTTTTTCTTCGTGAACCTCCCTCCCTTTAATGACTTTGAATCTGTCATCCTCATGCTGTGGGATGCATAGGCAATGCATGTAATAAATGAACCTAGGGCAAAATGAGTATTCGAGTACATCCGATATCGTAATAATCGTATCACTTTCTTCCATACTAATTAGAAAAATTTGGTAAGCAATTCATCACTAACCAGTTTTTTATCGAATGCCTGTCCAAGTAATTTTACCTTTTTGAATGAGTCTTCATCCATAGGGAAGACATAAACAGAATCTATTTCAGGGTTGATCAATTGTTCACATTCTAGAGCGAGCGAATCCCGTTCATTCGGATTTAGATCTCCAAGGAAAACACTTTTTTGAACTCGATACAGCCCCTTATCAAGACATATCCGGGCAATATTAGATCTTACTTTATTCTTGGAAATGTCATATAGAACCCAAACCATGGTCATGAATCTTATTCCTTCTTTATCAGATTGTTTGCGATACGGTGGCACTCCAAAGAAATTGTATTCCTCATCTTTACATTTCTGCCCCTATATTGAATTTCTTTGTCAAAAGCTTCATTAATGGCACTAATTAAGATTGCTTTTCCTTCTTTGTTCAGATATAATCCACGAGGGACAGGATCAAATAATTTTTCTGACACCTGTTTTTTGGAAAAGAGTCCTATAACTGTTCTATCTACATATATCCGGAATATCTCAATAAGGTCAAAGACAAATGATTTTTTATTATAATTGTCGGTATGGAGAAAACCCATGTATGGATCAAGACCTGCAATAATACAGGACCTCTCTACCTGTGAATAAAGGACACCATAACCATAATTTAAAAGACAGTTAAAGGCATCATGGGCCGGGTCTCTGCTACGACCCTTAAATTTCCAATTATCCGGCATAATATCACTGATTGCATCGAAATATGTTTGTGAGGCCATTCCCTCGATTCCCATAATAGATCCCCTTTTAAATTGTAGAGGGCCATCCATCTCCGAAAGAGACCTGCTTAGATTTTCCATTTTATCAATTGCCTCATCTAGCAGTTCTTTAAAATCTGGACGATTTTTTTTCAAATCTTTTAAAAAATCAATTTGATTACCCGTCTTTATAATGATCCACTCTTTGGCAAGATTAAAGCCAATTGCACTCTTCTCTGCCTCAAGTTGTTTTCGCCTTATAAGTGTAGTGCTCCCAAGTTTTGAATGCCAGACTCTCCCATATGGGTCCCCGTGATGATTTAGGAATATAATATCAATGTTCTTCTCAACCGCGAATTCAATTGCGTCAGTGGTTATCGTAGCAGAAGTAGTAATAAGAATACTGTCAATTTTTTCTGCTGATACTTCAAACACTTTCTCATCATTTTTTATGAGAAAACAGTTATTACTCTTTTTAAGAAATGCTCCCCTGGTATTAATGACGAGTTGCATAAAATCACAAACTCCAGTCATCTGTTGTAAGCTGTCTCACTGCTCCGAAACCTCTTGAAACGGATTTTCCTATTCCCAGGAAGTCTGGAATAATAAAATTTGTATCAAATGTCCCAATAAATACCATCATACTAACATCTTTGAGATGATCTTTTCTGATTTTTACTGATAAATTGCACTTTATCCGATCAGGTACCTGATAATTAAGAGATTTAGACATAGAGATAATGTTTCCAGTAAGGGTCTTGCGTAGAAACTCGTCTCTTTCTTCGTTATTTTTAAATCTATAAAACTTATGGTAATTTTCCTGATTAAGTGCAAGCCAGGGTGTAACGAATTCGTAGGAATGGATCTTATTTGAAATGCTGAACTCTTCATCCTTGAGCGAGATTCCACGCTCGACAATCTGATATTTGTTTACACCCAATCGTATTTCCTGGTATTCGTCATATATCTGCTTAAGGACCTCTGCACCTTCATTAATACCAATAACGGTTGGCACGTCATTAATTATTTTATACTGAACGACTGGATACCGGTAGATAAATTTGTCCGCATTGTGTTGGTGGAGTTCAGTATACTCTGTGAATTTTGTTGCAAAGAAGCCACGAAGCTCCGATGCAGAGCCTTGAATCGGTATTGTGGAATTAAGTGTGAGAGTGAAAGTGTGGAGGATCATATGATCATACTCGAAACTTCTGCATCCTCCGAAAAGGATGCACCAATGTCTGAGTCGTACTTCATTTCACAAAAGGTAATGCCATCACAAATATCTTTGTGTTTACAAACATACCAATATGGCATCTTTAATTCATACAAACGACGTTTTGAGGGAGGGAACTTCGGATCAAGAACCTGATGCTTGAATTGCGAAGGGATGACTGGAACCTGCAGGTAATCTTCTTTCCGGGTTTTATCTTCAAATTTATTAGGGTTGTCAAAAATACCCATTTGTGTATCCTGAACTACTGTGTACCTTTTTCTAGCATCGATAAATTTTTCAGAGTTTTTAATATCAATGTCGGTATATATGTTCTCAACAATTGAAATTAAGTCAGATTCAGTTAATCTCTGGGATGAATTTTTAAAAATTTCAAATGAACGTGACAATAATCCCGTTGCATCCTTATCGTATATTTTTTCTGAAATCTTCGACGATTGAAAAATGTATATCCAACTGTCCGTTTTCTCCCGTCTCCTGTTTATCCTTCCGGATCTTTGAACCAGGGCATCCGGTGGAGCACATTCGGTAAACATCACATCAAAATCTATGTCCAGCGATACCTCAACTACTTGTGTAGCGATTAAAAGATTTGACGTATCAACAAGAGCCTCTTTTTTTCTACGGTCATCAAATATAAACTTTGAATGATAGCAGAGAGGATTGAGATTCTCAAGATTTTTGTATAGTTCCTGGCATTTTGCTACATTATTTACTACAACTAAAGTCTTTTTACCTGCCATTACAGATCTCGTAATTTCAGGAATAGCATCGTTTATTAATTTGTCAAATGTCCTATACTGGTTCCTGCAAGACATTAGCAATGTTTCATCTCGTATAACCTTTGCGTTTGGAAGTACTTCTATGAATAATTCAACAAGGTAATTAGGGAGAGTTGCACTCATTAGCATAAAACGGGTCCCAAGTTTAGAAAAATGTATTAAAGATTCAATGATAAGTCCGAGTGTCCAGTGATCATACGAATGAATTTCATCAATTATAACAACACTATTTGCTACATTTGTTTCAATGAGCGTCCATTTTCCCGTATTGAATCCAGCAGTCAATAATTGATCTACCGTCGCAACAGTTGCTGGTTTGATAAATGATTTATCAAAAAGAACAGTCCTGCCATTTGGATTTTCTTCTTCATTTTCACGCATGAATGTTGCTGTAGAATGTGAAAGTCCAACTTTTCCTTTACCCAAATACGCTTCAAGCCTTATAAAAATGCTATTGGCAGTTACCATCGTTGGTAATAGATAGATAAGTTTTGCATCATTTAACTCCTGAATATTATTCAGTGCCCAAAAAAGTGCAGCTTCTGTTTTACCACTTCCCGTGGGAGCAACAGCTATAACATCTCCTTTAGTCTCCGCACATACCTGCTGAAATGGCTTTAAAGCTGTGAAGGTTATCTTTTTTTCAATACATCTAAATTCAATTTCTTTAAATAAATTATCAGCACTTATTTTGATTGAATAGGGCATATCCGTTCCAGCAGATCCTAGCCAATCGGAATAATGAAGGATTGCCTTTAGCAAAGAGTATGTTGTTCGAACCGAGTCTGTATCTTTTTCTCTATCATATATTTTTGAAAATATTCCCTCATAACCAATTAAGTTTCTAACTTCGTTGTAGGGATTATACTCATGAATCGGAACTTCAGGAAAATTGTATCCTTCAACTTTAAAAATTTCCTTAGCAAGTGAAAGGGCAGAGATCATTCCCTCTTTGCAGATTAGTGGTTTATTACTCACTCCCTCACGATGAAATGACTCTAGTGATGGATCAATCCTCTTATGATGTCCTAATACGGCGAGTGCCTCAAGAGGGATTTCCCCTAACAGTGTTCCCCCCTCTTGAGAAGATAATGCCATGGCACCTCTAAATACAAAGCTAAAAGATTCCAGTTCGTGCCTGTAATTTTCTCGATAATCAAAACCTAACCCTTTCTGTTTCGCATCCATCATATTTTGAAAGGGCTCGATATTTTTCCCAATATCATGTAAAACCACAGTCAGGAGTGAACTTTTTAAAAAACGGTCTTCACTAAATTCATACAGTTTGCAAAGACGGTTAATCAAATTACTTTTAGCGGAAACCGTTGATTTCCAGGCATGAAAGGCTGCCAGGATATGGTCCTCGTAAATTTGATTAGGCTTAGCCCAAAAAATGGAACGTGTCATTGAAGGACAACCGCTTTATCTCTTATGCAGTACCCATCTAGGGGATTGGAGAGCGTAACGGGTGTACTAATAAACGTGAAAGGTTTTCGCTCAATAACACGCCTTATATCTCCTTTAAACTCAAATTTTGTCGGTAACATGAAAACTTGGGGTGTAAAAAGCGTTTGAATAATCGGAACCTGTTTGAAATCAATATCGTACTTGTAGGATTTTGATATGTCACCAGGTACAAGAGTGTTTTTAAAATGGGTTGTTTTTTCCGGGGTATATTGCTTTATATCTGAGATCGAACAAATTTTTAATAGATCATCACTATTCCCTGCAGTGAGTGCATAATATGGAGAAGCAAATGCTTTATTTAATTGTTGGAGTGGTTCGATTTTATCTGAACCAAAGAAAAATGTAAAATCATTTGAATAAAGAAATTCACGAATCAAAATGCTGTATTGACGTCTGTTTTTTATGTCTTCACAAGTATAATTTTTCTCTTTTCCAGTCAGTTTTCGATAATTCCATAAATCTTTCATCAACCCTTCATGCGTTCCATAGACACTGACCAAAACATTATAATTGTCAATAAATGAGTGGGCTTCTTCGAGGCATATTCCCAAAGCTGCACCTATCAATCCAATAATGGTTGTTTTTGGTGGTAGGGGTAAAGTTTGGTGAAATGTGTGAGTCTCCGGAACTCTGAATGATGCTGTTATAGACTTTGCTGTGATAGTGAAAATGAACATATTCACTCTCTAATCAGGAATAATATTCATCCACCCATTTTGACATTTCATCAAATGCTTCACCAATAGATTTTGAACCTTCAATTGTTCCCTCAAAAAATCCTTGTCGTAAACCGATTATTGAGGCTACAACTTCCTTATTATAATCTTTTAGCGTTTCCTTAATCATTCCAGTATTAAGTTTCTTACCTTCTACCTGAATACTTTCAAGAAAGATCGGATTTTTTGTTTTAAGCATTGCCGACGCGACAAATTTTGGGGAGATATCTGCAAGAAACCTACTCTGACGACCCGAAGCCCATAAATTTTTTATAGCATCTAATAGGTCTTTTACCCGCAGGGCTTTCTCTTTATTGTTCAAATCTTTATCAAACCCATCACCGGATCCTACACGATCAAGTTCGATGAGAATTGATCCCCTATATAGTCCTGAATGAATCTCCGTCTCGAAAATATTAGGGTCTCCCCCAGCTTTTGTCCCCATATAATTAGTACCAAAATCGAGGTCCCCAAGATATGGATTAAGTGCAACTAATGGTGAAACACGAACAACAGAAGTTCTTTTTGTTGCTTTTCCCTTTTTTCCCTCAGATGCCTCTTCAGTTCCCATATAACCGAATAGATCATCATCGATATAATTAACTGGCTCCTGTTTTGTTGTAGCTGCCCCTTTTGCAATTTTGGATGCCTCACCTTCAGAAAGTGTTCGGCCCAGGACTTCTAGCTGATTTCTCAAAGCTCTCCTCACAGCCTGTGAAGATACATAAGGATAGTCCTCTTTCCCCACCCTGATTTTTTTAATGCTCGATATATTATCTGCTTCTTTGTCTGAGCCATTTAGTGATGCAAATGAAACGGGTGTTAGATAAGTTAATGTCAATGCCTTTGCGGTTTTCATTATGCTACCTCCACTTTAGATTTGTTGCTATTATCTGTTGATACCGGGTTTCCAGCATTAAAGGTGTTTAGTGCGGCGATCATGCAGAACTGTTTGAACTCGGTAAAATTTTCCTCCATTATTTGACCTTTATTATATAGTTCTGCATTTACCCTCGTACCATACTTCATTTGTATGCGATTGATCTCATTTAAAAAATCTTCAGGTTTTCTTGCTTTTCTTAACCGGAAAAGATCTCCTTTCCCTTTCTTACCACTTGGTGCGATACTCATTCCAATTGTCTTTCCAACACTTACTGCAATGTCAATAGTTTCTTGATCCATAATATCACTACCTTCTCGAATTACCTTTTCATATAAAATTACAAAATCAAATAGTGGTTTGATGTTCTGAACTTTGGATTTATTAATCCTGAACACATGTTGTTCTACGAGAGCGACGATACATTGTTTTTTTAGTATATTTTCGCAAACTCGATTTCGAAGAATCGTTTTACTTTCGTTCTTGGGTTGTTCAAAATCAACTAGTAGCATAATTACTTTTGTAAGATCAACCTTGCTCCTTTCTAGATAATCTATTAGCCTGAAAAAATATACGGATTCTTGGAATGACCAGATCATCTTTCCCATCTGGGTGTCACCAAGAGATTCAGTATGAATCACAAAAAAATCAAGAGGGGATTTATTCAGGTTTATATCATAAAGTTTTTCATAATCCAGTTCGTATTCCTCATCATCTGATGAAGACAAAACCCTTTTTGTCATTGCAACACGATACAGTGAATATAAAAAGGAGAAAAATTGCTCAAACGGTTTTTGGAAATATCCTCCGAGTTTGTTTTCAAAATTTCTATAAAAATTTGGGTCTTCAATCTTACCTATTTCCAGACTCCGAAAAACGTCATCCATTTTCTCCATACTTGATGAGTATGGGAAATAGATATGATATGTGTCATTATTTATGGCATAAAAGCCTGAAACTGGAACAAATTTTCCGATAAAATCACATTTCCAACAGACCTTTTCTGGACTGCTGCCAGATGAATTAAAAGAAAGAACACCTGAAGATCCTGTAATCATAGGGAACACAGTCCCTCCAATTTCACTCAGGGAATGCGAATTCTGACCACAGATAAAACAATAACCTTTCGATTTGCCAGATAATTTTTCTAGATGAATTGTAGGAGAAATGATATTTTTGCCATCAATCAATAAAGAAGAACCCGGTTTAAGTTTCGTTTCTGCCAAAAATTCTTCAAACCGCTCCTGAAGATAAGAATATTTTTCCTCAAGAATTGGGAATGGTTGTTTTGCTGATTCTTTTCGTTTTTCGAAAGTTGCTTTTCCTTTGTTTTTATAACTTTGCCCTGAAATTTTAACAAGTCCAGCGATTCCAATGGGTTTGACTTTGGGAAACCGAATGAATTGATCCTTTTTGGTATCGTAATAGAAACCTTCGTTTTTATCCTTCTGACTTTGTGAAGATGTATTATAATATTGTTTAAGTAATTTAGAATACACTTTTTCCAGAAATGATTGGACCTCTTTTTCTGAGCCTATAAAAGAAATTCCTGATTCATTCAGTTTTATCTCTACGCCGGATTCTTTGTACTGTTCTATAACCGAAATTCGGTATAGACCCAATAATCCGGAATCCATCCAGAAGTGGTTAAGTTTAGGAAATTTAGTAGTGATTACGGATTCACTCAATTTTATCACAATCCTATCTGGATTCTTTCATTTATCTACGTCTGCTTATAGATTAAATATTCTTTATTCTTGTCGCAGCATAAGCATTGTGAATGCATAGTGAGAGAAAATGTAATTAATTTTTTCGGTTGACAAATAGAGTAATAAACAATGCCGAAAATTTAAATCATTTTTTTTCCCTCTCCATTAATTACAAAAGCAAAAACCACATTATAACTTCTTTTTGAATTCATTGAGAAAATCTGCAGGTGTAAGTACCGTTAACTCACTTGGGAAATGTTTGACATTTCCTGTTATAATGGGTGCATGAGTATGAAGAGAGAGTTCTATAAAGGGCAAGTCTGAAGGATCAGACATATAGCCCCCTTTGAAAATATGTAAATTAGCAAAGAATTCTATCTCCCTTCGGAGATTACACCGATATTCTCGCCCCTCCGTGACGAAATTCGTTTGTTTGAATGTACTTTTAGTCGGGATGCTTATTATGAGCGGATTTAACTCAAAGGAGCAATTACAGGCCATTGTTGAGTGGTGAATTACTAATGGGGCTACAGAGATTTCAATCCCTTTTATCTTGGATGTTGCTCTGATAGTGTTTTTTTTCCCGACATTACCATCTCTCCAGTTTAACCTGGTCATTATCATCAATAGTAAGGTAATCGGGGAATGCCCCAGGGTTTGCACCACACTCACATTTGAACTGACGATGGGTATGGCCAAATATCAGATATGACCTGTCACTCATGTCGATGTCAGTTGGCAGGTAGTTTGTCAGATGCAAGTTAATGCAGTCCTCGATACGCTGGATGTCATTTTCGTCCCATGATTTTTCATGGGTTATCTTGTAGATTAGTCCTGCGTATGTACGGAATGACCAAAGCACTGATGCCAATGAACCAATTGTGTTTCCTGACATGCATAGTTTGTTGGCTATGGCAATGTAATTTTCAAGTGTCATGTATTCCATGTTGATTGCTACATCGAGTTCATGACCATGGATAAATCTAAATTTACCTTTTGCCCATGTAGGGACTCCTGATGTGTTTATGATGTCATGGTTACCTGTAAGAAGGATCTCATGAATGGGCCTCATTGCCAATGCCTCACTACAATGAGATAGGACATCGAAGTTGTTACATCTCCAGTAATCAAAGTAGTCGCCAAGGTTAATTGCTGTGACACCTTCCTCTTTGATGTAGTTGTAGAAGGATATTAGACTGTTTAGATTTTTGTCGGATGTACTGTGAGTTAGGTGGACATCTGAGTAGACGAAGTAGGTCATTTTTATACACCTTAATAAAAGAAAATTATCTCATTTAATTATATTGCTACTTTAGAGATTTTGTAATTAATTTTTTTGAGGGGAAATCAACTTTTTTCCCTCTCCGTGAATTACAACAGAGAAAACCGCCTCATGACTTCTTTTTGTATTGATTGAGAAAATCGTGCAGACTCTATCTCATTTTCTATCTCATCCATTGTCATACTGCTTCTCCCAGTCTTTTTACTGGTCATCCACATATGTTCAACTGCCCTTTCAGCCCTGATTCGTCTGATAAGGCTTAACATTTCCTGAGGATCACCGTTAATAGCCAGGGTAATTATTTTCGGTTTCCCGTTAACAGTAATAATCGTCTCATTATCTTCATCATCTTTCCAGAGAATGGCGGGATTAGATCGTATCTCGGCTGAACTAATGTATTTCATAATATATCATATAATTAATCATATTATATATCTTACTTACCTACCTATGATTCATCCTTGATATAAAAAAATTTCATCTTAATGCCTGTCACTTTTTAAAGGTGATTCAGCATTTAATGATTAAAATTAAAGTTAAAGGACTACAATCAGTTTTTTTCTCTAGTAAATACCGACCAGAAGAAAAAAACTCCGACTATTAGCGAAAGAAGAAAACCCACAAAAAACCCTGGACCATATTGTAACCCGGTACCGATGATAAGACCTGTTACCAGAGGCCCAAGAGAATGCCCTATGTCCATTGTAGAAGATAGTGCTCCCATCGAGGCACCAATCTCTTTTTTCCTTGCGACATCAGCAACATATGCTCCGGTTGCAACGGTTGAGAGGGATAAACCAAGCCCGGAGATCAGGCTGATTACTGCAAACGACCAAAAATCTGAAAATAATGGAATAATTGCAACCGGGACTGACATAAGGAACAAACCTGATAAGATCTGGATACGTTTGTCCATCCGGTCAGCCATCCAGCCAAAGAGAGGTTTCGTAAGTGCTATCAGGATTACCTGGACTGAAAATAAAATACCGATCTCATAAGCTGCAAAACCTTTCCCAAATAGAAATACGGGTAAAAAAGTTTCAAATGCCCCGAAAGAAAAATATGAGGACATCTCTATCGCAGCAGTTGCCCGGAGGGTCCTGTTACCAAAGAATATTCGAAAACTAGCTGCAAAATCACCAGTGCTTGTGAATGCCAAGGTTCCCTTATTTTCATCTTTATAAAGAAATGTCAGCAATAAAACCGGAATTGCAGTAAGGAAAGCAACAAGATACACTGCCTCGTAACTTACTAGTCCGCTGTATCCAGCAAAAAGGGATATTATAATTCCCCCGACAAGGGGTGCAATAGTCCTACCCACAAGGGTTGCCGAAGAATATTGCCCAAGCATTTCACCTTTCTTATCCGGAAAACGTTCGACGATGACCGCTGAAGCAACAGGACCCAGTATAGCGGTCCCAAGTCCATGGAAAAAGCGGATTGGAATCAGCATAGCGGGATTTGTAATAAAAAGGTAACACAGTGGGGCAATGAGAAACACGAATCCGGAAAAGACGAGCAGCCTCTTTCTACCCAGGCGGTCAGATATTACACCAACAGGAAAAGAGAAAAGAATCCCGGCAAATGGGGAAACTGCTGAAATAAGCCCAATCGTTGCATCTCCAGCTCCAAGAGCATGGACAAAGAGGGGTAAAACCGGATTTTTCGATATCGTTGTTGAGAAAATTGCAAAAAATCCTATCAGGCAAAGTTGAAAGAGAATTTTTCGTTCTCCTGGAAAATATGAATTTTTGCCTGACCTTGGATTCATAATTTAATAATATCTGCTATTTTAAAGAATAAAAAATTTCATGGTAACAGGATTACTATTGTTTAACTTATAATATATAGATCTTATAGTAATATATATTAACTATATTGTTGTATATAAAAATATATAATAAATTGCGAAAATATAAATCCAGTCTTGTTAATTTAAGTATGAATTACCATGCAAAAATCAATGAGGATTTCAGGTATCTTTATTTGTGTTTGTATTCTTGTTCTGTCTCTTGCACTTTTTACAAGCGGCTGTACGAGCCAGACATCAACACCCAAAAACACAAATGTTGGTACGAATAGTGCCAGTAACGCTAATAATTCCCATACTCTTGTTTTATCCGGATCAACAACCGTCCTTCCAATCGCTGCAAAAGCTGCAGAAGCATTTATGACGAAAAATAGTAATTTTGATGTCCAGGTGACAGGCGGGGGATCAGGTGTAGGAGTTACCGCTGCAGGTGAAGGCACAGCAAACATCGGAATGTCTTCCCGTGACCTCAATGCTGCTGAAATGACAAAGTACCCTTCATTAAATGTGATTACCATCGCAAAGGACGGAGTTGTCATAATAGTTAATCCAGTGAACACGGTAAACAGCCTGACCTTAAAGAATATCGCAGCAATTTACAATGGAACTATTACAAACTGGAAACAACTTGGTGGCAGTGACGCTCCAATTGTTATTGTTGGAAGAGATAGTGCATCAGGAACAAGGGATTACTTCAATTCAGCTGTAATGAAGAACCTTACGACTGCAAAGACGATGCTTGAGAAAAATTCCAATGGTGCAATCCAGCAGACTATTGCCCAGGTCCCTGGCTCAATTGGTTATGTTGGTCTCGGTTATGTTGATACAACAGTAAAAGCAGTTCCGCTTAATGTAAACGGGACACTCATGAACGCGACCGTAGACAGTGTAAAAACATTGACATATCCATTATCACGAAACTTATACTTTATAACAAAAGGTCAGCCATCTAAAGACGCGAAAACATTTATTGACTATATTCTCTCACCCGAAGGTCAGAAAATTGTAGCGGATGTTGATTACGTCCCACTTTAATTTTTTTAAAATCTGACTATCCGTCATATACTCCTGGAAAAATTATGCTTAATAAACCTAAAGAAGGAGGATCAGGACAAAAATCACATCACATAATACAGGTGAAAGAAAATATTATTCAGAAATTCTGGTTTATCTGTGCCTTTTTTGCAGTTATTGCCATAGCATTCATTCTATTTTTCCTCATCAATGAGGCATACCCTGCTTTCTACACAATCGGTCCACTAAAACTTATAACCGGCACAACCTGGGACCCTACAAGAGTTCCACCTGAATACGGAATGCTTCCCCTCATCGTTGGGACAATTCTTGTAACCCTGGGAGCGATGATATTTGCCATACCTCTGTCACTTGCAAGTGCCCTTTACATTTCAATTCTCGCACCATACCGGGTTAAGCTTATCGTTAAACCAATAATTGAACTTTTAGCAGGAATTCCATCTGTAATATACGGTTTTATCGGCCTCATTCTCCTTACAACATGGATAATGGTCGCATTTAATCTTCCAACCGGTGAGACCTGGCTTGCAGGTTCTATTATATTGGGAATAATGGCCATCCCCACTATAACAAGTGTTGCAGAAGATGCCATCAGTGCCGTTCCACGCGAGTATAACGAGGGCTCACTTGGTCTTGGAGCAACAAAATGGCAGACAATATCGAGAGTTATTATTCCTTCAGCCCTTTCAGGCATTACTGCTGCAATTATTTTGGGATTGGGCCGGGCAGTAGGTGAGACTATGGCGGTCCTAATGGTCACAGGCAATGCAGCCGTCATTCCAGACCCTATATGGAATATTTTCTCACCAATAAGGACCCTTACCGGAACACTCGGTATTGAGATGGGTGAAGTTGCGGTTGGAAGCTTGCACTATAACGCTTTATTTGCAGTCGCAGTAGTTCTTCTTGTTATAACCTTAATTGTAAACATACTTGCAACATTCATACTGGATAAAGTTAAAGCGAAACAATGCGGAACGAAAAATTGCAGCATAGTATATAAAGAGAGACGAAAGATACCAGGTAAAAATGTAAGACTATTATTTTCCCGGATATCTTATCGCTATATATTAATTCTTTTCATAAGTATTTTTGCGTTTTTTATTAACGGGTTATATACAGCTCTTTTTATTGTATTCCTCCTTTTTCTTCTGAATTTTATTATTCAAAAAACATCCCAGAAGAATATCCAGAAAATTATTTTTGTTTTGATCTATTGTGCAATACTTTTTGTAATTTTTATCCTTGGAATAATTCTTTTTGATATTTTTGCAAATGGAATTCCCTACATATCATGGGAGTTTCTAACAGGCATACCCACAGATCTTGGAAGAGCAGGGGGTATATTTCCTGCGATTGTCGGAACGTTATATCTCGTATCAGGGGCGATTTTAATCTCTCTTCCCATTGGAATCGGTGCAGCAATATACCTCATTGAATACACGAGGGAAGGAAAAATTACAAAATTCATACGTGTTGGTTCAGACCTTCTGAATGGAACGCCTTCAATTGTATTTGGCCTGTTTGGGTTTGCATTTCTTGTACTGTACCTGAATTTTGGAGTTTCGCTCATCGCCGGACAGATAACGCTCGCACTGATGGTCCTACCCACTATCATTCGGACGACAGAAGAATCATTAAAAAGCGTCCCGGTTTCATTCAGAGAAGGAAGCCTCGCATTGGGAGCTACAAAATGGCAGACAATCCGCAAAGTTGTATTGCCACCGGCCATTCCCGGAATCATAACCGGGACCATTCTTTCCCTTGGGAGGGCTGCAGGAGAGACTGCCCCCATTATGTTCACTGCAGTGGTCTTTACCCAGAGAAATCTTCCTAATTCCCTATTTTCTCCAGTGATGGCGCTCCCATATCATCTTTTCATCCTTTCAACTAATGTTCCGGGTGCACAAGGACAAAAATATGGAACCGCAGTTGTACTTCTGGTTCTTGTAATCTTTATCTACGCTCTTGCAATTATTATCAGGAATCATTATCATAAAACTCAAAAATGGTGACTATGACAGAAAATGTTGAGATATTACAAATTAAAAACCTCAACCTGTGGTATGGTGAGACGCAGGCACTGAAAAATATTAATATGACATTTATAGACAGGCAGGTAACAGCACTTATCGGACCTTCAGGCTGCGGTAAATCTACGTTGTTACGCTGTTTAAACCGGATGAATGATATTGTTAATGAATGCAGAGTTGACGGAACGATAGACTTCAATGGGAAAGATATTCTGCATAATAATACCGACCCGGTTGAGATTAGAAGAAAGATAGGAATGGTTTTTCAAAAACCAAACCCGTTTCCAAAAACTATCTTTGAAAACGTGGCATATGGCCCGCGAGTACATGGTATTAATGAACGTAAAGAACTGGAAAGAATCGTAGAGGAGAGTCTTAAGCATGCAGCCCTCTGGGATGAAGTAAAAGACCGACTTTCGGAATCAGCGATGGGACTTTCAGGAGGACAACAGCAGAGGCTTTGTATTGCCCGCACGCTTGCAGTGGAACCTGAAGTTATCCTGATGGATGAACCATGTTCAGCCCTTGACCCGATAGCTACATCAAAAATTGAAAACCTTATTGATGTTCTCAAGCAGGACTATTGCGTCATAATTGTTACTCACAACATGCAACAGGCCTCAAGAGTAAGTGATTCAACAGCTTTCATGTATTTAGGAGACCTGATTGAATTCGCCCCCACACGACAGATATTTGAAAACCCAAAACAGGAACTAACGGAAAATTACATAACCGGCAGGTTTGGATAGAGGTAAAGGATGACTGAAAAATTTTTTGATGAAATTAATGATTTGAAGTCTGATGTGATTACATTCAGTTGGTTTGCTGAACAGATGTTGAAGAATTCTATTGAAGCTCTAATTAATCTTGATAAAAATTTAGCAAAAGATGTAAAAAAAAGAAAAAAAGAACTTGTTCAGACAAGTTACCAGATTGAAGAGAAAATATTTTCAATAATTGCACTATATCAACCGGTTGCAAGGGATATGAGGACAGTTGTCTGCTCGCTTGGTGTAGTGAATGCAGCAGAAAGGATAGGGACTTATGGAAAAGATATAGCAAATATCGTAAGGGATTTCCCGGAGAGACCTCATATTGAAAACCTCGTTTCAATACCACATATGGCAGACCTGGTAATAGATATCATCGGAGATACAATTAATTCCTACGAACTTGAGGATATTTCATTATTAGCCAAATTATCAGAAAGGGATGATGTAGTTGATTCATTAAAACGCAGTATATTCCGCGAATGTATCACATATATGATGGAAGATCCCAGAAATATCGCCATATGTACCCACTATGTCATGATTGGGAGGTACCTGGAGCGATCAGCTGATCATGCCTGCAGGGTTGCAGAAAAAGTCCATTATATGGTAACCGGAGAACGGGTGGAGATAAAATAAATAAAGCATTTTAACCTGTTTTTGGGAAAAAAGTTCAGATTAATTATTTAATAACTTTTAATATTTCTAACTATATAGGCATATAAATTTTATGATAGATGATATAGATTATATGCAAAATAAATATATGGACTTGTTGATAAATATAGGTAACTAAACTTTGTCAGGAGATGATATACGGTTTTCACTGATTGCAGGATGTTGATATTAGTAAATTAGATAGGAGTAAATCTAAACAGCGTTGATAAAAATTACTCGTCTTTCTGCCTTAAAATTAAATGAGATATAATATCTTTAACAAGAACCAGTTTTTTTTCTTAAAACTAATGAAAAGATATAGTCATTAGTAAAATATCAGGTTATGACAGCCAGGATATTCTTAAAAAAGGGAATGGAATACATGGAAATACGTAAAATTCAAATGACTGGACGGTCCTCTTTTGTCCTGACTCTACCTAAAAACTGGGTTGATTCTCTGGAGATCCAAAAGAATGATCCATTAGGGGTTATTATCCAGTCAGATGGCAATCTGTTGATTACTAAAAATATTTCTGGGGAAAAGATCCAGCGAACCAAAAATATTGAAGTGCATCAAAAGACAGACCCGGTTTTTTTTTATCGGATGCTCATCGGAATATACATTGCAGGTTATAACACCATCGCAATCTCATCAAAAGACAGAATTTCAGGAAAAATCAGGGAGTGTATCAAAGAATTTACAAATATGTTGATTGGAATTGAATTCGTTGAAGAGACTGATAATAAGATTATACTTAAGGATCTACTAAATCCACTCGAGATGACATTTGCAAATTCTCTTAAGAGAATGTTTGTAATCGCAAAAAGCATGCACAATAAAGCAATTGAATCACTCAGAACCAATAATATCGCGTTGGCAGCAGAGGTTGTACAACAGGACAGTGATGTAGACAGGTTATTCTGGCTTATCGCTCGTCAGACAAATATGATAATGCAGAATGTCCATCTTGCACAGAAGATGAATACTACTATAATAGAAATTATCCCCCATTATCATGTAGGAAGGATAATTGAGAGAGTTGCAGATCATGCGGTCAGAATCTCAAGAAATGTTGAAAAAGTTAAAGAAAATCAGATTGAGACGAATATTATTGATAAAATCTCGATAGCGTCAGATAAAGCCATCCTCGTCTTTACTCAAAGCGTCGGATCTTTCTTTTCTCATGATATTATGAATGCCAATAGAATTATTGAATCAATTCATTCCCTTGAAACGGATTATTCAAAAATCAATTCAGAAATTTTAGACCTTCCGGCAGGTCTTGCAGTACTGATAAGAAATATAAGTGATAGTATCAAGAGAACAGGTGAATATTCTGCCGATATCGCTGAAAACGTAATAAACTACGAGATGATGGTAACCTAAATCAAATATTTATAAACTTTTTTTTCATCTATTAAACTTAAGTCTATTGTAACTATAAGTTGATTTGGATAATTGTTTATCTAAAATTATCTATAGTATACTATATTGAATATTGTTCTTCCTTTTTTGTATTTATAACATGTGAAGAATCGTTAATTTGCAGGTAACGATACTAATTATCATGAAGATCATGCCTTATTCCTTTAGTAAAGAAACTCTGTCTTTTGTATCAAAACAAAAAATGGTGAAAATATGACAGACCTAGCCCATTCAATCATGACAAAACTCACGTTGGGATTTATCTTTTTAGTCCTTCTTATTGCCGGACTGACTTTTCTCTTCACTGTCGGGGCATCAACGGATAAGATCAAGGAATCTACACAACAGGAACTCCTTGCAGTAGCTTCAATAACAGCTGCAGATCTGAATGGCAACGAGATTGCAAAATTGGAACCAGGTATGGAGTCGGAAGTCCTCTATCTGATGAATACAGAGCAGCTGTCTTCAATGGCAAAAGCTGATAACGAGATCGTAAAAATTTACACCATGCGTAAGATTGGGGACAAATATGAGTATATCATTGACAGTGGATACAATACAGGGAAGCGATCATTCAGGATTGGAACAATAGAATCCAGCCCGAGTAATTCAATGAAAAATGCTTTCTCTGCTCCTGCTGTAGAGCCGACGTTTGTAACGAGACCCTGGGGAACGGTTTTAACAGCTTATGCACCTATCAGAAACGCTGGCGGGGATGTCATCGGTATCGTAGGAGTTGATATGGATGCCGGGGTTGTCCAGAAACGGATGGATTTCGTCGGCCAGACGATATATATCATTCTTATCATCGGAATTTTTTTCGCTGGAATTATTATTGCCATATTCTCACGGACGATGATCAAAGATATTCATACCCTGATAGTCTCTGCAGATAAAATCAGTCATGGTGATACACAGGTCGTGATTAACATAAAGCGAAATGATGAGATAGGAGAGTTGGCTTCTTCATTCAAACGAATGGTGACTAGTCTTAAAGTCCTGATGCACAAGGATTATCGCCTGGAATAAGGTTGTGGTAAATAAAATGAGTGCCACATCAGATGCGGTGCTGGACATTGCAACAGACTATCTTGGTCCTGCTGCTATAATTCTCCTTGAGAGACAGACAAAGTTTCATATGAAAAATTTAAACTTTGCAGAGATAACACCATCAGATTGTGAAGAATTGGCTAAATGGGTAGAACTTGCATCAGCAATGTTCATTGAACAGGATCTCGCAAACGAGTTCGCAGGTAAAATTAAAAGGCTTGCCTTATGACAAAAGAGTCGCAATTCACTAATCATCGTTCTTTAGAGGGATCGAAAATGGAAGAGAGAGAAGAACTTAATAAAATAAAAGGAAATGTTCATGTCCTTCATGTAGATGATGAACCACTTTTCCTGGATATATCAAAACATTTTCTTGAGAAAGAATCTCAGATTACTGTTGAAAATATAGATTCTGCTCAATCTGCGCTTTCACTACTTAATGACAGGTCTTTTGATGTTATTTTGTCAGATTATGAGATGGCAGAGATGAATGGAATATCCTTCCTTAAAGAACTGCGTTCTCGCGGGTATGAACATCCGTTCATCCTTTTCACTGGCAAAGGAAGAGAGGAGGTAGTGATTGAGGCATTTAACAACGGAGCTACCTTTTACCTCCAGAAAGGTGGAAAACCTGAAGCACAATTTACAGAACTGACAAAGAAAATACTACATGCTGCGGGTCAATTTAGAAACCAGAAAAAAATAGCTCATCTTTACCGGCTCTTCAAATCACTCAGATTTATATCAGAAACCCTGTATAGTGATAAAGAACAGGAAATAAAACTCGATCAGGCATGCCGGATTATCACGTCTGATCGTGGATATAAAGATGTCAGGATAGTTCTTTTCAATAAGACGGGTGATATACGCACTATTCATCAATCTGGGCTTGATACTCGCATGTCAACCCTTTACTCATACCTGGCAGCCGGGAACAGGACAACATGCACAAAAAAAGCCTTGGAAATGAACAGGGAGATTGTTATCTGCGAACCTAATCAGACTTGCAATTCCTGTCCTTTCTATCATGACCACCTTGGATACTATGCTCTTACTATAAGACTGGAACACGGGGGTGAGATATATGGTATCATCTCAGCAACCATGGAGTCTGATTATGCTAATGATCCAGATGAACAATCTCTCTTTCAGGAACTGGCAAGAGAGATATCATATGCTCTTCATCATTATAACCTTGAAGAGGAACAGAATGCCATGAAAATCCTTCTTGGGGTGAACAAAAAACTCGATATTATCAATACAATAACAAGACACGATATCAGGAATGATCTTACTATTCAGATGCATTACCATAATCTTCTGAAAGAAGAGATTGATGAAAAGTTGATTCCTGTTCATAGGAGAAACATGTCCGGGTATTATCAATTCCTAAAAGAGGATGTAGATGATACTTTGAATATACAAGATTATGTTGAGAAGATAGGACTAACCATGAATAATATTCAGGAACACATAATGTTCTCTGAAATATATCAAAAGATAGGTATCCAGAAACCCAGATGGCTCTCTGTTCGTGGTATAGTAGAAGGACTTAAACATTCTCATCAGTTCGAAACACTGGTTATCACTCACGCTACAAGCACCCTGGAAGTATATACCGATCAAATGTTTGGAAAGATTCTAATTAACCTTATAGAAAATGCAATTATGCATGGTAAAAGGGTGACGAGTATAAATATTAATTTTATTGAGCAGCTTCAGGAAGGGGTTCTTGTTATAGAGGATGATGGTATCGGTATCCCGAACGAAATGAAACAAACGATTTTTCAGAAAGGAGTCGGTAAAAATACGGGCCTTGGCCTTTTTTATACTAAGGAAATTCTTGGAATCACTGAAATGGTGATAAAAGAGACTGGAATATTTGGTCAGGGGGCAAAGTTCGAAATATATATACCTAAAAATTGTTACAGGCTTAACAAAAGTGAGAAATTGATTAATCGCATTCAATCTGTTGCAATTGAATGAGAAGTCAGTTGCGTTAAATTTGAGTATTAATATTGGAAAAAAGACGAAATGGTTTAATGGATTTATATAAAAAATTGCCCCAAATTTGAGGAATAATGACCCATAATAAATTTGAAATAAACCAGATCGGCAAAATGAACTTAGGTAATGAAATCTGTTACGACTGGCCTCCTGATAAAATAGCTGACATTCATTCTCCTGCAATTATCTGTGATTCTTCTCTTAACATTATCAAATCAAATGAACTTTTTTTTAAACTCTCTGGATATGAACCATCTATTCTATCAGGCAAGTCCATGAATGATATTCCTATCTCATTGATAACAGGGGATTCAATATGGGATGGAATTCTCATGAAAAAACAGACAAAAGGAGTAATTGAGATAAAATTCCCTATAAAATCTCTGATATGCACTATTATCACAATTCCTGTTTGTGGCAAAGACGGTTTAATAAGCCATTTTCTGATTATTTTTATTGATAATTTAAATAACACTCTTTCCCGGGAGACTATCAATTATCAATCAATCTGTTCATCATTATCTCAAAATATTGAAATACTCGCAGAGTTGGATGGAAGAATCCTTTGGATGTCACCAGAAGCAGAAAAAAAATATTCTGATTATAATAAGATTTTTTCGGGCAATATCTGGGACCTGGACCCTATCAGATTAATGGGAGATAGTGACAGAACTCAATTACTGAATAAAGAACAGACGTATAAATCTGTTATTAAAACAGACAAATATCTTATACAAATATCCTGTAAAAATTACGAATCGGATATTCTGAAGAGAAATGTACTTTACATCTCTTTTACATCAGTGGAAGTTTCATCAGAAAACAACTCTTTATCGGAGTGCATTGAAAAGCAGTATAATGCCCTTGCTCTTTGTATTTCTCAGATGAAGAATGGATGGATAGCTGGATCTATCTCCTCCCCGTGTTCAGGTCCATTCGATCAGATTTTTCTTGACTTTAACTCTGCTCTTAACTCACTACAAATACTTATTGCTTCAGTCGAATCTCTTACAATGTCAGCAATACAAGGAGATCTCTCAATGAGGGGAGAATCTGATAAATTACCCGGATATTACAAAGCATTATTATCAGGACTTAATATGATGTTCGATCTTATCAGTACCCCTTTTTTCGAAGTATCGCGGGTTGCTGATAAATATGCAGTTTGTGACTTCTCAGCTCGTATGGATGAAACCATTCAGTACCCTGGAAATTTTGAGGACCTGAAAAAATCCATGGATGCAATAGGAATCTGGTGTTCTGCTGTTGTAGGTGAGATAGACAGGGTTAGCAGAAGATATGCATCTGGTGATTTCTCAGCTAAAGTAAGCAGGAAACTGGAAGTAACCGGTGAATTTGTCACCATCCGGAACTCGCTAAATAACATTGGAACACAGGTTTCCAGGAGTATAATTGATCTTAGGAATAATGCTTTATTAATGAGTGAACGGGCAAATCAAATAAATTCTGAAATCTTATCAATAGCTGGCAAATCAGAAACTCTTTCAACCTATGCCGGTTCAGTCACCAGAAGGTCCAAAGAAGTTAGTGTTAATGTTAGCCTGATGATTGATGATTGCCAGTCAGTTCATTCGGCCCTTAAAGAGATGAATAAAAGAACAAGTGAAGTTTTCCAGCTTGCTAAGGATACAAAAGAGCTTTCTCTCAATGGAGAAGGGCTTGCAGACCATAGCACGGAGGGTATGAATGCTATCTCAGTATCAGCCGGTTCTATTGACGGCGGACTAAACAGAATTTATACTGAACTCATTAATATTGGTAAAATTGTAAAAGTCGTAACTGATATTACAAATCAGACAAACCTGTTATCTATTAACGCTGCTATTGAAGCGGCACATGCAAAAGAGTACGGCCGTGGATTTGCTGTTGTTGCAAGAGAGGTCAAATCTCTTGCCGAGGAATCTAAAAAAGCCCTGTTAGTAATATCTGATACATTGGCATCGTTTAATGATGCTTTTTTGGAAATGAAGGAAATGGTCAGGAATACACAAAATGAAGTTGATTCACGTAAAAACGCAGTCTGTGAAATGGTGACCATATTCCAGGAGATGGTAAAAAAGATAATGGAGATATCAAGGATGAGTTCTGAGTCTGTCACCCTTGCAGGTGATCAGGAGCGAAAAATTACAGATATAACCATACGTGCTCAACAAATAGGAGAGCAGATGAAAAATACTATAAACGAAGCAGAGGCATCATCAGACGCTTGTTTTCACTCATATCATTCAATAGAGAGAATGATTGAGCATATCTCCAATGTTGCAGAAAATGCAGAAAAAATTCAGTGTGATATAGGCCTATTCACTGTCCGGGAGTAAAAAAGAATTATTAATCCATTCAATAATAGAATCTCTGACGGTTCGAAAGAATGTCAGTACTTCTTCATCGTTAGTTTTCATTTCCTATTACCGAGTTGATAACACTTTCTGCAATATCTGCAGAGTATTCTCCAGCCCTTTTAATACTTTCAATACTATACCTGATTGCTATCGCAATATCAGTCTCCTGTTCTGCAGCATGAGAACGTAATGTCTTACAGATCTCCTCCAGTTTTTTAACAGATTCAATTGTTGTATGTGATCCTTTAAGATCATTATTGAAGAAAGCTGCCATAGCACTGTCAAATATCTTCATTGCAATATCATTAGCATTTACTAATTCCTTTATATGCGATTCATCTAATGGGTGAACTTTCACTATCTTCATAAAGTTTTCAGTTATCTTGACTGCATGATCAGCTATACGCTCAATAATCCTGCTCACATTGTAGATGTGGGCAACCATCTGATAATCGCTTCCAATCTTCCCGGCAAGCGTTGTATCCTGAAATACCATGTTGGCCTGCCGTGCTACCAGCCATTGGAGCCGATCAACTTCAGTATCGCGGTTTATAATATCAAGGGCGAGGTCAGTGTCATTAGAAACCAGAAATGAAAAGACATCAGAGAACATGAGTTTTGTAATAACATACATCCTTTTAATTGTGTTTGCAAAAGGCATCTCAAGAGGGTTTAAAAGATCTTTTAAAAGAATTGTAGAGTCACTCTCTTCGATTATCTCTGGCCCTATACTTATCTGAACAAATGACTTTATTGTCTGCCGTATCGAAGGAGAAATTTTATTTTCTGATTCAATTTCAATCTCTGTGAAACCTGATATATATGCTCCGACAAGTAGCCTGAACAGATATATCATATCCGTTATTTTTGTTGCCTTAATCCTTGCCCGTCTTACTCTCGTCTCTCCTTTAATGTCTTTACTTATTGAAAGCGAACCATCGGCAAGTACTTTTAATCCCAGTGGATCATTTTTTTTTATATTCTGACTCTCAATCCATTCTTTAGGAAGGGTAACAATGTATGATGATCCACCGGTAAACTGAACTTTTCGTATATCCATCGATATCTCTATATTAATATATCTTATCATCTGCTAATATAGATTTACTATTGATATCTTTAATTTCCCACCGGTAAAATTAAAAAAAAGCCTCACAATGAAAATACTTTTATCGGATGTTTTCGATGAGATATAACCTCAAACAACAATTGACATTCATAAAGTCTCACATTTCAGAAATCATGGCATGATCATTAAGACTTTTTCCAAAAACCCGCTTAAAATGTTTTGATTCGGATTTTATTCCACTGGATTCGAACTGACAATCACTACGGGAAAAAATCATAAGATTTACCGAATACTTTGTTATCCCTGTAAAACGGACATGTTCTATTGCTGCTGAATGACTCCTGTCAAGACTTTCAGCGAGTCGGAGAAACGCCGCTAATTTTCTCACAAGTGTCATATCTTCTCTTTTTAATTCCTGCATGTTTGAATCACCTGGTCTTGGAAGCTTCTTGCGGTGAAATCTTGCAATGTTTGCCATAATATTGATCTCGCGTCGATTAAATCCCAGAAGGTTGCTATTACGAATAATATAATATGAATGCTCATGGTGATTTTGAAACGAAATGTGGGAACCTATATCATGGAGAAATGCGGAATGTTCAAGAAGTTCTCTCTCAAGGTCACCTAAACTGTGAAGGTTTTGCTTTTTTGCTGAATCAAAAAGATCAAGCGCAAGTTTCATCACTGTCCTTGAGTGTAATTCATTTATCCCGAAACATCTACCGGTCATGAGGACACTCCGCTCCCTGATCGCCATACACCGGATAAAGGGATACCCATCCATATGGGAGAGATAATCAAACAAGAGCCCTTCCTGTAGTCCACGTTGTGTGACTTCGAGTTCTTTGATTCCAATCTCCTGCATCAGAGTATTAATAATAGCAGCACCTGCAATGATAATATCGGCCCGATCAGGGTTAATTCCCGGAGCTTTTCTTCGATCCTGAAGTGGGATAGAGCAGAGGTATGAAATTGTCTTCTTGAGATCATTTGCATTAAGGACTGTTCTTTCTTTTTCATCCGAATGAAACATCCGGGCAGAAATATCACAAAGGGAGACAATTGTACCTGAACTCCCTACAAATAAATCGATGGGATTGTTTTTTATCTGGTTCAGAATAGGGTTAATCCCAATCTTTACATAATTCCTTATATTTTCATACTCAGTTTTCGTAACAGGTTTGTCATATCCTTCTGAAAAAAATAGGTTTGTTAGACGGATTGAACCAAGTTTGAGACTTGAAAGAAATGAATATGTACTCTCGCTCCCGATAGCTATTTCAGTACTCCCCCCTCCAATATCGATTATCATCGCATTTCGATCTTCAAGATGTAGCCCTGACGTTACCCCCAGATAAATAAGACGGGCCTCTTCTTCTCCTGATATGACCTGAACTGAAATGTTGATTTGCTGATAAATAGACTTTATGAAATCATGCCCGTTCTTTGCTTCACGAGTAACTGAAGTTGCAACAGCAACAAATTTCTCAGTGCCAAAAGAACGGGCGAGCTCAACAAATCTTCTTACGACTATTACTGCCCGACGAATGGCTTCAGGTTTGATAATGCCTTGCTCAAATCCTTTTTCGCCGAGCCTTATTACTTCTTTTTGACGCGACAATACAACATATGAGCAATCCTCTTTAATTCGGACGACAAGGAGTCTGACTGAATATGTTCCTATATCTATAAAGGCTACAATTTTTGAGACCTGAATCTTGTTTAGATTGTTGAGATGCATTCTTACTCAAATCAGATTGATAATCGAGCGCTTTAATAAGGCGACTTTTTTCTGATAATGACGATATAATTTTAGCATATGCGGTCTTGACTTTTTGTCATTTGATGATGCAATTTTTAGTTCGTCACTTCCATTGGTTAGTGATAAGTAATTCATTTTCTCCCTTAATCCTCATTATTTAAAGACTATATAGATACGGTTGATTATTTCCTTTTCCTCAATGAAATATATGAGTATATATTGATTATAGGAAATATGTTTACAACAAAGTTTAGAGTCGGTTAGTAAAAAATAATGATTTATACCTGACCTTGTAGAATTATGATCTACTTATCTGAAATTCTCCGCTCTTGGAAGATTTAGATAGTAAATTTATCTATCGCTTTTGTGAGTTTGTTCACGACCTCGTTTACGCTGCCAATAACTTTGACTATCTGGTCAATTGCTGCTGATGCCTCTTCACTTGCCGCTGCTGAGTCCATAGATTCCTTTGCAGTACTTTTCACAAGGCTGCTGACTTCATTTACACTTGCAGTTATTTCCTCGACTGATGCAGCCTGTTCCTCTGCTGCACTTGCAACTTCACTGACATTGGACGCTATATTTCCTACTGAACTCACTATCTCATTGAATATGTACAGGGTCTCAGAGACTGCTTTTCCTCCTTCACTCACAATGTCGCTTGCGTTTTTCATAGAATGTGCAGCAAATTCTGATTTTTTCTGGAGTTTTCCGATAATGTCTGCAATATTCTCTGCTGATTTTTGTGACTCCTGTGCAAGAGATTTAACTTCATTTGCAACCACTGCAAAGCCAAGGCCGGCATCACCTGCCCGGGCTGCTTCAATTGCAGCGTTCAGGGCGAGAAGGTTTGTCTGGTCTGCAATATCACCAATGAGACCTACAATTTTTCCGATATCTTCCATCTGATCCATTATATCGTTGATAATAGTGTTAATTTCTTCAGCAGCCTTTGTGATCCTAATCATCCCATTTTCGGCATTTCCTGCATGTTTTGCCCCACGTTTTGAGAGCTCATCCGCTTCAACCGAAAGTTTTGAGACCGACTCTGTCTTTATTGCAACCTCATTTACCGTTGTAGAGAGGTCTTCCATCGCCTGGAGGATCTGGATGATTCCTTTGTCACTCATCTCAGCGTTGGTACTTACGGCTCCGGCACTCTTTGCTACTTGTGCCGAACCAGCTGCTATCTCTTCTGAACTTGCATTTGCTTCCTCTGCACCCGCTGCAAGATCCTGTACCTGGTTAGTGATAAGTTTTACAACCTGGGCAATCGCAGCACCAAGATTGTTGAGTGAATCCCTGAATTTTGCAAAGTCACCTGAAACTTTAAGGTTCCCGTCAAACCGTACAGAAAAGTCCTGTTTTGAATACTGCTCTGCGAGCCGCATGGCCTCGTTCAGTGGAGATTCAATTGCATCAAGGGTCTGGTTCATACCCCCGATTATTGCCATGTAACCACCAGAAAACTTTTTCGTGTCGCCACGTACGTTAAGCTTTCCCTGGATTGCTGAGTCTGATAACTTCTGTGACTCTTCGATTAACCAGTTTAATGATGCAACAGTATTCAGAAGAGCTGGAGAGATCTCATCGTCTTTGTCTTTCGGGGTTATTTGAAGGTTAAGATCACCTGCAGCAATTTTTTTCATTGCCCCAACAACAATATTCTGGAGGTCTTCCGCAAAGATATCCATAATCCGTGCCATATCACCAATCTCATCTTTTCGTTCCATCTTCAGGCGGTTTCCGAGATGGCCCAGGTTCATTTCTTTGAGCATTGCAACGGTTTTTCCAAGTGGCTGAGTGATACCGCGGGTAAGAGTGAATGCAAGTACAAGTGCAATAACAATCCCCAGTATCGATGCAATGAGAAGCATAAATGTTGATGTGGCAAAAATGACATCTCCAGCAGTATTGAGATTATCCGCTGCATCAGTATTGATAGTCATAAGATGAGTCAGGGCATCATCTGCCGCTTTCCTTGCATTGCTCATGGTGCTCCCTGATGCAATTACTGCCAAAGCATCCTTATCTTTACCCTGATTAATAAGTTGGAGATATCTTGCCATTTCGGTTTGATACGTTGTCCAGGCAGAATCAAATTTAGTTAACCACAGTTTTTCATTATCATTGAGATTTGTGACTCTATATGCATCCATTTTTTTATTTAGATCTGCGACATTGTTATTTATCTCATTAGTAAGATTATTTCGTTCATCAGGAAATACTTCATACTTATAAAGATCGCCTCGAATAAAATAGAAGTCTGATTTTGCAATACCAAGCTGATCAATTGGAACCAACCGATCATTATACATTGTTGTCATACCGTCATTGATTGACTTCATGTTGACGTAACCAATTCCGGCAATAATCCCAAGGATTATCACAATAAGTATAAAACTCCCAAGGAGTTTTGGTCCCATCCGGATATTATCAAGAAATGTCATTCAAATTCCTACTGTTCAAGATGAAAGGTGATAATTATTCATTGGTTGCATAACCAGGCACATTCTTTTTCCCTTCTTCTGTAATAGAGTAAATGATATAATTTCCTTCCTGAAGACTCGAGATTAGCCCAGTTTTTTTCATTATTGCCAGATGATATGAGAGTTTAGAGTCTGCAATACCGATGCATGCCTTAATAACACAAACACAAAAAGACTGGATGCAAACAAGAAAAAGAATTGAATTAAGTGAAATCCTTATAAAAAATGTGATATGAGAAAAGAAATGAAAATTGAAGTGCTCGGAACTGGTTGTTAGAAATGTAAAAGGCTGTTTACTAACGTAGAACAAGCGATTAAAGAAAGCAATATACCTGCGGACGTAATTAAAGTCGAAGATCTGGATGCAATTATAGAACGAGGGTAATGCTCACACCAGCCCTTTTTATCAACTGAACCGTTATGCCTGAAGACCGGATACCTGAGGTTAAAGAGATTAAAGCAATGCTTAAGGAGTGAAAAATGACAGAAAAGAGACTAGACATGACTGTAGTTGCAACAGTACTCTCTGAATCATAAAGCTTCCACGATAAAATGACTTCTGCTCTCATCACCTGCTCTGGTATTTCGAAAACAGGGAAACTCACAACACAGGTAGCACTCACGCTGCTACAGCGTAGTCCGGACCAGTATGTGTGGATACAAGCCAAACGATCAGCTGTCACATTCGAAACGGATATCGGAGACTTTGATCGTGTTATCGTCCTTGATGGCTGCAGTGATTGTATTTGGTGTCTCAATTATCAGAACGGTTATTACACCCCAGAAAGTGAAGAGGAGGGTAGCTGGGAGGACTGAAGGGGTAGGAAACATTATTTCTGCAATGCTTGGGATTCCAACGCCTTTCTGCTCTTGTTCAGCAGTACCGCTGTTAATTGGCTTTGTTGAGAGCGGTGTGCCACTTGGGATTACATTCTCGTTTCTTATAGCATCACCACTTAGCAATGAAGTCGCAGCATCAATATTATTTGCAATGTTCGGATGGCAAATAGCCCTTATTTATATCGTATCCGGATTGATTATTGCAATTACTGCCGGTATTGTTATTGGACGCATTCATCTTGAGAATAAAGTTGAAGAGTTCGTCTATAGAGTTAAACTCCACGATCTTAAAGAAAAATCGATGAGATGGAATGACAAGATGATATTTGCAAAAAATGAATCCCGGGATATTACCCTGAAAGTACTTCCATATATTCTCATCGGGATAGCAATTGGTGCGGTTATTCATGGGTTCGCACCCGCTGATTTTCTTTTACATATTGCCGGAAAAAATAATCCCCTTGCAGTTCCAATCGCAGTTCTTATCGGTATACCGCTGAATTCGAATGCAGCAGGAATGATTCCAATTATGGAAATACTTACATCTAGAGGAATGGCAATGGGTACTGTTCTTGCATTCATGATGGCAGTGATTGGTCTCTCGCTTCCTGAAATAATTATACTCAAAAGAGTCATCAAATTGAAGATTCTGACAATTTTTGTAGGAATCCTGTTTTTAGCAATTACACAGACAGGGGATTTGTTTAACATAATACTTGGTTAGGATAGTGATTTTGGAGAATGTTTATGCAAAAATCAGATAAGGCCTTGGAAAGTTTAAAAAAATGGATTTACATATTCTTCATCGGAAGTTATTACGTATGAAAACGATAAAACACCTCTCATTTCTTGACCGTTACCTGACTCTCTGGATTTTTCTTGCGATGGCTGTCGGTATCGGCTTCGGCTATTTTTTACCTGTAATGCCAGCAATAATCACAGGTCTTTCTATCGGAACGACCTCCGTCCCAATCGCAATAGGGCTAATTCTAATGATGTACCCTCCCCTAGCAAAAGTAAGATACGAGGAACTTCATACGGTATTCCAGAACACAAAAGTGCTGGGGTTATCACTTATGCAAAACTGGATTGTCGGGCCCGTGCTGATGTTTATCCTCGTTGTTGTGTTTCTCCGGGACCAGCCAATGCTCATGTATGGGTTGATCCTCGTTGGCATCGCAAGGTGCATTGCAATGGTGATCGTCTGGAATGATCTTGCTCTAGGCGATTGCGAAGCCGGAATACTAACACGATATATATTGATAAGAGTGAAATCAAAGGCATGGTATGAACAGGTTTTCATTCCGAAAATCTCTCCCATTACACTGATTGCGTTACTCTTTACAATCATCATAATGTTTTCGCTTAAGGGTGAATATATAATCAATGTGCCACTTGATGTCGTGAGGGTAGCAGTTCCGTTGTTCTTTTATTTCATCATAATGTTCTTTGTAAGTTTTTGGACTGCATATCGCCTTGGTATTGATTATCCAAAGTCAACATCTATATCATTCACAGCAGCTTCCAATAACTTCGAACTTGCGATTGCAGTTGCTGTCGCTGTTTTTGGAATCGCTTCACCAGTTGCTTTCGCGACTGTGATTGGACCTCTGGTCGAGGTCCCGGCATTAATCGCACTCGTGAATGTCTCGCTGTGGATCAGGGGGAAATGGTATAGTGGAAAGAATGGTTCTGTATGCGGTCCGGTGATGCCATGACCCATTTTATTGAGAGGAAAAATATATGGAGATAGGAATAATCAAGGAAGAAACAGACTGGATCGGTGTGAATTATCATGCTTAAAGTATCCCGTCATTCAGAGTATCCACCCGAAGAAGGCAGGTATCTCTGTGGAAATGACTATTCCCCTGTTGCTGTCATCATCATTCTGACAACCGAACCTGAAGAGATTCCGCCAGATATAGAACGACTGGTACGAGCAGGGGCTGAAAGTGGTGCAGCACTTTCAGGAACCGTTCAAACGGCGAATATAGGTATTGAGAAGATTATCTGCAACATAGTTGCTAACCCGAATATCAGGTTTCTTATCCTTGGAGGTCCTGAATCCGAAGGGCATAAAACTGGTGATGCGATAAAAGCACTGTTCCGGAACGGAGTCGATGAAAAGAAACGTATTATCGGGACTACCGGGCTTACTGCAGTATTGTATAATGTTCCAATAGAGTTCATAAAGAGATTCAGAGACCAGTTGACAATTGTTGACTGCCAGTTTCAGACTGATGATGTGATCCGAAAGGCAGTATGGTCGTGCTACCGGAGAAGCCGGTTGATTTCAAAGGAGAGTTACTCTATGATCCGGGAGCATGGCATGAACCTCCAATTAATGGCAAAATAACCTGGAAGGTTACGCAACCGTGGTCTGAACCACCTAGTGACAAGGAACTGGCAGCTAAACAGCACGCTCTTGAATTGATTGAGAAATTGAAGTCACAAGGTGAAAAAAACACTGTGAAAAATACAAAACCAAAATAGGTTGATCAATATGGCCAATTTGATTAACCAGAATTAAAAAATTATTCAATTGTCAAAAATCGACCGAGGAAATAATGTATGAAAACAAAAGTACTTTTTATCTGTTCACATAATGCTGCCCGTTCTCAGATGGCTGAAGGATATCTCCGTGCGAAATATGGCAACAGGTTCGATGCATTTAGCGCCGGTACTAAAGTGTCCGAAGTGAGTATCTATGCAATTCAGGTTATGAAAGAGATCGGGATCGATATCTCGCAGCAACAATCGAAAAGTCTTAATGAATTCATTGACGAAAAAATGGATATCGTCGTGACTGTCTGCGACAATGCAAAAGCAACGTGCCCTTTTTTCCCAGGGTCTAATAAAAATATTCACATGAATTTTACAGACCCTAAAGAGTTCACTGGAAGTGAAGAAGTGGTATTAAATAGTTTTCGTACGGTGAGAGACGAGATCTTCAGGTGGATAGATGAAACATTCAGTAAAGAGGTTACGTGAGATAACGCAAATGAAGTAATGATCCGGTGATAACCTGATGTTATGGAGATAAAGAGTCGTCATCCGGATTATTCCTTCACAATTCACCCGAAAATTTTTTTGGGGATTCCCGGAAATTCATTCAAATCCGAACTTTTATTTCGCTCATCATCCACTGTTTCAGAATCTTCAATACGGACGGAGAGACCCCTTTCATCAATCTCTTCACAAGAAAAGAGATCTCTTCAGCCCTTCTAAATTCATCGATAGGAGGAGTTTCTTCAAACTGTGAAGAAATTTTTTTTGGGGAAGTACCGAATTTTCTGTTATAGGATTATCAGAGACTCTCCTGACTAAAGTGTCATGATCATACAACTGAATAAATTTTTCTTCTGATGAGACCTGATTAGAAGCAACAGAAATGTAAAGCAATTCACGTTTTAATACTGGGATATTTTGTCTTCGAAATAACAATCTTGTTTCGGATTCGCCTATTTTCAATGAGAATGTATGAACCTTTTTTTCCTTTAAAAGAAGAGAGCGTTCACTCTCCGGAAGTAACCTTAAAGGGCCCAAATCCCATATAGAAACACTTGTATCACTTTTATTTCTTCGATATTCTATCTCTGCTTCATGGGACATCCAAAGGACTTTTCCATCCAATTCAGCCAATATTTCCATATTGTGAGATAATGATGAACAGATTAATTCATAATTGATAATATCGTGTAATAGAGTGTATTTTGCATGATCATGAAAAAGAATCACCAACTGATCGAGCGATCCATTATCATTTTTTATAGGTATAGTATTAACAGAACATATGACTGATTTGGCTGGAAAATGAATTTCACTTACTCCTTCCGTCTCTTTATTACCAAAAAAACCATCCCATATTGACTCTCCTGATAAAAGGGAGATCCTGATATCTTTCATAGATGTACCGGTTATCGATGATGAGATAAAGCCGGATAGATAATAAAAAGCCCTGTTTGAGTGAACAATCATCAACAATGGATCACAGATTATTGCTGGTGTGGAAATTCCTTCAATTGTATCTAATAATTTCTGTACTGCTGTCCAACTCTGAACTGAACCATTTGCCCATTTATCTGAAGATGCATTTAATTTCATAATTCACCGTGAAGATAAAATATATGTTTCGATTAATACCTGATTTTCGTAAATCTTATCCTATTTCAGATTTAGCGTCCATTACTAAATCCAGTGGTACGATTCTTTCAATTAAGGACTACTGTCTCAACATAGTTGATGTAACGCTCCCCCTTGTTGAGGCGGTAACTTTTTTTTGTTACATGGATCTCAAACTGAGCCCATTCACCAAATATGCCTGTTTCGTTTATTTTCATCCAGATAGTTGTCACATATTTAGGTACCGAACAGATAACTGTAAATGGGAAATGACCCAGCCTCAACATGGTACTCTGTGATATCGTTGGGATATTAACGATTCTGCATATAATTTCAATTCTAATCAAGAGTAATAATAATCAATAGTGTTCACTATAGAGTATAGAGGTCAAGTTGATAATGAGAACATTCGAAAAAATAAATAATACTAAAAAAATATTTAAATTTTGAATATTGACTATTGAAGATATGAGAAAGGACAGTCCAATTATTGTGATACCTGATTGGACTAGCTCAACGAAGAAAAGATCAAAGGGAGACGTTATTTATATAATACTAGTGAAATACCTTCAACAGATAGAGGAGTTCAAATTACAGCTTAATAAGTATGATTCGGGATTTCAATATAAGGGAAGGCGGTTATGATTTTATTTTGATCTGATAATTGCAATGTTGTTTATCTCAGGGTATCGATAAATATTAGCTAGGCAATAGTCCGAAAAAAAGGATGATGAAAATTCTCTATTAAATAGAAATTGTTAATTTTTCTGGTTCAATACCTTTGGTCAACCAGAGTATTGATTTCTTTTTCCAGTCCGAATCATTTGAAGCGTCAATATACCGTTCAAATGCATCAATTCCCGTCTTCTTTGCTATCCTCTTGAACTGAAGTGTTATTATTGGACCGTCAAGGATAACACAGGAACGTTCCATTCCTCTTAATTTGAAGATTTTTTGTCCTTCTTCAAGTACAGCTTGAGCATTTGGGAGTAGTGGAGTGAGACCCCTCATGTCTATAAGAACCTGAAAATTTCCCGATGAATTAGTTAACTTTAGTTTCGATTCTTCCAGCCATTTTTTCATGTCTTCTACAGCCAGCGTTCCAGTAAATGTATTCTGGAATCCGAATGGTGTTTTTTCCATTTTATACATCTAACTACCTCCATTTTCTAATTTCATTAATTTGTTCATATCTCGCATATGATTAGAAAATATAAGATAGTATAAAGAATTTAACATGAATATATCTTTTTCATATAAAATGCATAATTTATATAGATAGCAATATAGATATATATTTAATAGAATAACATTTCACACTCTCTGACAATTATTTCATTAGTCTATTTTTATCTGAATGTGATCTTAAAATTTGAGAATTGTTTTTTCAATGGATATTTGTTGAATTAGAGTATTAACCCCAGAATATTTTTCATTATAAAATGTAAAGCAAAACTATCGCTGAAATATTTAAAAAGTATCAAATGGAATACTATTTATATAATAATACTGGATACTAAATTAATTATGATTAAAAACCGCGAAATTTATTGCACATATGGTACCTGGTATCAAAATAAAATGCTTAGGGTTTTAATCAGACTTATTCCATCAATCCATGAATCCAAAGACCCGGAAGGCGTCCATAAAATGCGGGTTACAACCCGTCGTTTAAGGGCAACTCTTCCTCTCTTTCGTTCTTGTATTCGAAAAAAGGACTATAAACGATGGATCCGTGAAATAAAACGAGTTACTAATGCACTTGGAAGAGCACGAGATCTTGATGTCCAGATAGAATTTTTAATGGATTTTCGGGATGCATTAATCGAGAATAAAAATATTCCTGATTCTGGAATAGGAATTACAGTCCTAATCAGCTTTCTTTCAGATGAGAGATCAATGATCCAACCTATGCTTGACTCTGCAGTCGAACGAATTGTTAAAAAAGAAGTAATCCAAGAGATTAAAGCATATTTTCGTCGTTACAATGGATTATGGCCATCAAATTCTAATGACGATGCAGTAAAAATTGTACTCAAGAAGGGTTCACCATTTATCCTTGATGACATAGGCATATTGAAAAAAAAGAGTATTGCTATATTTGACCCCCTTGATATTCGAGGTCATCATGCAATGAGAATAGCTGCAAAAAAACTTCGATACACACTGGAAGCATTCCAGGTTATTCTCCCTCTTTATGCGGAAGAGATAGAGAGAGGAGTAAAGAAACTGCAAGACCTCCTTGGTGAAGTTCATGATTGTGATGTCTGGATTCATGACCTTCCTCATTTCATATCAGATCAACACGATCAGTACTGGAAAGAGTCAGAGGAATGGGAGAAAATTGAGGGAGATATAAATTATCTTATTATAAACAGAAAAGAGAGAAGGGAAGAGCTTTATATTGAGGCAAGAAATCTCTGGAGTTCTTTCCTCTGTCAGCAGATTACTGAAAGGCTCCCTTCTCTCATTAAAGAAAGGTTAAATAAGACTTAAGAGTATGTCTCTTTTTCCTCTTCAGGGACTTTGTGCTATTTCATTGAATGAATATATCATATTGAAAGGTCTGCATAGGATACGGTTTGTAAAATAGACCCCATAAAGATGGAGGCACCTTGATAGCGGAATTCTCTTTCCTTGCGATATGCATAGCCCTCTCCTGACCGATTCGAAAATATCTTCAAGAGTTTCACATGCATCAATAAATGTCCAGCAGAACCCGAGCATTGGAGCTGCATGAGAGTCACTTCCTGTCACTTCTGAAATTCCATCGATATGGTTAATCTTTTTGCTCGCTTTCGGTTCAGTACCATTGAAAGCTTCAACAACTTTAAACCCAAGATCTGCATAATTATGATAACCAAGACGGGTATATGGATGTGGTGCAATAGCAAGTCCGGATCTGTCTTCCATCAATTTAGAAAATTCAGAAATTTTTTTAAATACCGGGCGTTCTTTTATGCCGAGTGCAATCCAATGTTTTTCAAAGGCAAAATTTCCTCCTTCAATTCCGGGTATTACCAAAATCCCAAATTCTTTTGACAACCGTTTTGCTTCATTCCAGGGAAACAGTTGATTATGATCAGTAATCGCAATGGCATCAAGTCCGACATTTTTTGCATGCTTTACCATCTCACGGGGACGGTGAACACCATCAATCGAGCGGTTAGTATGAACATGGAAATCAACTTTCATTGCTGGCCCCTAGTATTAAAAGAGACTGAAAGAGTTTGTAAAAAAAACGTTTCAGGCTTAATCTTCCCTGACGACTTTAAACAATTGGAATGCAGTAATAAATAATGAATCATTTCATATAATCTACTATTATTTAGCCTCTGCAATTGGACTATTTGCAGGTATATTCCAGATGTTCCGATAAATTTTGACACAATAAAGATTGTCTAAAATATATATATACCTTTTGAATTATATGCAATAATATATTATTTATAAGAAAAATATATAGTAATTATATTAAAAATAAGACATTTTTACTCAAAAAAAATTTATTGAATTATGATAATGAGTGTTTAATATTATTCTCGACTAAATATAAAGCAATTATTTAGCCGGTTCTTCTCCTTTGGTCAACCAAAGCATTGCTTTCTCCATCCAGTCCGGTTGTTTTGATGCGTCAATAAAACGTTCAAATGCAATAATGTCAGTCTTCTTTGTTATTCTCTTGAACTGAAGTGTTATAGATAACCTGTCAAGGATAACACAGGAACGTTCCATACCCATTAATTTGAATATTTTCTGACCTTCTTCGAGTACAGCCTGAGCTTCCGGGACTAGAGGGTCAAGACCCCTCATATCAATTAGGACCTGAAATTTTCCTTTTAAACTTTCTAACTGCTTTTTCGATTCATTAAGCCATTGTTTCATCTCGTTTGCAGTCAGGGTTCCAGTAAATGTGTTCTTGAATCCAAATATTGTCTTTTCCAATTTTTGCATTTCTATACCTCCATTCTTTAATAGCATTGAATCGGTTAGATGTCACATATCATTTGATTTTTTTATTAGTTATATAGAGGCTTAAATAAAAAAATAGTTTATCTATTTAAAATAAATGATCTATATATAGAACACAAATTATCCAAAGTTGTATCGTCACGAACAAGATAGTATGTGAAAACCTATGATAATGCAATTAAGAATTGGTTAATTCAATAAACTGTAAAAAAAGAAAATATAATCAAATTAATTTTCAAAGGAAAAATATGATTCCTTTAGAGATTTTGCATTAGATACTTTTAACCGCCACCGCAACAGGTACCATCATTATGTGCTATTTTTGTTCGATCTAGGATTATTGTCCCACCCTGGGTATCACCTGATACTGATATCCCGCCTAAGCCTGTGTCGGCAATTAGGTTAGTGTCTTCAGCTTGCAGTTGAGCCACCAGGGTAACAACTCCTCTTGCTATAGGATATTGAGGTATATCTGCACTAAATGGATTGAATCCTGTAGCTTTTACTGAAAAGCGTTTATAGACTTGATTTGACAAATCAACCGGGAATGACAACTTACCGCCCACTATTGTACCGGCAGGTGTCTCCTTTCCGTCAGCTGTGATAAAAGATACGGATGCTCCTTCTATATTTGAAGTAACAAGGAAGTAACCTGTTGTATTATCTTTTGACTGGTTCACTGTGCCATTTTTTAAAGTTACTTTTGTAGTCTTTGGCGTGGGTGTTGTCTTGTTTTTTGTTGCCTTCGGTGTAACGGTTGTCTTATTTTTTGTTGTTACAACAATTTTCGTCACGTTTGATGTAACTTTCTTTGTAGGGCTTAAAGTAGCATTGGGAGTCAAAGTTACATTTTTATCCTGTGTTGATACTTGAGGCGCCTGAGTTGTCGGTGTCGCTGCACTGGATGATATATCCTGTGCAAAAGAGACAGAACAAAGGCACCCTACAAGGATAGCAGAGCCTAATATAAAGAGAATAATTTCTCTGTTCATCTTTATCTATTGACAGTGGTCAGTAATAAGGATATTGAAATGTGCAATAATTGCCTTTAAAATCATTCTGTCCTTTTTATTACAAGAATTGTGATATCATCGAATTGTGGATTTTCTCCGACAAATTTTTTGATACCGGTTATGATTAAATTTGAAACTTCTTGTGCAGTTTTAGATCTGTTTTCATCAATGGTCTTAATAAGTCGGTCCTTTCCGAACATTTCACCTTTGAATGTTTGTGCTTCAGTCACTCCGTCTGTATAGCAAACTATAAAGTCCCCTTTTTCAAGGCTTACATTTGCTTCTAAAAATTTTTGACCTTCCAAAAAACCGATGATAGTGCCTGTCCGTTGCAGCTCATCGTGACTTCCTTCCTTCTTAAAGAGAACCGGTGGAGGATGACCTGCATTGATATACTTTAAAACTCCGTTTAATGGTGATATTACTCCATAGACCATTGAAAAGAACATTCCACTCTCTGCATATTTAGAGATGATTGTGTTCACCTCCTCTGCAATACTGGAAGGAGCACGTATCCAGCCTGTAGATATTCTTATAGCTGTACAGGAGAGTGCCATGAAAAGGGCGGCCGGGACGCTTTTTCCTGATACGTCAGCAATCACGAAACCGACTTCTCCATCTTCAAAGTGAATAAAATCGTAGAAATCGCCCCCTACTTCTCTTGCCGGATACGTACTGGCACTGATATCGTAACCACTGATGGAGGGAGCCGTTTTTGGTAAAAAACTTTCCTGGATCTCCTGTGCAAATTGTAATTCAACCCGTTCCCGTTCAAGCTCTTCACGATTCTTCTTTTCATTGGTATAATTCTTATAAAAAATAGAGAAAATTGCGATTCCGAAAAGATAAAGCGGGAGCATGATTGTCCACATGTTATCAATTATCGCCATAACCTCCGGGCCATCTCCTGCAATAAGGAAAATAAGTCCAAGGTGGAGGAGTTCTATTAATGAAATAAATATTAATGCGTAATAAGTCCCGATATATCTCTTTTTATTAATTATCCATACAATACCTGCCAGAGTTCCTGCAAGGAGTGTTGTAAGCGTGCATGGTACAGCGGTTATACCTCCAAAACTATAACGAAATATTGCCCCGATAATTGCAGATCCAAGCCCTATCCACGGCCCAAAACAAAGTCCTGCAATTACTGGTCCCAGGTCCCTGACATTGGCAGGGGACCCATCAAGAACAATATTGCTCATCGTTCCATAAATGGAGATTACCCCAAAAAAGAGAATGATAAGTATTTTATCTTTTATCGAACCATTCTCCTGGATAAGCCGGTTAAACACATCAGTACGTATAATAAAATATGAACAGAGAGTGATAACTGCAATTATCTGAAAAAGTTCCCAGGCGACAGGAATTATCAGGTCAAACATTTGTTATTTAGGCATCCAGGAATTGTACTGCACTCTCAACATCGGCAAAGATCTTAAAGCCCACATCAAGCCCTGCAATTTCAAATACTTCTTTTATAAACGGTTTTAAGCAACAAAAGACCATTACTCCCTCTTTTGATTTGATTGTCCGGTTCGTCTTTAGAAAAGCTCTCACTCCTGCACTGCTCATATATTCAAGATTTGATAAATTAAAAACAATCTTATCTGGCCCGCCCTGGATCAACAACGAGATGTCCTCTTCAAATTTCTGGTAGTTTGAGGCATCGAGCATTCCTGATACTAATATTATCTGGGCATTATCTCTTTTTTCAGTTTTAATCTCCATTTATAAAATCCTTCTTAATTTATTCATATTCGTTTAAAAGAAAAAAAACTTCAGCTACCGGCATAAGAAATAAGTGTCAGTGGTCAAAATGAATAAAAATATGCGAGAGGTCGCCTTTCTTTTGTGAACTCACTTTGTCCGCGTACCTGTTGAGCATGTAACTTGCAAGGTCAGCTATTGCATTCTCATCTTCCTCAATTAATTTTTCAGAAGGACGGCTGGTCTGGACTTCAAAAGGACTCCCCTTATAACTGATATCCGCATCAAGGTTCAACTCGTCAAAAGTCACTTTGACATCCATCCTGTTAATGTCAGGGTTCGTGAATGAAACTGCTTCTACGGCTTCATTGATTGCTGACATGGCCCTGGTAATAATTTCCGGCCTTGCACCCCAGATCCCGCCCTGAATTTTCATAAAATCAAATATCTTTTGAGTATTGTTCTCCTTTGGATTAATCTCAAGGACTTTCGATGACTTGATACCTACCCTCATAATTAAATTGAGCAATATAACTGTAATTGTCGCAAGTGAAAGAGTTGAAGCAAAAATCGGCCTTATTATTTCCGGGACATTTGAATAAAACACAGGTGTCATTGCTGACAATCCCACAAGAAACGAAAGTCCGACAACGAAAGTCTTTCTTATGTCCATCATCCTGGACATAATTATCTGAAGCCCTGCCATGACCATAAAACAGACAGTATAGAGAAGCGCTGCACCCATAACAGGCGATGGCATTATGACAAATAGCATGGCAAGTTTTGGAAAACATGAGAGGATAATGAGAACTATCCCGATTGAGTAACCTATATATCTGGAAGTTGCCCCTGTTCCAATGGATAGACCAATATTACTTGAGGATGTGGACTGGCTGAATGTACCCAGAAGACCACTTATTACATCTGCAAGGCCGTCGGTCAGGATACCATCACTTAAATTTTTCATATCAGGCCGTCTCCAGTCAAGGTCATTTGCACGCTGGCATGTTGTAATATCCCCTATCGATTTTAAGGTTGAACAGATCATTGCTATAAGAAACGGGATAAGCAGGGTTATATTAAAAGCCAAACCGAAATGGGAGAGGTCTGGGAAACCAAGCACTGGTGCGTCAAGTATCCTTTCAATATGCGAGTAATTCAGTATACCCAACATTGCTGATAACAGATATCCAAAGATCATCCCGATAAGGACGCAATAGAGTTTTATCTTCCCTTTTGTGTATAGGTTCAGACTTATCATTATCGCGAGCGTTACAATTGCAATGAAGAGATCAGTGGTATTGATGAACCCTGTTTCAGCATTATAACCGATAAACCTCGGGAATGCTATCGGCAGAACTGCGATTCCTACAAAAGTTACAACAACCCCTGTAACTTCTGCAGGAAAAAGGACACGAAGCTTCGTAATTACACGTGACAATAATGATTCAGCAATACCTGACAGAAATATCATCCCATAAAGGAGATGCAGACCCCCGGTCTGTGCTGCCATTACTGCGGATGAAAGATAAGAAGGGCCGCAAAGTGATGGGCATAAATACCCTGAACCGATACCATGTTTACCATATGACTGAAGAATTGTAGTAAGGCCTGCTGCAAGCATTCCCATACTAACCATAAACATTGCATCAGCATCACTGCCTCCGATTGTTTTTACAATAACAACCGGAAATATCAGGCTTATTGAAATAATAAAAACATGCTGAAGACCAAGGAGAAAAAGAGGGACATTTGAGGGCTTCTCATCTACACTATAGATCAGTTCAGGCGGCCTTCGTGCCATAATGATCATTCACAAAAGATAATATTTAAAGGTGTGGTCATATATAATCTCATGATCCTTATAAAAAAAAATTTGGAGTAACTAATTATTAGGCTTTTGCGATTAATCCCGGTTTTTATAATAATTGTTGCGATTTTTCTAAACATTTCTACCGCAGCCCTTAATGAAAAAGCACAGGTTAAACTTCCTGACGTCAAAGGGAATGTATTAGGTACTCACGCCAATACAACCACATACTCTATAGTACACCTTTCAGATACACAGAACCTTGCAAGTTTTTACCCGGATACCTATGATTATACCTTCTCTTACCTCGACTCAATCAAAGGACGTTACAACATTTCTGCCATCATTATTACAGGTGACCTTGTGAATTCATGGAAAAAAACCAGGGAATGGAAGGCATACACTCATGCAATAAGTGAAACATCAATTCCGGTTTATGTTATTGCAGGCAACCATGACACGAAATCCGGTGCAAACTATACATATTACACGGCTTACACTGGAAACGGGAAAAAAAGTTACGTGAGAACATTGGATGATTTTAATCTCGTGGGAATAAACTATGTCTCAAAATCCCTCTCTTCCGACGAATTTGCCAGGATAAGGCAGATACTTACTAATTCGTCGCGTAAATTCACAATAATCGCTACACATTATTACATGGACCCAGATGGTACACTCTCCCGTCTCGGAACTGATATTGACAAACAGCTGATAATTGATCCTACAATTGTTATGACAGGTCACATGTTTACGAGCGTCATAATGGAGAAGAACATCAGCGAATATCCTGTAATTGAAGATTTAACTAATTACCAGAACGGTGCCACTGGTGCAAAGTCCAGAGATAATTATTCTGCAGGTACAATCTATACTGTGACAGCTACTGGCGGAATTGTTGAGAAAATAACCGCAAGAACCTTGAATATCTACCCATACCAGTCCTTCGGGATAGAGAAAGTCCTCTATAATTCTACCCCTCGGGCCTCGTACCACTAAACAAAAAGTTCTCTTTCTATTGAATACAAATATGTTGTTCACTGATGAACAAATATGTCCATGGCTATAATGAGAGAGAAGCTGAGAGACTCGCTGACCAGGCAGATACTTTAACTGATCTCCTTCACAGGGACACAATATACCAGGAAAACTCTCTTGTTCTTGAGGCAGGATGCGGGACCGGAGCCCAGACAATAACCCTTATCAGGAACAGCCCTGGTGCCAGGTTTTTCTCAATTGACGTTTCAATTCAGTCATTGAGAGAGGCTTTTATGCGGTTTCCTGACAGAGCAGGAGTTAATGTGGTTTTTTTTCAGGCAGATATTGATTATCTACCATTCAGAAATGGGACATTTGATCATATTTTCCTCTGTTTTGTCCTTGAACACCTCAGGGACCCTCTCGCCAAACTCTCTCGTCTTAAAGATGCACTGAAACAAGGAGGAACAATAACAGTAATCGAAGGTGACCATGGGTCGGTTTTTTTCTCACCAGATAGCAAAGACGCGAAAAAAGCAATAAATTGCCAGATAGAACTTCAGTCTGAAGCAGGAGGAGATGCGAGCATCGGGAGAAAAATATACCCGCTCTTATGCGGTTCAGGATATGATGAAGTCCAGGTATCGCCCAGAGTCGTTTATGTAGATGGTTCTAACCCGGGTCTCATTGAAGGCTTTACCAGGAAAACTTTTATTGCTATGATAGAAGGGGTAAAAGAGAAGGCACTTGCAGAAAATTTAATTGACGAAGTGACCTGGAAAAAAGGAATTAACGACCTTTACAGGACCTGCGAACCAGATGGGACATTCATCTATATGTTCTTTAAAGGGACAGCGATAAAATCAATCTAATGAGATTAATCTAAAGATCAAGAGCGAATTATTCAAAAAAAATTGTCAGGTTTCCATAAGCGGTTTATTAATTTACTTAGATAAGTACATTGTCCCAAACAACCTTTTACCGGATTCTGTTTTGAAAATGTTATTATAAATGTTGCTTATTGCTGCCTTATTCATATCATCTTCAAAAATATTCACAAGAAAGTCAGCTTCGACAATAATCTGGAAGTCCATATCATCAATCTTCGAGTAAGAATGATGATTTCCGATAATAAAACATACACGGTCGATGATTTTTTCGTCAATACATAAATTAGTTAGTATCCGATGGGCAATAGGTGGTCCTTCAATTTCCTGGTAGTTTCCAGCTGTTGAATTATATTTTCTTTCAGCTTCTTTTATACCAATATCATGGAGTATTGCGGTGAAATATATAGTTTCGCGAGTCTTTCGGTCAGTTATAATCTCTTTGGAGAGAATATATGCGAAATCAAGGACTTTCAGGGCATGATTAATACGCCTGACATCACTCTGGAAATGACTGATCATTTCTGCCATAACTTCCTTAATCATGATATCTTAAGTTGAATTTTTCAATTCCCCTGCAGTTACCGTTACATTGCTGGGTTTTCTTTCAACCAGAACCAGTTTATGTATAGTCCCATTACTGACCTCGATCTCTTTTACCGCAAGCCTTGCTCCCTGTGAGACGTTAATATTGTAATTAGTCCCGTTTTTTATAGATTCATTTATATTAGAAGTTGGTTGTGTTACAGCCGGTATTTGACCGGACCCATGATTTGTGACACAAAGTGAAGTACATAAAATTATTGCAAGAATTGATACAATAATTAACGAACTGGAGTTTATCGAGAGTATTTTCATTATTGAATAGTTATTGATAATCAGTAAAATCCTTTTGGATACCATTATACTTTAATGCAGGTGAATCCCATTAGATATCATGCGAAAATTTTTCACATTGACGTTTGTTATCTTATTTATCCTTCTTTTTACTCTGAATGTAAGCGGCCACGTTCCAGTGTTGCCCGGAGAACACAACACGCTAGATAATGCAGTGCAAATCAAAGATCCAGCAATATCATATGCAATTTATGGAACTTTGCATGAGGCCGGAGAGGCAGATTATTATACAGTTACCCTCCGGAAGGGGGACCCTATGGAATTCAGCGTCCTTACGCCCGTGGCTGGAAGCTTTGCCCCATGGCTTATAATAACCGGCCCCGGAATTTCCCCAAATGGTACCGTTCCCCAGTCTGTTGTAGTTCCGGCAGGGGAGACTACCACGGTTGTTACAGGTTTTCGATCATTAAATCCTGAATATGAACCATTTACGCCAATGGCGATGTATAAAACGGCAATGTTTAATGGAAAGGCTCAGGCAGATGGCAAGTATATTGTAGCGGTTTATACACCTATTGAAGGGGGCCCTTATTCACTGGCTGCAGGTACGGTTGAATCTTTCACTGCCACAGAATGGATAATGCTGCCAATTAGTGTGATCAATATCCGTTTTTGGCAGGAACAGTCACTTTTGCTGATCTTTGGACCATATCTGTTAATAATTGCGATAGGGTTAGTTCTTTTTTTCCTGCGTCCAGGAAGAAAAAAGATAAGCCCTGCAGCTTTTTGTGGTTTTCTTGCAGGCCTATTATACATTGGCACCAGTGCTGAAATACTTCTCCAGACAGGTATTTCTCTTGCGAACTCTACTGCAGGGCTATCTGTCCTGGTAACAATGACTTTTGCCATGATTGCTCTTATTGCAGGTGCAGTTGCTGTCTTAAATTCGATCCGTTTGCCTGAGCTAAAACCAATAAAATTCAGGGTTCTGATGATCGTGATCGGGATAGTAGGGCTATTAGCCTGGTCTGGGTTGATAATAGGACCAGTTCTCGCGTTTCTGGCGGCAATTATAACAGAGATGGATTATAAATTTTGATTTCCAAATAAATTCCTTTTTCTCCTGCAAATAACAGAATTTTACACGGAATTCTGTATGCCCTCAATATCCAAACTGTATACCGAAATAATAGATTCTTAAGTGTGAAAGACTAACTCCATTAGAGTTATATACGGGGTGCACTTGTGAGATATCATATTCTGATCTTTCTTTTTTTCCTTTGTTTTCTAATTATCCCTCCCTTATCAGCCGAAAGTTCTACTGTTATGGTTACTTCATATTCTATCAGTCCTGAGGTTGTATTCCCAGGTGATACTGCCACGATAACAGTAACTCTTACCAATACAGCTAATCAGGCATCGAAGACCGAATCTTCAAGTATCGGGACTGGAACCGCGATTTCAAGTGCCGAGTCAGTAACCTTACCATTGAGTGCATTCATTGAATCCGCAATATTGCAGACAAAGGATTTTCAGGTTATTAATGGCTGGTACCAGGATGTCGGTAATATTGGTCCTGGCCAGTCACTTAATCTGACTTTTTTCGTTAAGGCACCAGATGCAAAAGGGGTCTATTTTCCTGAAGTCTGGATTAGGGTCCGCGACTCAGGAAGTATCAAGTATCCTCTTTCTGTCAATGTCAACTCCGCATATGCACTGGTAAAAGGACCATCGCTTCGAATTATACGCGATGTTCCGATGCAGGTAATACCAGGCAGTCCATTTAATGTTAGCATTGCCATAGAGAATGACGGACTCTCTGCTGCCCACGATATAAATGTTGCAGTTGAAACCCCCTTACAGTCTATATCTTCACTTACCCCTCAGCAGTACTATTTCAGAACATTATCTCCAGGAGAGATAAAAAACCTGGACCTATCATTTATAACCGATAAAAATATTCCCCTTGGTATAAAGCAGTTCCCAGTCATCGTAACATTCCTAACCGATGATGGAAAAAAACATGAAACAACAACACAGGCCGGCGTTCAGATTCAAGGGAAGGGAGAACTTGGAGTTTCAAAGTATCAGGTAACTCCTGATCAGATCCACACTGGTGACTCACTCACGATAATATTAAGGATAGAAAATACAGGAACTGATGATGCAAAGTCTGTTCGTGCATCTCTGGATATTCCGTTTGAGGGGATGAAAGATGCATTCATTGGAACTATTGAGCCAAAAAATGACGCCCCTGCAGTATTTGATTTAAAAGCATCCAAATCAGGAGAGGTTTCATACAACCTGACATTACAGTACCGCGACGATTTTGGAGAGAAACAGGTTATTACTCCACTGAAAATTTACGTAAAACCGCAGGAAGGGCCGCAAATTGTATTTGTTGTTCTAGTTGTAATTCTTGCCTGTGCAGGTCTCTATTTATATTATAGGAGCCGTCACAAAAAGCCATGAAATTCCAAAAGATTTCCGTCGCTCTTTTTCTTGCCGGAAAATCAATACAGAGAGGGAACAGGTTTACATTTATTCTCACAGTCACAATAATGGCACTTGTTTTTGTCAATCTCGTATTTTTACCATCAATAATATCAGGAGTAGTAGTCAACTTCAACACCCAGTCTATTGATTACTCTTTTGGTAACCTGATAATAGAACCCAGGGAGAAGCAGGTTGTAATCACCAACGTCTATTCTCTTAAGCGGAAACTGGACCAGATTCCTGAGGTTATTGGTTCTTCACCAAGGACCCAGATCGGAGCAACATATAGGTATAAGGATAATACACAATCCGGGCCACTCATCGCTCTTTCTCCAAAATCAGACATGGAAGTTACGAAAATTGGAACAAAGGTGAAGGAAGGATATTTTCTCGAAGATACTGATACTGACAGCATTGTTCTTGGCACTACACTCACAGGAAACCAGGACTCTCGGTTAGACAAAAGTGATTCTTTGGGTGGGCCACAGGTTGGTGAGAGGATATCTGTAACATTCAGCAATGGTGTGACAAGGGATTTGGTGGTAAAAGGAATTCTGGATTCCGGGGTTTACAACGTTGATCTCGCAGGATATGTCACTACCCGGGAAATGGAACAGGTTCTTGGTGTAAAAGACGAGGCAAGTTCAATCCTTGTAAAAATGCGTGAAAACGGGAAAGAAGAATATTATAAAAACCTCCTGATGCAGTATGGAGTCCAGGAAAAAGTAAGGACGTATAAAGAGAAGGCAGGTGGCTTTGTAAATGATGCAGTAACCGCCTTTGAGATAATAAATACCATTTCTACCGGAGTCAGCCTTGTTATTGCTACAGTTGTCACTTTCATTGTAATATTTATAAATACAGTAAATAAAAGAAGGCAGATTGGAATTCTTAAGGCAATAGGGATTAATAAGCGGGTCATTGTATACTCATACGTCCTCCAGGTACTGGTAATTGCTACCTGTGGAACGATCCTCGGCCTTGCCCTAGCCGGGCTTCTAGTAATGTATCTGAATATCAACCCCCTCATTTTTCCAGGAGGTGCGGTATATCCAGTTGTTGAACCTGGGCCCTTCATAAGAAGTACGATAAGCTTGTATCTTGTATCAATTATATCAGGTTTCATTCCATCATATAATACTGCGAATGAGCCAATTCTTGAGGCAATTAGAGGTCCGGCATGATTAATGCCACAGATATTTCGAGAGTTTATAGAATGGGACTTGTCGAAGTGCATGCACTTTCTGGTGTTTCATTTGATATAGGTAAAGGAGAATTTGTCGGTATTGTAGGTGCCAGCGGGAGTGGAAAATCTACTCTTCTCCACATCCTTGGACTCCTTGACCTCCCTACATCAGGGTTCCTCTCTATCAATGGGATTGATGTTTCTGCCATGAATGATGATGAGAGAACAGAGTTTCGACTCAATAATCTTGGATATGTTTTTCAGGATTATGCTCTTGTTCAGGAATTAACAGTCCTGGAAAATGTTAGTCTTCCTGCTATGATGAGAGGAACTCCCAGGGATGAGTATCTTCACAAGTCTGAAGAATTATTAAATCAGGTAGGTCTCATTCACCGGATGCACCATAGGCAGTATGAATTATCAGGTGGAGAGCAGCAACGTGTTGCAATCGCCCGTTCTTTAATAAATAGTCCAACCCTCCTTTTTGCAGACGAACCTTGCGCAAATCTCGACACAAAATCTTCAAGGAATATTCTCGAACTCTTTCAAAAGCTCAATGCGGAACTTAGTCAGACCATTATCATGGTGACTCATGAAGAGTGGCATGAAGCTTATATGTGCCGTGTGCTTGTCCTTACAGATGGAAAAGTGGCAGATCAGAGGGCTTGTAAAAGATAGAAGCCGGTTGAGAGTAGAAAGTTGAGAAAAATATTCATACAACCTGGCTATAGAATTAATTAATAAAACTATTCCGGTTAAATAAAAATCACCCTGTTTTGCTCACTACTCTTTTTCTCTCAATAAATACGGAGTATTTATTATAAAACCATTTTTTGGCAAGCTCAACAAGGATAAGATACCCGGTGACAAGACCTGCAAGTACTAAAAAGAACGAAACTGGAGGTGGTACAAACCCAAATATTCTCCCTATTACTGTAAAAGGTAATATGCACGCAATAGCCACGATAGATAATGTACTCACGAGAAGTGGTAAACTGGGTCTGCTTCTATAGAATGGAACAATTCTTGTTCGTATAACAAAAATGATCAACGTCTGGGTACAGATCGATTCAATGAACCATGAAGTCTGAAAGAGTGATGCATCAGAATTAAAGACAAATAACAGAATAAAAAACGTGATGAAATCAAAGACAGAACTAATTGGGCCAAATACAAAAATAAACTTTTTTATAAATTCTATATCCCATTTTTTTGGCGTATTTATATAGGATTCATCAACATTATCGGTTGGAATTGAAGACTCTGAAATATCATACAGGAGATTATTTAAGAGAATCTGAATTGGGAGCATGGGAAGAAATTTAAGGAAAAATGATGCCCCTGCGACACTAAACATGTTCCCAAAGTTCGAACTCGTACCCATTAGAATATATTTCATGGTATTACCGAATGTCTTGCGACCTTCAAGTACTCCGTCATGCAGTATTCTAAGATCATTTTTAAGGAGAATTATGTCTGCTGATTCTTTTGCGATATCCACTGCATTTTCAACAGAGATTCCGACGTCTGCCTCCCTTATTGAGGGGGCATCATTGATACCATCTCCCATAAAACCGACGACGTGTCCATTCCTTTTTAAGGAATTCATGACACGGTTTTTTTGGACGGGTGTCATCCTGGAGAAGATAGTAACATCTCCAACAACACGTGAAAGTGTTTCCTGGTCCATGTTTTCTATCTGCCTGCCCGAGAGAACACCCTTTACAGGCAGACCGATAAGAGAACAGGTCCTTTGAGTTACAAGTTCGTCGTCTCCGGTGAGAATTTTCAATTCAATTCCGGATGCTGCTAATAATCCTACTGATTCCTTTGCACTTTCCTTGGGAGGATCAATAAAGGTTACAAGCCCGATTATCACCATATCCTGCTCATCAATTGCGGTATAGCGATCCTTGTCTCCAGCTAGAATACGGTAACATACTGCAAGTGTCCGAAATCCTTCCCTGCTCTGACTCTGGTATAATTCAAGGATCATTTGGCGGTCATTATCAGTCAAAACTGAGATAACACCCTTTTTTTCGAAATATGAACAAATAGCCAGAGTCTCTTCAGGTGCACCTTTTGTTATCAGTATTTGACCCGGTTCCCCGGATACAACAACAGATGTCCTCCGCCGGATGAAGTCGAATGGAATTTCGTCTATTTTCTTATATTTCTCAATATCCTCAAACTGATATTCTATTATTGCCTCGTCCAGGGGATTTTTCAGACCTGTGTGGAAATAACTATTGATGTATGAGAACAGGAGAACCTTTTCATTATCATTTCCATCAGTATCCAGATGTTTCATGAGAGCAATTTTATTATCCGTCAGAGTGCCGGTCTTGTCAGTACAAAGTACATCCATGCTCCCAAAATTCTGAATTGATTCTGGATGTTTAACTATGGCTCCTTTAGCCGACATGGCAATAGCTCCTTTTGTCATATTCAAAGAGAGAATCATCGGGAGTAGTTCGGGAGTCATTCCAACGGCGAGAGCCACAGAAAAGAGGAGCGATTGAAGTATGTCCTGCTTAAATAGTGCATTAACGAAAAATACTATTATAACGAGGCTAAAGACAAACTTTGACATAAGATAACTGAACTGCTTAAGACCATGTTCAAACTCAGTCTCCGGAGGTCTTTCTACCAGTGTTTTGGCTATTTTTCCGTATTCAGTAGAGAGACCTGTTTTTGTAACTATAGCTTTAGCCGTTCCACTGATAACAGAAGTTCCAAGGAAGACGTAATTCTCTGCTTCGGTCAAAGATTTAGAAGAATCCGGGATAGTTTCACTCTTGAGGACCGGGTATGGCTCACCTGTAAGTGATGATTCATTGACAAAAAAATCCCTTGCCAAAATTAACCTTGCATCAGCAGGGATCATATCACCTGCGGTTAATGAAATCCGGTCTCCCGGGACTATATCAACTATCGGAATTTCCTGTTCAATTCCATCCCTATAGACTGTTGCCCGCGTAATTATTTTTTTGGCGAGCATCTCTGCAGCGCTTTCAGCTTTATATCTCTGAAAAAAATCGAGTGTAACACTGATTAAAATAATACTGATAATTATTGCCGCATTGGTTACCTCGTTAACAACAATTGAAATGGTAGCTGCAAAAAGAAGGATTATAACGAGTGGATTAGTAAATTGTTTTAAAAATTGAAGGACAATTGACTGTTTTTTCTTGCTTGTGATGTCATTTCGTCCATACTGAAGCCTGTGTTCATCAGCTTCTTTTGTAGTCAGTCCTTTTTCAGATGTTTTGAGAACGGAGTATAACTCGTCAATAGGGAGAACATGCAGTTTATCACCAGATATTGAAATTATCTCTGTTTCATTCTCCATAAAAAAAACCATATGCCTTTATACAAAATCATATAAGAGAGTTCTTAAATTTTTTTCATTATAGATTATTTAGATAACATTACACAGTTGTGAGTGATTTTGTACTAAAAAGCCTTTGCATAATTATCACTCAAAACTAACACCCACCTCAGTTCCCGGTACAACGGACTGAAGCACCCCTGTTTCTTGCACATGTATGAATCAGGGTGCCACCGCCAAAAGGTTCCATATGTTCAGTTGCAGAATTTTCTACGTCATTCATGCCTGAGTCGCTTATGGCAAAAAGGGTGGGGCCAAAGGAACTCATTCCTGCACAGGCTGCTCCTGCTTCACGCATTGACATAAGGAGAGCCGGGATATACTTGTGCTGGATATTAATTTCAACTTTTTTAAATCCAAGGTTTTGGAGTTTATTAACAGAACGAGCGAAAAGGTCAAGATCATGCTCCACAATCCCAGGTATCATATTCATAAGCGTCTCGTGGCAGATCTCACGCACATCTTCCTGTGAAACAGGACAAAAACGGGAAAAGATGTCCTGTTCCATTACACCGCTTGAACCGGGAGAAAGGTTCGGGATTGCGAGTAATATCTTCCAGTCTGCCGGAAAATCATGATGTACTATCACTCGGGCAGGATGGACTCCCTGGGATGCCCCTGACGGGGAAAAAACATTTTTCTCCATTCCTAGACCAAAACTGTGCCCCCCATCAATGATAAAACCCCCTAATTCAAATGCACCTGTCCCTATCCCTGATGTCCCACCCCTTCCTGCAAGCATGGCCAGTTCCCGGGATGTATGTGACCTATTATACAAATCACATATTGCACGTGCTGTTGCGAGTGAAACCTGGGTCCCGCTGCCGAGGCCGGTATGTTGCCTGAAGAGATTCCGTAAAGTTATCTCAACACCGCCCTTGATTTTGAGTTGACCAAGGATCCTTTTAGCTACTAAACAAGCGGTTTTGCGGCACCATTCGTCCCCTCCTTTTACTGATATATCACCTGATATTCGAGCTTCAAGGAGAAGACTAGGTTCTTCAAGTGCAATTCCAATCCCTCCGTCCACCCTTCCAATCGCTCCATTCATATCTATCAGGCCTAAGTGGAGCCTGGATGGAGTCTCAATAATTACCCGCTTTTCATCCAGGAATTTGTGATATGGAAACTGCTCCTCTATTAAAATAAGAGGCTTTCCTCCATGAATTATCTGATATTCTCTTGAAAGAAGTGGTTCATTAGGAAATGTATTGAATATCTCTGCCATTTCTCCGGATGCAGGTATATATCCAGCTGCAAGAATTTCACGTCTTGCTTCTATCCGGTGCTTTGTGATTATCTTTCCGATTGGGATATCTGCCCTTAAAAGATCATTACGAAACTCATCTGGGAGACGTTCAACAGGAGTATAGGAAACTGCATGTATCAATACCTCTCCAGTGTCATTATTTTTTATTTCAACAACTCTGTGATTCACAGGCATTCCCGCGGTTATACCCAGTTTTTTTGCAGTATCCGGATCAACAGGGATTATTTCCTGTAATCTTGTTTTTATAGCTATCGGTTTTCCAATAACTGCCTCGAGTAACTGGGTCACAGAGCCATCAGTCCCAAGAAGTATTTTTTGTACCGGTGACAGATGGCCGATATCGTCTTCAATCTGCGAAAGCCTAAGAGGAATATTCATTAAAGATGATATTCGCTTTTCGTGATATAGGTCTTATGCATCTGATGCCTTTTTTCGTGGTGAAAAAAGGAAATTTTAAGGTGTTGCCTGTTAATAAATTCTTCACCAATGACGACTTTTAGAGAAATTAATTTGCCTGGATAAGAAACAGGTTGGAATTAATTGTATCATAAAAGCCGTTCATTGCTCAAAAGACTAAAAGGAGAGATTAAACTGACACTTGTAAATGAATACCTCGATTTCCTTAAGGAATACAAGATTATTGAACTTGCAATTGCGTTTATCATGGGCACCGCTGCGACGGTTCTCATCAAATCACTTGTCGATAATATTATTATGCCTATTATCACTGTTTTTATTCCGAATGGAGAATGGAAAACTGCAAAGTTGATTATTGGCAATGTTGTTATAAGCTGGGGACAATTCTTATCAGACTTAATTTATTTTTTGATAGTGGGTTTAATAATCTTTATATTCGTAAAAAAACTTATGAAATTGGAAGTTGCAAAAAAATAAGAACTAACCTTTTTTTCTGAAAGTAATTTTACTCTGTCCGTAATAATTTATCAGAAACACTCCAACAGTGGAAAAAATCTTTGCTATAAGGTAATTTTGTGAAAATATCTCTACAATGACCCAGATTACGGCGATATTCATAAAGAGTGAACCTAGTGAAATACCTGCAAATGTTGTGAACTGTGTAAAAATATTTGGATTTACATCATGAAATGTAAAATATTTATTAAGACAATAACTGAATAAGACTCCACAACAGTACGATATGGCCGCGGAATAGATGTACCATACATTCAGATAAGAGACAAAAAAATAAAGGAGGCCTATATCAACGAGTGTAGACATAATTCCAATGAACCCAAACCTTATCAGTTTTCCAAGGCCAAGGTTCATTATCAGTCTCTGTAACCCTGTAAAAATGGAATGAGAGACTGGAGCCGTTTCACTCATGTCTGGTTCCTCACACAACTGCAGTCATAAAGATTATTATCGCCACCCATACCACCCGGGCCCTGCATCATGCCAGGTGGATTATTATTCAGGATGGACGTTCTGTTATAGTCTCCCTGGCCATTGGTGTTCGCGAGGATATTTGCCATTGAAGTCGCGTTATCTCTCCATTCTGTTGAAGGAACCTTCGTGCATTGATTTGCTACCCATGAGAAAATTTCAGTATTGCCTGAGAACATTCCTCCTCCAGGGGACGCCCCTCCGCTCTCATTTTGAGAGGGCACCAGGAAGTATTTCACTTTGCCATCTTTTATTAGTTGAGCCAGATTATCTGTTGATAAAACTCTGTCTGTACCTGAAAATCCACCAAGAGCCATGACAGGGTATCCGGTTTCAATAATCAGGCTTGAACTTTCACCCATTGCACTTGTAACTGCAAGTATCCATTTTTCACCGGCCCTATGTGATATCAGGAAATTTTTTAATTTTGAGGAACTTGATAGGTTCATTCTTCCAGGACCCAGTCCACCTGGTATCGCAGCGGTACCAGCATATCCCTGTGAATAATCTAAACCATAATTCAAAGGACCGGTACCAAAACTATTACCAGGAGGGGTTCCGCCAAAGTTACCTCCTCTTTGAGATCCACCAGGGCCGGCACCCGGTATTGTTCCGCCATCGCCATAAAGAAGGGGCGTGAAGGCCCAGACCAGTGGTGAAACAAAGAGTATTGCAATACCTATTATTGCCACAATCCTTGAATATTTCCAGCATTTTCTTTTATTACTTATCTTTAAACCTGCTAATATGACAGTAGAGAGAACAGTAACTACGAGAACTATTGGAGTCAAAATGCCTGACCACTCAGCAGTATATAACAACATTTGAACTTCAACAAGCCCGGTTACAAGGATAGCAAGAACGATTAGCCAGCCCTTTATATCATCTGTCCTCTGGTAGGCTTGGTACATCACAAATGCTCCAATTCCTACCAGGGCTGCAATAGGAGGTGCAATGGTAGCGAGATAGTATGGATGCCAAAAACCGGTAGTAAAACTGAAATAAATCAGTCCCGGGAGAAGCCAGAGGAACATCCCTATGAGAACTAACGCCTTTTCATCAATAATACCTTTTTCGTGCGTTTTACAAAACATTGATTTCAATGGCCTTCTTAACCAGGCAAGAAGTCCTATGAGTGCAAAAGGTAAGAGCCAGCTTAATTGTCCACCCAGCCCTCCTCCAAAGAGCCGGAAGAGTCCGGGAGTCCCGGTATCGTTCATTCCTCCGCCAGGTGGTCCACCAGTCCCATTGATAGCAGTTCTGTTATCAAATGGAAATCTATTGTCTCTTCCAGATATATTTTCAGGTATTCCTCCCATTCCTGGATGGAAACCGGGACCCACCTGGGATCCATTCCGGCCCCCCATATCCATTCCGTTTTCGAGGCGATGAATGCCATTGTAGTTGATAATAAGCCCGATAACAGAATTGTCCCCACTTCCTCCAATATAAGGGCGTTCATTTGCGGGTACCGCGTCCACGGCGATTGCCCAGGAAAAACTGACAATCAGCAATAATCCTATTGCAAGAATGAGATGGATTGCTCTATTTTTCAAGGTTATATCTTTCGCTCCATAGAGGTAGAGTATGAGGAGGGCAGGTACTATGATGAACGCCTGTATCATTTTGATATTAAACCCAATACCGACAAGCACCATTGAGAGAAGAAGATAAGGCAGTGACCGCTCACGGGTTGCTTTCAAGACTGCAAACAATGCAAGAAGAAGAATAAAGATCATTATTCCATCCTGCGTTCCGTTCCTCGATATTGCTACAAATATCGGGGTGATTGAGAGGGCAAATGCGGATATAAGCCCTGCTGGTTTCCCAAAAGGCCTTGAAACAATAAGGTAAACAAGGAAAACAGACCCAACACCAGCCAGTGCCTGCGGAAGGACAAGACTCCACCCTGAATAACCAAAGATCAATGCACTTACTGTCTGGACCCAAATACCGACAGGAGGCTTGTCAATTGTTATGAATCCCCCTGGATCAAATGAGTTAAAAAACATGATACCGGGATTTACAAGTATACTTTTCACAGCCGCTGCATAGTACTCATTTGAGAACCCCTGGTTCCATACATTCCAAAAATTCAGGAACGCAGAGAATATAAGTATTGCAGCGAGCAGGATCCAATGAATATATTGTGAAAACTCTTCTATTTTTTTCATTTTTTTTCTTCCTCTGCTCTTTTACTATTCAATTTTTTAACATCAGTATAATCTTTTGAAAATTAATCAACTTTTGTTATGAGTATAGCACATAATGTAATATAAACTTTACTTTAGCATTGGCCTGTCATACTAAATGTTACAATAGTTAGATTTATCAAATTCAACTGATAACAGTCGGAACTGATAATTAGAGCAATACAGAAAAGAATTGAAAAAAAGGTTTAAGAATTCAATTTAGATTGTGTTTTCTTTACCTGGAATGAAACAATAATTGCAGCGAGTCCGGCAATTATTGCAATTATCCCGGCAACCAATGGTAGTGCATATGCTGCTCCATAAGGATAGACAAGCAATATAATACCAAATATTATACTTAAAATACCAAGAATTCCGGCACCGGCATCTTTGGACCTGAAAGCTTCATAGATTTTGGTTCCTCCGATAATTAAAGCCCAGAAACCGATTATAAAGACCAGCAGCGTCAGAACGATAATTGAACCATAAATCGGATAGGACATAATTGCAATTCCCGCAATAATGCTGATTATAGCAAGGAAGAGCTTCCATCCCATGTTAGACCGATCACCAAAAAGACTTATAAGGGTAAATATACCTCCGACAAACCAGTAAGCTCCCATAAACAGGATAAGATAGAACACGGTTGTAAGTGGATTTGCAACCAATAAAATACCAATAATTAAAGCTAGAATTCCCCATACAAGGACAAGCCACCAGGGCATGCTGCCAACGACAGCTGCTATTTCCGGTTTATTAGATATGTCTTCACTCATATAATCAACGTATTCTCTCACACACTATATATAGGTACCTTCATTTTTGGTATGGATAATGGAAAATTTAAATAAGTATTTTTTTTTCACAATATTCTCTGTTAGAAAAGAGATTCCGAAATCATTATTTCATCTGCTATTAAAGTAATATTATATAATAATAGAAGATCTTTGGAATAGTTCATTCCAGATCGTAAATTTTGAGGTTAAAATATGAGTCCTAATTCTACAAAGGTAGTAAGTGTTTTATTTGTACTGATGTTCATATTCCTACCCATGGGATGGATTATTATGTATAATTCCATTCCGAGCCAATACTATCCTGTTAATTCAGGCCAGGTTCAGGCGGCTCTCAAAGCGGCAGGGTTGAATATTTGTAGCCAGACTGATTCCCAATGGAACCTTACTGGTGCTCAGGGAGGCCAGATTTTCGTTATTTCCAGTGACTGTTCAGCTAAACAACAGACTGATGCGATATATGTACATACTCAGAATTTTGATTCAGCTGATAACCGTGACTCTGCAGTCAAGGCAATTCAGAGGGGAATTGTAATAAATGGCCTCAATGCTGCAGTATACACGTATGGTTCATATGTCATTGTAGTTCAGGGCCAAAAAGGTGGAACGCCTATTACACAGACAGTAGCTCAGGTTAAAGCACAAATAGGGAAATAAAAATAATATAATAATTTTAAATAAATGTGATGTCTTAACTATAGGACATGAAAAGAATTTTTATTATTTTTACTCTTGCCGCAATTATACTATGTTTTGGGTATTGTACTGCAAACTCTGCACCTGTTACAGTAAAAGCGACGACTCCGGCCCAGACTGTTATTCCTAAACTCATAGGAAACTGGACTGGTTCTCCGAAAGGTTACATTGAAGGGACAGGGTACAAAGACTTTCGTCCTCTAAATATCACCATGTCAGTCTCCGATCAAAAAGATCAGTGTTTTAGCGGTCACCTTACATTCCCGCAGGTAAACGGATCAATGGTTAGTGAAGACTTTGCCGGTGTAATCTGGAGTGGAGGAAAGAGCTTCAGAATAGTTGAATATCTGAGTGGCCATGTTGATGGAATGATCATTTCACCAAATGAACTTGAAATGGTGTTTATGGACGACAAGGACCCTTCATACATAATGATTGTCTCACTTAAGCGCTCAATGTAAATAAAAAAAATACAATTTTTCTGTTTTTTCAGACCTTCATTCCATATTGATCAGTGAATCCTCTGAAAAAGGTGTATGCTCGTAAGAGAAAACTGCAGATACGAAAAGTATTACCGCAATAATGCAACCTAGAAGAAAATCTGCATGAAACGCGGCGTTTCCATTCGGATCAGTTACTCCAGCATTACCAGATGCAAACCCTGTCGCGATTATAAATACAGTGGAGAACAGGGCAACTCCCATTGTTGACCCAAAATTTCGTACTGTCATTGTAAGAGCTGAAATGACTCCCTCATCCCCGGACTTTGCGTGGCCCATAAGGAGCCGGAAGTTCGGTGCAATAAAAAGGGCGGTTGATACACCAAAAAGGACGAGTATGACTGCAGACTTATTTGGAGGTTTCATTTCAACGAAAATCTCAAAGATTTATTGGAATTTTTTCCAGACTATTGAAAAGAGAGTTGAGGCATGGATGAAAAGTTACCTATAATTAATAATAATTATTTTCAAACCTGAATAATCAATCATTTATTTCCCGTAACCTATATCTCTTAAACAAGTGAAAAAGGGAGGATAGAATTGATAGCAATTCATGGATCTGCAACAGAGGAGGGCAAATTCTTTGTATGGGCAGAAAAACCACTCGTTGATCTCCAACTGCCAAAAAAAAGGGGCAGGAAACCAAATATATCCGCGACTCTCCCTCACCCGGGTGCACTAATCAGGGAAGAATGGAGTTTGACGGGTGATCACCTCCTCATAGGTGATGAAGCAAAACTCGTAAAGAAAAATATCACACTCCTTCTCCCTACCTGGAAAGGAGCGCCCCTATCCTCTCCTGATTGTTCAGGAACCTTGCTTACGCCTGATATCAAAGAATTAACCATTGTTCCCTGGGACGTCCCGGCATATATTCTCTCCACAGACAAGGTAGTTCAGCTGCTATTGAACCCGCCCCTTCTTCCCCCAGATTATTGTTATAGCACGTCCTTCCTTGCCTGGCGTACAGTCGTCCTGTTTACTTACGAACTCATCGTGAATGGAATGTTCTCGCCAGGTATTTCTGAGGTCGAGCGAGGTTATTATCATACAGTCTGGAAACCCTGGTTCCCTCCACTCGAAAAAGACAGGTTTAAAGAACTAATCAGGGAAATGCCACCCATCTCACGGGCCCATCTTAATCAAAAGGGAGAGGGGGAAAAGACCCATGTTATTGCATTTCTAGAAACTACCCTCAACGAATCAGTAATGAATTCCCTCAAAACATCACGGCCAAAAGTGAGGGGGAGACCTGCAAAGAAAAGGGCCGAATCATCCGAAACCATACTCTATCATTCCCTCATGGGAGAACAAGGTACTTTTCCTGGTTCAGCATCCTTTATCCGTTCGGCAAACGACTGGTTATCAGGAAATATAGAGGAAGATGAACAACCGTGGAGAACATTTTTCTCATTACGCGAACCTGAAAACGTTGATGAACAGTGGATACTTACATTCTCGGTTCAGTCCCGAAACGATCCCTCGCTTTTTATTCCGGCATCCGATGTATGGAATGATAAGTCTGAAGTACTTTCATTTTGTGCGAATGGAACCCATCTACATGATCAATTTTTAGCAGACCTCGGAAAAGCAATGAAGATCTACCCTCCCATAAAAAAAGCTCTTCGGGAAGCATGTCCTCTCGGCCTTCAGATAAGCACCGAGGATGCATTTTTATTTTTAAAGGAGACAGCACCTCTTCTGCTTGAAAGTGATTACGGCGTTCTCCTCCCGGCCTGGTGGAAGAGCGGAGCCTGCAAACCATCGGTCAGCCTGAAAATTAAATCATCCGGACAGAATAAAAGAACCGAGGGTAAGTTTTCCCTTGATACCCTCGTATCATTTAACTGGAAGGTAGCAATAGGTGGAGAAGAGGTTCCTTACGATGAATTTCTTGCTCTTGTTGACCTAAAAGTCCCATTGATGAAAGTGAGGGGAAAGTGGGTAATTCTTGACCCTGCAGAAATTAATAAAATCGTTCTCGCGGTTACAAAAAAATTAGGGGATTATTCAGTACCACTTGGAACAGTTATCCAGGCATCACTTACCGGAGAAATTTCCGAGGGAGATAGAGTAAGTGAAGTAACTGCAGAGGGTCCCTACAAGGAGTTATTTTCCCGGTTTAATTCATCATTGGGCGAAATTCGTGCCCTTAATATACCCAGGTCATTTACAGGTATTCTTCGGCCGTACCAGGAGATTGGAGTTTCATGGCTTTTATTTTTACAAAAGATGGGAATGGGTGCATGCCTTGCTGATGACATGGGTCTTGGAAAAACAGTCCAGATTATCGTATACATTCTGTATTTAAAAGAGAATGCTGCCTTAAGTAACCCTTCACTTGTTGTATGCCCCATGTCACTCATCGGAAACTGGACGCGTGAAATAGCAAAGTTCGGACCTTCCCTTAAAGTATCAGTTCACCATGGAGGAATACGTAATAGTGGAACCACCTTCAGGAAAGTTGCCCAATCATCTGATATCGTCATTACTACCTATCAGACAGTACTAAGGGATGAAAAAGACTTGTCATCTCTGAACTGGTCGCATGTAATCCTTGACGAAGCCCAGAATATAAAGAATCATGAGACAAAGCAGTCAAAATCGGTTATGAAAATACCTGCGGATTCAAAAATTGCAATGACCGGAACTCCGATTGAGAACCGTCTCGGCGAACTCTGGTCAATAATGCAGTTTTTGAATCCAGGTTATCTTGGAAATGCTGCAAAATTTCAGAAAACCTTTGCAAACCCGATTGAACGGTATCACGATTCCCTGAAGGCAAACCAACTGCAGAAAATTATTGAACCTTTTGTTCTGCGACGAAAAAAGAGCGATCCAAAAGTTATCTCTGACCTTCCCGAAAAAATGACGATGAAATTGTATTGTTCACTTTCTAAAGAACAAGCAACACTCTATGAGGCGGCGGTCCAGGATCTTCTTTCACAGATAGCAGAGAGGAAGGGAATTTCAAGAAAGGGGGCAGTACTTGCAGCGATTATGCGGTTGAAACAAATATGCAATCATCCGTCTCTCTTCCTTTCAGATACAAGCGACATGGAAGGGAGATC